>ERZ773165.956-NODE-956-length-19365-cov-2.977628_pt1 | contig 19365 bp, 16 predicted proteins | sample MGYA00581003_ERZ773165 | MGnify/ENA primary metagenome ERZ773165 (study PRJEB29015, sample SAMEA2737817) | human gut metagenome | biome: human gut; feature: human-associated habitat; material: faeces | place: China | collected 2012 ... | reverse complement strand
CTTAATAAGAATATCAATACCTTTCCTAGGACTAAGTCTTGAAGCAGATATTATGCTGCCTCGCCTACGCTCATTTTTACTTTTAAGTTTGCCTTCAGGTATAGCCCCTGGTGGAATAGCTGCAATATGCGGAACAAAACAATCATACTCTTTTAAAAATGCTTCCAGACTTCTTTTATGTTCATCCGTACCAACAACAAAATAATCTATTGCCTCTGAATATTTGAACCAATAATAATACTCATAGTTCATGTATAATGAGCTTTCATCCTCATATATTTTGTAAAAATGATCTGAATGTAATACAGCTATCAGCTTTGATTTGCCTTTATTTTCAAAAAGAGGCTGTATATAATCAAGATATCCCGCTCTATCCATTATACATATATCATTCTCACAAAGATTAAGTGTCTTTACAAATCTTTCTAGAAACTCTACATTGTCTATAACTTCACCATTTTTAAACAGATATTCAACATTATCTTTATAGATACATTGTTCATAAACCATCTGTCCTTGTTTGTTCCAAAAAATTCTCCTTCCTAGATTTAAGCCATCGTTCGAATCATTATCCCAATTATACAGCTCTGTATATGACAAACTGTCTGTATAATAATTTTCTAAATACTTTTTTCCGTTTTTAAAGAGACTTTCATTTATAACAAATCCATCTTCATCGCATAATATTTCAACTGATTTTTCACCGGAATTATATAGACGAATCACCTTTCCATCCTCATCTATATTGTCATACTCATAGTTTTCTTTTTCATTTTCTAAAAGAGCTTCTTTTTTCACAGACAAACTCATATCTAATCTTCCGGTCATAAAAAGATGTGCAGACATAATCTGACCACGTTTTATTTTTTGCGAACCATACAGTTCCATATCCCTAATTGTCGGCAGCTCTGTAAAAATAAATTTAGCGTTTACATTGTTTTTTGCAAACAATCTTGCTCTAAATCCCTGAGCAACATCGACTCCGGAAAATTCATATCCACTAAGTAATGTAAAATCAAATACTCTCATCTGTATCACCCATAACTACTTTTGCAGCTAATTGTTTTAATTGCTTCTTTTGCCTGTCTATATATTCATTGAATATCGTCTGACTAGTTATTATATTTTTTAGAGTTTCTTTCATCTTCACATAGTTGCTGCTTTCAAAAATATTTCCCATTGGATATAATTCTTTTGAATGCGCTGTATTGTCAAACGCTAGTATTATCATATTATTAACCATTGCCTCGTTTACTGCATTGTATAGCTCTCTGTAATGATTAATATCCAAATAAATATCGCATCTTTCAAACAGTTCTTTTCTCTTTTGTTCCGTAATACATGGATATAACTCAACATTATTATTTATATCCAGTCTCGTTAATTTATCTGACATAATGGTACTGGCAGCTATATGAAAAGTTATTTCCGGAAAGTCATTTATAAGCTGTTCAATATACTCAAGCTGATCCGATTCTGTAATAATAAATGCTTCTTTTCTCCCAAATTTTGATTTATTATTCTCAAGATATGAATATAATCTGTCGCATTTATAATTTGAATTTTCTTTATACCAATTGACCTGCTGCTCTTCACTGCACAGTATTCGAAACGCTGTGTTAGTCTGAGTTATTACTGTCAAATCTGAGTTTAATCTATTTTGTGGCAGGTATGATATTTTAAAATTTCCATAATCCCAGGCAAATTTATTTAATATCTCATCACTTGTCAGCCATATATTTTCATCATAAATTTTATTATATTTAAGATAAGCTTCCAAATAATCAGCAAAGCCTCTATAGCTCTTCGGACTAATGCGGGTGCCAAACGTGGTATATGTCTTTGGACCTGTCTGTTCTAATACTTTAATGTCACCATTTCTATCATAGAATTCCCTGACTGTAACATTGCCGCCACTCACATTCTCCGAACAATACATATATCCGTATTTGTTGTAATAATCTACTTTATATACTGTATTATTCCTGTCAATCCACTCGACTCTGCTGACCATTCTTTTCTCTATCGGATTCTTAAAATAGATGTTTGCCTTTTTGGTTTTATTATCATATATAGCACCATTTAGACCATCTGCACGAACACTCCAATATTGAGGGATATCTATGAATGCATAATACCTGTCTTTTTCCTTAAGCACATCGTTTCTTTCAGATATGCCACAAAACAAATCTATGGCTTCTATTGTTTTGCATTCTTTAAATCCCACATTTTCTGCCAGCTCTATTATATTTTTCTCAAACTTACCTAATTCATCAGTAATAAAAATCATAGGGCAAACCCACCCTCTGTATAATGTAAAAACCTCTGTGTTATAAAATAATTCTCACCATTTTCTAATCCGGCATTTGCCAGTATTTCCAGTCCATTGCCATCGTCCGCTTCTGCTGAGACTATATAGACAGTATTATCATCACAGATAATCTCATTCTCCTTTAAATGCTCATGCCATTCACAGCTATCGAAATTTCTGTTTATAAGCCTCATTGCATTCCTTATTGAGCTGTTCTCTCCGCCATAGAATACGAGTCGTATATTGTTTTGAGTAACTTTTTTTAGCAGCTTCTCCAGCATACCTGTTCTATCCACAATTCTACCCATAGAATTACACAATAAGCCATCCTCCATCTGCTCTCCCCATGGGGTTCTCAGTATTGTGAAATAGTAGGCTCTGTCAATTTCATTATTTGTATGCAGCATCAACAGGGTTGCAGCATAATGATATATTTTTTTCTCTGCTTTCTCATTATTTTTTCTTGCCTCATCAATAAAATAATTCCATTTTTCATCTATCAATAAGGTTTTTCCGCTGAATATGGCATTTAAAGCATCCTGGTCAGGAAGCCATGTCCGTGGATTATCGTTCAGATAATCTATAACCTGTTGAAACAGGCTTCCATTTTTCCTGATATTGTCAAGATTCATGCAAAGAACACCCGCATTAAAATATCTGTCACGACTTGTCTGCCCTGCTGCTACAGCGTATGGAGTTCCCCAATTTCTTATTGTCGAACAATCCTGAGCAGCCGCCAGACAGTAATTATCTATATTTAGGTTCCATAATTCTTCAATATCTGTATTTACAAATAAATCAGAGTCCAAATATATTATTTTTTTTAAATCCGGCATAATATCGGGCAACATAATTCTGAACATTGTTCCAATTGCAAATCTATTCATTGAATCAGCAAACGTGCCAAAAACGTCCGAATTAAAATGATGAAATTCTATATCATTTCCACTATTATCGGCAATAAAACTCAGCTTATTTTTATTTATTTCGTTCAATGTGTCATCATGTAATATATGAAAAACTATTGGCGCTTTTGTGTTTTCAACAATGGATTGCATCGTTGTTCCAGCCCAGACACTGTAATTTCCATCCTTATCATGTATACCAAGACAGATATGTATTGCATTATCTAAAAAGCATACATTATTCATTTTTTTCGCAGTTACTCTCAGCCTTGACATTCTTTTCAATACCACATCATCTGAAAAAAACTTCACATATGGATTATTAAATATATCCGGTTCACTCTTTAAAAACTCTTCTTTGCAAATATCCAGTTCCCTATTCATAAAGGTTTCTATTCTACTATATGGCTCAATATATTGGTGCCATAACAAAAATGTCTGGATTTCACAATAACACTGCTCAATTACATTTCCCAGTTCTGCTTTTCTACTTTGAATAGCCTGCCTTATATGATCCATAATAATCTTAGCATCCCGGATCTTTGCATTGCTAATTTCAGAACGTATAATGCCCTCTGTATTCTCAAAGTAATAGTATAATGTCGATTGCACCTTACAATATTTCTTTGCAAGTAACACACAAAGCATAGAAAAATGTGTATCCTCATAATATACATCTTCTATAAATCTTAGATTATGTTCTATTATAAATTTGGTCGAGTATAGCTTTGCCCATGCTGTTACATTAGTAAATCCGGTCAGACCTATAATGAGATTTTTCCTATTATCAACATTATCCAAATCAAGCCTTTGAATTTCAAAATCATTTACTTCTAATACATTTGGCTTATCTGCTTTAAAGCACGATACACCACTCTGTGCCACATCATAATCGTCCTCTGTCATTCTATCATACAGCACCCTGAGCATATCCGGATGCACATAATCGTCCGCATCCACAAATGTGATATATTTGCCGGTGCAGATATCCATTCCCAGATTACGTGCACCGCCACACTTTCCTTTTTTCTGTATTTTAAGAGATATAACATTCTCCGGGTATTGTCTTTGTAAGGATTCTAATATAGACCATGTATTGTCTGTCGATAAATCATCTATGAGTATCACTTCGAGATTTTCAAAGCCATATGTCTAGCTGTAAATTGAATCGAAGCATCTCATAATATATTTTTGGACATTGTAGCATGGAATAATTACTGATATCTTGTCTTTACCATTCATAACATTTTCTCCATAATATATAAAATAATCTAATTAACTCTAACCTTAATTGTGTAACAGCACCTTGCATCTTTTCCAACCAATTTGTACTATTCCCTTTACAACTCACAAACTATACTGTTCACATGACATTTCTCTGCGGCTCTCGGATTTTTCTTTGCGAACTGGCGGTTGATTCTCTTTTTCACTATCTCGCAGTCCTCACGCTTGATTCCGATGAGCATAATAAGAAACTGCACCTTTCCATACGAGGTATATATGTCACTGTAGCGGATTGATTCACCAACGCACTTCTTAAGTTGCCTTGAATACTTGTTCATCTTTGTCTCGCTCTGCACCTGTCTGCCTTCCTCGTCCTCCAGAGTACAGAGCATGAGATATACAGGTACCCTTGTGCGCTTCATAATACGGATGGACGCCTGGTATATTCCTCTGAATACCGGATAGCTGCAGAAATATCCACCTCTTTCTGTTTCCTCCTGCTCGTTCATGCCCTCCTGGATGTTTTCCAGTATCTCATGTGCATGATTCATCTGATTACTGTATTTCTCAAGGATTTCCAAGAGTCTTGAAGATGGATAAATACCGCACTCCCTGAGATAATAGTCCACAACATCCGTGTATAGCTCTTCCGCCTCATCATAGCGCCTGGTCTCTACCATCGCCTCCATGATGAGCTCCTCCCACTCATTGAATGGATCGACCTTTGCCGCATATACTCCGAGCTTCTCCAGCCCCTTGAATTGTTTTCTCTTTCGCAGTATGTACGCGGCTTCATTTATGATTTTCTCAAACATAATGTGATAGCGTCTGGCCTCCTGTGCTATCCACGTCTCGCCTGTATATGCCGCCAAAAACTCTCCCTTGTACAGATATAGTGCTTTTACGTACAGCTCAAGCATATTGTCTTCTATTTCCTTTATCCGCTCATCACACACTGTCTCTGCACTCTCCGGTTCCTGTGGCATCTGCTTTTCCAGTGCACAGGCCTCGTTATAGAGCTTCTCAAACTCTGCTGCATCCTCTTCTATCTCTATATCCGGAGTCCAGTAATATATGCCTCCCTCCAAATATATGAGGTTCTTTCCCGGCAGTCCGAGCTGTGCGAGCTTTTGCTTTGTCTTGTATACAATAACTCTTAGTGCCGTGTGAGGTGCATCTATATCACGCTCACCGATTACTATTTCCTCGAGCTTATCCTTTGCTATTCCGCAGTCAGAATAGTGTATCAAAGCCTGCATCATGCGGTTGAACTGGCTTTCCTTATGCATTTTTTCCGCCACAAATGGTGCTCCGTTATAGTCCATTCTGAAATTGCCAAACATCTGTACCTTGATTTTATGCGTCATAGGTGCCTCTCTTCCCGAGTTTTATAAACCTGCTTATTATAGAATTCATATTATCATTGACTCATATATTCAGCTAGTTTTTAACTAAACAAATTAATCTAATTATCATTATACATCAATTCCGCGCATGGCAATAACAACGACAATTTACACAAAAAGTGTCAAAACTCGTACTTGACAAATCGTAAGATATATGATAGCTATTTCTGCTATCAATCGTCTTCTTTATGCCTCCATGATATATTTATCCTCTATTATGCAAAAATCAGCTATTCGAAGCAAGAAATAAAAAAAGATCCTGCAAGAAAATCTCACAGGATCCGGTTATTTCTGATATATTAAATCAGATATGTTAAATCAAATATTAAATTAGAAAATAGCATTTACAATTGTTGAACCAATGGCTGTTGCAAGGAATGCCAGTCCACACACGAGTGGAAGCTTATTGTCATCCTCTTCTATTGCCCTTACTCCAAAGAATATGCTTACATATCCTACTACTCCCGCAAATGTATGCAGCCAGCTGCTCACATTGCCAAAGAACTGGAATGGGATTATGTCGATGATTGCTACCACAAGGATAATCGGAAGGTATACTGCATCATACAGACATGCTGCTGAAAGTGTCTGTGCAAATGTCACCTTTTTATCCTTCTGCACTGCGTTTAATACAACCAGAATGACTGCTGCCAGAATGAGTACTCTCACTGCCTCTCCTACGATTCCTGAGAAGATTCCCTCAAAGAAGCTCGCCGGGTAAAATGAGAATCCAAAGCCGCCTATACTGCCAATTACGCTTGATAACAGATATACTACAGACAGCACTACCTCTACTATGGCAAATAAGCCAATAAATATAAAGCCTGATGCCATATTTGCATTCTTTACAAAGTCTGCTGCAGCCTGTGCCGGCTTCTTAACAAGACCCTTGTAGAATGTAATGATAGATGCCACATTCTTGTCATTCTGCAGCTGCTGTCCTGCTGCACTCACCTGCTGTGTGAAGTTATCAAACGCCTGCGACTGTGCGCTGCCCTGTGGTTGTCCATTGAACTGTCCCTGTGGCTGTCCGTTGAACTGTCCCTGTGCGTTGCCCTGTGGCTGTCCGTTGAACTGTGCCTGTGCACTGCCCTGCGGCTGTCCGTTGAACTGTCCCTGCTGTGCTGCATTATCTGCCTGTGCATTGTTGTCCTGTGTCTGATTTGGTGCCTGTGGCTGTGCCTGCTGACGACATGTGCATACCTCATCATCAGCTAACTGCCTGCCACAATTTGTACAGTATTTCATAACTGAAACCTCCTTAAAATAATTAATAAACTGCTGATAATTATATTAGCATTTCGGATATATAATAGCAATATTTATTTGATATTTATTTCATATTATGATTATTTATAATCATTCACATTCTACAGAGGAATAAACATGCCACAAACACTTAATATAGCTGTATGCGAGGACGAAGCTGCAGAGACCGTGCTGCTTTGTGATATTCTCAACCACAGCGATATCCAAAATACATACACTGTCTTTACGGATGCAGATTCTTTTCTTGCCTCATATGAGTACGGAAAGTATGACCTGCTGCTCATGGATATATACATGAAAGATTCCATAACCGGCATAGAGGCAGTCTCCATAATCCGCGAGACAGATGCCGATATCCCGGTTGCTTTCATCACGACAAGCACGGAGCATGCCTTGGAGGCTGTCTGCCATCGGATATATCGAAAAGCCGGTTTCTGCAGCTGAGCTAAGTAACATTCTTCACCTTGCCATGCTGAAGAAATCAGATGCCCCGTCTCTTTATGTGAAGAGAAACAAGAGTATGGAGAGGCTTGCCCTTTCTGATATCATGTACATAGAGCAGAGAGCCAGGCAGATTTTCATACATTTAAAAGAAAATGAGGAAATCAGCTGCTATGAGAAGCTTTCAGATCTTTCAGATCAGCTGCCCGCTGAGCTGTTTTTTCTGCCGCACAAAAGCTACGCGGTAAACCTGTCGTATGTCACACGCATTGATACTTCACTCAAATGCTTCGTGATGGCCGATGACACAAATATCCCTATCAAGAGAGAGCTCTCCGGCAAAGCCAAAAAGGCTCTGGAGAGATACTACTTTGATCACACCAGAGGGCTTAAATAAGGCACTTTCCTATTGATTTGATATGAGCTAGACTGTCAAAAGTAATACACTGCAAGGAGCCCGGATTATGAAAAAAATTAGCGCTATACGAAATATTCCCTATCTGACAATTATACTGCTTACACTGATTTGCATACTGCTTCTTTCATCAAAAAACATGATTATGAGCCAGGCGAGCTATCCTGAAGCCACTATCGTAAGTTCTGCATATGCCGTAGTGGAGGGCTCGGATTCAGATAAAGAAGAAATCACATTTCCACATACCTTTAAGCACCTTTCGCCGCGCACACATGTCACCGTCACAACACATATCAACCTGAACAAGGATGATCCAATCTACATAAAAACTGTCTATTCCCCTGCGAAGGTCTATCTGGACGATGACCTCATATATGAGTTTGGCAGGGCCGAAAACTATCCATCCTATATGAAGGATCCCGCAACCGAGGGGTACCTGATAGGCACTGACGGTCATTCAGGTGATACAGAGCTTCGCATAGAGTATCTGTCTCCTGTTACCAGAAGCTCGCTTACGGTATATTCTCCTATCTACGGAGCATACAAATCCTTATTTTTCACTCTGTTAAAGCTGAATAAATGGTCATTTTTTATAGCACTGCTTGAGCTTGCCGCAGGTGTTTTGTTTATATTTATCTCACTGATGCTTTTATACTACGATAAAGAGGTTTGCAAGATGATATTTCATTTTGGATTCTTCTCACTCATGGCCGGCATGTGGTCTATCGGCGAGTGCAACTATACAGGTGTCATAGTCAAAAACCCTACACTGCTATATCTGTGTGCTTTTATAGGGCTTTTCTCGCAGATGATTCCGCTGCTGTATTTCTGCAGGCTTGCAGTTGGTTTTAAGAATGACAAGCCAATTATAGTTATCGCGAAGCTCCTCACCGTGCTTGACCTTGTTGCTTGTGTCTTACAGCTTAGCGGTACGGTTGCACTATCCCAGAGCATGTACGTGTTCCATGTCATTCTGCCTCTCATACTTTGCTTCCTGACTGCATACATCATCCTTGAGGCTGTTCGTAGCCAAAACAGCAGGGCAAAACGGCTGATGGTTCCGGTATTCATACTGGCACTTGCTTCATGTGCTGAGATAATCAATTATCATTTAAAATTTGTGGCCTCATTGTCATTACTGTACCAGATTGGAACTCTGCTTTTCATTATAATCATGGGAATTATAATGGGGCTTAATATAAGCGATATGCTCATGATAAAACGTGAGAATGAAAGACTCATATTCGATATGAATCTCCTTGAGCATTCCCTGTTGGAGCAGAAGAAATATAATTCGCTCATCACAACAAACGAACAGCTTTTTAAGAAGCAGCGCCACGATCTGCGTCACCAGCTGGTTGCAATAAAAGGCCTCGCAAACACTGAAAATAAACAGCTGAATGAATACCTGGATTCCCTGATCCACAGCATACCATCTGCGCCTGCAAGCTATTGCGAAAACAGGGTAGTCAATTCCATTCTGTCATACTATAGTGCCATATGCAGAAATGAAAATATTGCTCTTGAGACAAAGCTTATTGTTCCGGAAACCGATGATGCGGCCTTGGACAATGACCTGTGCCTGGTATTTGGAAATCTGATAGAAAACGCTATAGAAGCCTGCAGACGCATGGATACTCTGGATTCTTTGAACGAGAAATCATCGCACTTTATCCAACTGCATGCCCACGTACACTATAAGACACTTATTATTACTATGGACAACAGCTTTGACGGACATGTTTCCATCCAAAACGGAAAATACCGTTCTTCTAAGAGGGACGACTATGGTATAGGTCTGTCATCCATCCGCTCTGTTGCCGGCAAATATGATGGTGACGTTGCATTTGAAGCAGCTGATGGTATATTTCAGTCATCAGTATACCTTCAAATATATAAATGACACACTAAAATCATTAATTTATATTAATGCTTCATACCTAAATTTCATTTTCAGAGCCCAACTAACTTATTGTATATAATGTATACATATGCTATAATAATAAAAGAATTTTGTGCATTATACACATATGGAGTTTTAATTTATGATAGAACACACGATATACAAGGAATTTATTGATAAAATTTCAGAATTATCAGACGGGATATATCCTATCATCACCGACCTGGATAATGACTTATCATACGTACCGGATAAGACAGCTGATTTTTTCGGCTTTGAAGCCGGCGAGCATACCTGCTTCTTTGAACAGCTGAGCTCTTGTGTCAACGACGTTGACCTGCCGGAATATAAGCAGGAAATCCGCTATCGCTTAAATGGCGAAAAACCGGATGATATATTTTATGTCCGCATGGGAAAGCATACCAAAGAATATATGATGGGATTTTATTCTGATATTTTTACCGGTGATGACGGACACCGCTACCATGTCCTCGTGCTCAGAAACGAAAATACCCTTCCGGATATCGACCCATATACATATCTTTATGGTCAGTCAAAGTTTGAAAGAGACATCAACGGCTATATCATGGAAAACAGGTCTGTAGCCATAATCGAGGTGGAGATAGGTCATATAGATGAGTTCAATATACTGTATGGTTCCAATTTCAACACTGCAATCCAGCGTGAGCTTGCGCTCAAGTTCATCGACATGATGGATGGCAGCACCGCTACCTACTATATGAATAATTGCAAGTTTGTATTTGTGGTAAAGGAAGCAGACCGTGCCTTGGCCAAGGCCTTCTATCAAAAAATTGCCGATACAATAAAGTCCATGTATTTCTTTAAATGCTTTAAATTTGAGTTTGATATATATGCTGCGTGTCTGATTCTCAAGGATTATGATGGTGATACCTCAACTGTCATCAGCAAGGTGGAATACACTCTAGACCGCGCGAAGGAGCTTCACAGCCCTGATTTGTTATTTTTCAATGATATGGTCAGGTTCAATGGCAGCTCGCATATAGATATCATGAAAATCATTCATCAGTCGGTTATCAATGGCTGTGATGGCTTTTTTGTAGAGTTTCAGCCCATTGTAAAGGCTTGCAATGGTGAAATAATGGGTGCTGAGGCTCTGGTGCGCTGGAAAAAGGAGCCTTTTGGCACGGTGCCACCCGGACTGTTTATCGACTGGCTTGAGGATACCCCGGCTATGTATGAGCTAGGAAATTATATCATGAGGACTGCAATAAGCTCAGCCAGTGAATTTGCAAAGATAAAACCGGGCTTTTTCATCAATGTAAATGCATCCTCAGAACAGCTTGAAAAGGAAAACTTTGTAAAAGATACTCTGGCAATTCTTAAAGAGTATGATTTTCCACCTTCACAGCTGTGGATAGAGATTACAGAGCGATGCAGAGATCTGCCTATATCTATGATAAAGAAAACCGTCACTGCATTCAGGGAAGCCGGAATCCACATCACTATGGATGACTATGGCACAGGAAGCTCTTCATCTCAGATGATGCTTGAGCTTCCTGTAGAGGGTATCAAGATAGATATGTTCTTTGTTAAAGACATTCTCGAGGAGAAAAAGAAGCAGGCACTTGTAATCGGAATGATTAATTTTGCCAATGCCGCAGACTTAAGGATATGTATTGAAGGCATAGAAAATGATAGCCTTGATAGCTATCTCAGGCAGTTCGACGTCACCTGTTTTCAGGGCTATCACTACTCTAGGCCTATCTGTCAGGATGAGCTCATGAAGCTTCTTATAAAGCCATAGCCCTGGATATTACTCAAGATTTTCCTTAAATACTGTCAGTGCTCCATTTTTCTTTAAAATCAGCATGACAATTGCTGCCACTATGCTTCCGGCCACTGTAGAGATAAGGAATGGCACTATGTATATAAACATGCCTTCCGGCTGAATAAGCATCACGTATTTTGCAAGAGGATACGCTGCCAGGCCTCCGAGTATGCCTGTGCCAAGCGCCTCTGCAATACATGTCGGTATGATTTTTTTGCTGAATCTGTACATCAGTCCACAGCACAGAGCACCTACCATGCTTCCCGGGAATGCCATGAGGCTTCCAAGTCCTGTCAGGTTTCTGATAATACTCGCACAAAATGCCACACCGACACCCCATGCAGGTCCTAAAAATACTGTTGCGCATATATTTACCATGTGCTGTACAGGTGCACATTTGCTGCCGGCAACAGGGAAGCTTATTAAGCTTCCTGCTACGGCAACTGCCACAAGCACTCCTGCCATGGCAAGCTTTCTGATTGAAAGAGTTCTTTTTTTAGTGTTCTTTTTACTTTCCATTACTACCTCACCTTAAAGTATACCGTAACTGTTTTGTACCTTCACAGTTGCGAGTCACAAGCGCATTAAAATCAGCTGCGCTGATGGGCGCTTGCTCATACATAATATACGTTTTCTTACGAAATATGCGGTACCGCATATTTCTGTACTAAAAAGTTATAGTATATCAATATACTCTCCTGCAAGTGCCTTGTTCATGCTTCGCACTGCACAGAACTTACCGCACATACTGCATGCCTCGCTGTGGTCATCCTCAGGCAGACGGTCATCCCTGATAGCCTTAGCTGTCTCCGGATCAAGTGCACATGCAAACTGTGCATCCCAGTCGAGCACACGTCTGGCATCTGCCATCTTATCATCTATATCTCTGGCTCCCGGTATTCCCTTTGCAATATCAGCTGCATGAGCCGCAATCTTTGACGCAATAATTCCCTGCTTTGTATCCTCCACATTTGGAAGAGCAAGATGCTCCGCAGGTGTCACATAGCAAAGGAAAGCTGCGCCGTTCATTGCTGCCACTGCTCCACCGATTGCTGCTGTTATGTGGTCATAGCCCGGTGCGATATCTGTTACGAGAGGTCCAAGTACATAAAATGGTGCTCCCATACAGATTGACTGCTGTACCTTCATGTTTGCTGCTACCTGATCAAGCGGCACATGTCCCGGTCCCTCTACCATGACCTGTACGTTGTGATCCCATGCACGCTTTGTGAGCTCTCCAAGTCTTACAAGCTCCTCTATCTGGCATACATCTGTTGCATCTGCTAAGCAGCCCGGTCTGCAGGCATCTCCAAGCGAGATTGTCACATCGTGCTCCTCACAGATTTCAAGTATCTCATCATAGTGCTCGTAGAAAGGATTTTCCTCTCCTGTCATGCACATCCATGCAAATACAAGGCTGCCTCCACGGCTTACGATATTCATCTTACGCTTGTGCTTTTTAATCTGGTCTATTGTTTTTCTTGTGATTCCACAGTGAAGTGTGACAAAGTCCACTCCATCCTCTGCATGGAGTCTGACTACATCGACAAAATCCTGTGCTGTAAGTGTCGCAAGATCACGCTGATAGTGGATAACACTGTCATAAACAGGCACTGTTCCTATCATTGCAGGACATTCGCTTGTAAGCTTCTGTCTGAATGGCTGTGTGTTGCCATGGCTTGAAAGATCCATGATAGCCTCTGCTCCAAGCTTTACAGCGCTCATGACCTTCTGCATCTCCACATCATAGTCCTTGCAGTCTCTTGACACACCGAGGTTTACATTGATTTTTGTGCGAAGCATGCTTCCAACGCCCTCTGCATCAAGTGACTTGTGATGCTTGTTAGCAGGAATAGCTACCTTTCCGCTTGCAACAAGCTCCATCAGCTTGTCTACATCCATCTTCTCTTTCTTTGCTACCTTTTCAATTTCAGGTGTTACGATGCCCTTTCTTGCGGCATCCATCTGTGTTGTGTAATTACTCATTGTACTCTCCTGTTCTTTATTTCATTGTGTGATTAATGCTCCATGATTCATAGGTCCACTGCCGTGTCCCAGATCAAGCATGGCTTTTAAACATGCCGTGACATATCGCTTGCCGTTATCCACAGCCTGCTCGAGCGGCTGTCCCTTTGCCAGGCCGCTGGCTATCGCTGATGAAAGCGTGCAACCTGTGCCGTGTGAGTTTGGATTATCCACTCTTTTGGTCTCAAATGTGATGATTTGCTTTCCATCCCACAAATAGTCACACACACATGCTGTGTCTGTGAAATGACCTCCCTTGCTTAAAACCGGACAGCCGTATTTATCATAAATAGCCTTTGATGCCTCTATGATGTCATCTGTGCTTTCAATCTGTCTGCCTGATATCACCTCAAGCTCAGGGATATTTGGCGTGATGATGTCAGCCAGTGGAAAAAGCTTATCCATCAGAGTGTTTGCGGCATTTTCTTCAAGCAGCCTGCTTCCACTTGTAGCGACCATCACCGGGTCCAGAACTATGTTTTTTGCATTATATTTTACAAGTCCTGCGGCAATTGCCTCAATTGTATCTACCGATGATGTCATACCGATTTTCACCGCATTCGGAAAAATATCCGTAAAAACAGCCTTCATCTGTGCCTCGATAAAATCCGCCGGCACATTCATCACCGCGTCAACTCCCATGGTGTTTTGTGCCGTGAGTGCCGTGATAACGCTCTCGCCAAACACACCGTTTGCAAGCATGGTCTTTAAATCAGCCTGCACACCTGCGCCACCGCTTGAATCGCTTCCCGCAATTGTAAGTGCTGTATGCATATTTACGCTCCTTTCTACTGAATAGTTACGATTTTCCTTTAAATATTGTTTAATTACTGCAGTTATAGCAGTATGTCATACTGTGATTACAGAATTTTGTCGCATATTTCTGCGAGTTCCTTGGCTGCAGCCATTATATCTGCGCTTGCAAATATCGCTCCTACCACTGCGATTCCTGCAATCCCTGTGCCCTCTAGCGTGACTGCATTGTCTGCATTTATGCCTCCGATTGCAACAACCGGTATATCGACAGCCGCCGTGATTTCACGCAGAAGCTCCTTTGTCATAGGCTTTGCATTGAGCTTTGTGGTAGAGCCAAACACGGCTCCGCTTCCCAGATAGTCCGCTCCATCAGCTTCTGCCCTCTTTGCCTGCTCCACGGTCTTTGCCGTGACTCCTATTATCTTGTCAGTTCCAAGAAGCTTCCTTGCCTCCGCCGGATTCATGTCATCCTGTCCCAGATGTACTCCGTCGGCATCTATATCAATTGCAAACTGCACATTATCATTGATGATGAGCGGCACCTTGTGCTCATGACAGATTCTCTTTATCTCAAGAGCCTCACTATACTCATCCTTAAGCCCTGCATCAGAATCCGTACTCAGAATATCCTTGTCACGGATCTGAATCATAGTGGCACCGCCCTCTATTGCAAGCTTCACATGCTCAGAAAGCCTCGCTCCATGCAGCCACTGCCTGTCTGTTATAGCGTAGAGCTTTAAATCAGTTTTGTTCATATATACCTTTCACCTCTTATCCTGTTGTTTTCCAAATATAAGACCCATGACCTGCATACCAATTGTCTGTCATACAGCGATATTCACATCAGTTCATAATCACCATCGCATATATGATATACTGCATCAATCAGCCTGTCCCGGTATGCAGCATTTCCGGGCTTAATGAAATAACAGCTGTTTGTCTCTCTGCCGTGCTCTGCCATATCAGAGGCAGCAAGCCCGCCTGCACTCTTCATGCAGCTAAGTGCTGCCGTGACTGCACCGTATTTATCATCGCAATCAGCCGCAACAAACGCACAAATGAGCCCTGAAAGCATACATCCGGTGCCTGTCACCCGCTTCATCATAGGATGGCCGCCTGTGATGCTTCCTACCCTGTAATTATGCGTGTATCCGTCAGCACCCAACGCAACAGCATTAACTACACAATTATCCATCACACCGGTACCCGTCGCATCAGTACTCATCTGACTACTTTCATTATTATCATAACAATCAGCTTCATCACATAATTCTGCCACATAATCGGTCTCACCTGTAATCACACAGATACAGCCATATCGCAGGGCCGCCCTGCACGCAAGCGCCTTTGCATCAGACTCATCTGCCGTATCGGTCACTTCCACGCCGCCATCGCACCTGCCATGCTCCATAACAGCCTTGACCTCAGACAAATTGCCCTTAATCACATCCACATGCCCCTCGTCAAGCAGGCTCATCACAAAATCCATCCTGAAGCGGCTCACGCCCACACCAACCAGATCAAGCACAATAGGAATGTTCTTTTTCGCTGCCATCCTCGCAGCAATGCGCATCGCCTCAAAGCGCTCCTCAGAAGGAGTGCCTATATTCAGGTTCAGCCCATCGCAGATACCCGTGACCTCATCCATCTCCTGCGGTGCCATAGCCATAATAGGCCTAGCCCCACATGCCAGCTCAATATTGGCCACATCATTGATAGTAACCATATTTGTGATGTTGTGAATCAAAGGACTGCGTGACTTAAGCTTTTCTATAAAATTATTCATCTGTATCTCTTTACAACTATTCATAATCACCCACACATTCAAAAAGCGGATATACCGCCAATGAGCATATCCGCCTAAAAATCGTGCGATATTATCCTACGTTGGCATTATCCAAATCAGGTTATGGGTCAAGACACTACCAGTCTACTCTCAGCCGGCTAAATACCAGCTCCCCTGTTGTGTTTTAAAATTAAATCCAATAACAATGTAACTATCCAAAACAAGAAAATCTGCTGCTTACATGCAAGCATGACGCATCAGCTTTTTTTGTTCTCAGTGGTTCTGAATAGTCATTATATTTAATATAATACGCACTCCCCAATAAATCAAGCAAAATCCGCAAGTGTACTCATATTCGTACATTGAGAGAGCCTCAGCGTAAGGGCGTAAGCCCTGTTGCCCGGAGCTTACGCCCGACCTATCGCCACAATGATAAACAGCCTAAATCTACTTAGCTGCAATAACATCCGCCATATCGTAGTGACCTGCACCCTTTCCCTTAAGGAACTTGGCAGCCTCAACAGCACCCTTCGCAAAAACAGCCTTAGAGTAAGCAGTATGCTTAAACTCAATCACCTCATCCTGTCCACAGAAAAGTACCTCGTGCTCACCGACGATGCTTCCTCCTCTGACAGCAGAAATACCAATTTCCTTAGGATCACGCTTCTCTCTGCGCTGGTTGCGGTCGTAAACATAGTGATACTCGTTATCCATAGCCTCGTTGATGGAATCAGCAAGCGCAAGCGCAGTACCTGAAGGTGCATCAAGCTTTAAATTGTGATGCTTCTCAACTATCTCCATGTCAAAGCCTGCCGGTGCGAAAACCTGTGCAGCCTTTTTGAGAAGAGCCATAAGAGTATTTATGCCAAGCGACATGTTTGCAGACTTGAGCACTGCCACCTTCTTGTAGCACTCCTCAACCTTTGCAAGCTGCTCATCACTAAGACCGGTAGTGCATAAAACAACCGGAACCTGCTTGTCCACACAATAGTCCAGCACTCCGTCAACAGCCTTGGCATTGGAAAAATCTATGACCACATCAGCGTCCACATCACATTTGTCGATGCTCGAAAAAACAGGATAGTCATTGTCTATTCCATCATATAAATCAATACCGGCTACAATCTCGATATCAGCATCAGCCTTACAGATTTCTGTGATAGTCTGTCCCATTTTGCCGTTGCAGCCATTCATAATTACCTTTGTCATTTTATCGTATCCTTTCTCGTTGTACTAAGCAAGCTTTAAGCCATAAGCCTTCATGACCTCAGCAAGCTTCCTTGCATTATCCTCACCCATCTCGCACATAGGGCTTCTAAGAGGTCCGACATTCATACCCATCAGGTTCATAGCCTTCTTTACAGGAATTGGATTTACCTCTGAGAAGAGTGCGTCCACAAGTGGAAGAGCCTCTCTCTGAAGCTCTAAGGCTGTCTGTAAATCGCCCTTGAAGAAGCTGTCGCACATATTGTGTACCTTTGCAGGGGCTACATTGCTCCATACTGAGATTACACCGATTGCTCCGATAGACATAAGAGGCACTACGAGACCATCCTCGCCTGAGTACATATCAAGCTTTCCGTCTGTCAGATACATTGTCTTTGAAGCCTGTGCCAGATTTCCTGTAGCTTCCTTGAGTCCCACGATATTTTCCTTTGTCTTAAAGAGCTCTGCCATAGTCTCCGGAAGCACGTTGCAGCCTGTACGTCCCGGTACGTTGTATACGATAATAGGACACTTTGTGCTGTCTGCAATCTGCGAATAGTGACTCACAAGACCTGCCTGAGTAGCCTTGTTGTAGTATGGTGTGACAACGAGCAGTCCGTCTGCACCAAACTCTTCAGCCTCCTTTGAAAGCTGCATAGCTGTCTTTGTGCAGTTAGAGCCTGTGCCTGCTACTACAGGTACACGATGCTTTGTAAACTCTACGGCAGCCTTTATAACCTTTGCATGCTCATCCATTGACAGACATGGACTCTCGCCTGTGGTGCCTGCAATGATAATAGCATCTGTGCCATTATCAATCTGCATATTGATAAGCTCCTCGAGCTTGTCGTAATTAACCTCCTCGTTATCGTACATAGGTGTAACAATTGCTACTCCTGCTCCTTTGAAAATTGCCATGATTTTATCTCCTTCTTGCTTTTCTTTATTCGGTATTTGATTCTCTTAACGTATAAGTATGCCGCTGTCTGCCTCTAAGCGCTAAAAAACCGGCTCCTTAGAGCCGGTCCCAATTCTTCATGAATCACGATAGCTCCCCATCAAATCTGATGACAGTCATAAGGCTGTTCGCCATATGCCCAGAGATATATCCGCAGATGATAAATCCCTTCGGCGCTATTCCTTTCATCTCCCATCAACTGCCCCTGCGGCATCCGGAAAGCTACTCATAAGTCGCGCGACCTCTATCTGTTAATCAAATTATTCGTATACAGCAGATAATATAACTGCCTCACACTTGCACTAATAATATCACCACGCCTGTGCATTGTCAACTCACATGACAATATTTCTTATTATTTTTCCGACGCGATATTATAAATCTCATCTGCCATTTCCCTGATTCCATCGTCAAGTACTCTGCCTGTCATAATCACGGTCACATCATCAGGCCTTGAAGCAAGCATATCCGACAGCTCCTCCTTTGAAATCAGATGCAAATCCAAAAGCCCCAGCATCTCATCAAGCACAACAACCATGTCAGCACCTGTTGATATAACCTTCTTTGCATAGTTGAAACCATTCTTGATATTCATGATTTCTTCCTGCTTACTCTCCTCATCAAGCTGCTCAAAGAGTATTCCGGCTCTTGAAAAATTAAAGAATTTCACCTCCGGCTCAAGCTTTTTCAAAAACTCCGGCTCCTTTTTACCCTTTAGGAACTGAATAACGACAGCCTGTTTACCATCACAGGCAGCACATATTGCACTTCCTATAGCGACATTTGTCTTGCCATGTCCCTCGCCATAATAAATCTGTACTGCACCGTTTTCCATAATAATCATGCCTCCATACACATAGCTTTTCTGCCTGATATATAATCATTACAGTTTACACCTGATGTAAACGTCAACAATTACAAGCATTAACCAATAATATCTAGTAAAATAC
>ERZ773165.948-NODE-948-length-19456-cov-3.301118_pt1 | contig 19456 bp, 16 predicted proteins | sample MGYA00581003_ERZ773165 | MGnify/ENA primary metagenome ERZ773165 (study PRJEB29015, sample SAMEA2737817) | human gut metagenome | biome: human gut; feature: human-associated habitat; material: faeces | place: China | collected 2012 ... | reverse complement strand
ACAGTCTGTTTTATGCGCTGCTTCCGATTCTGGCAGCATTACCATATGCGGGAACTTATTATGAAGACATCAAAACAGGTTATCTGAAGAATATTTTACTGCACACTTCCAGACGTGGGTACTATATGGCAAAATCATTTGTTGTGTTTGTGATGGCAGCAATCACTGTGATGATTCCGTTGTTGTTAGATTTGATGGCGGTTATGACAATATATCCACTTCGTATGCCGGAACGACTGGAATTTCTGTCGGCTGGAATTCTGGATGTGAATTTGTTTTCCGGACTGTATGAGACAAACGGTGCATTGTATGCATTGGCATTTATCCTTTTAGATGGTTTGTTTGCAGGACTTCTGGCACTTGTTTCTGTATGTGTGGCAGAACGGGTCGAGAGTATGTTTAGTGCGATTGTAATTCCTTTTGCTTTCTATATCATGTGGAGCACTGTTATGATGGAAAACAATGATGGCAGATTTTCTGTGATGGAGATGCTAAATCCGCGACAATCGGTTGTTTTCAGCAGGCTGCAGGTCGTGCTTATGGCAGTCGGTGGGACGCTGATTATTATACTCTGGCTGTTCTTAAAGGGAAGGAGAAAAGACGTGTTATGATAGAGGTTGAATTAAAAAATATATCGAAGACGATACATAAAACGCCGATTTTGCATGATATCAATCTGAAATTCCATTCGGGAGCAATTTATGGCCTGAAAGGGAAAAATGGATGTGGGAAAACCATGCTTATGCGAACTATTTGCGGATTGATGATACCAAGCACAGGAACGGTCAGTATCAACGGAAAAGTACTCATGAAGGATATCGAGTTCCCGGAAAGCATTGGGGCGTTGATTGAGAATCCGGCATTTCTGCCGCAATATACAGGATATAAGAATCTGTGTATGCTGGCATCGCTTCGCAGTGATATAGACAAAGAGGCTGTGGCGGAAGCTATGCGGCGGGTGCAGCTTGATCCGGAGGATAAGCGTGTATATCGGAAATATTCGCTCGGAATGAAACAGAAGCTTGGAATCGCAAATGCAATTATGGGAGAGCCGGATATCATTGTATTGGATGAACCAATCAATGCGCTGGATGAAGCAAGCGTGGAGCAGGTAAAGAAGGTGCTGGTGGATTTGCGGGAACGGGATCATCTGATTATTATTGCCTGTCATGATCGGGAAGAACTGGAGTATTTGAGCGATGAGATCATTGAGATCAAGGACGGTACAGTTGTGCGTAAGCAGAAGGAGGGAGTGGCATGAGAACAGCAAAGATGTTCTGGCGGGACATGTGTCTTGGGACGTTCCGGCATGGTGCCCGATTTCTGATCATACCTCTTGTTGTCGTGCTGATGACTGCCGGTTTTGCGGAATATGCTGCAAACATATACGAAGCGGGGACGATCGCCGGAAGCGGAACAGCGGCGGATTATTATCTGTATGTTATGCAGGGAATGTATATCTATAAATTCAGTCCCGATTCGACGTTCGTGATTCCGATTTCGTGGTTTATGCTTCACATTGGACTGGCATATCTGACTGCATATTATCCATGTAAGGATTATAATGAGTATGGAGCGATTGTGCTTCCGGCAGGCGGTTCCCGCGTTCGTTGGTGGATTGCGAAGATGTTCTGGTGTCTGATGACAGTTTTCCTATACTATATTGGAATTGCTGTAACCTGTACGATCAGTGCCTGTGTGCATGGAGCAAAGCTAAGTGCGGATTTTTCTGTGGATCTGCTGGAACATTTGTATGGAGATTCTATGAATTATGTCAGCCAGTCTGATATGATTTTGATTTCCGTTTTGCTGCCATTTGCCATATCTGTGTTGATGACAGAAGTACAGATGCTTTTCAGTTTTTTGTTTACACCCGTTATAAGCTTTGCTGCAACGTGTGGTGTCTATATTCTATCTGCTTATTATACCTGTTGGTGGCTGCCGGGAAGTTATACGATGTGGCAGAGAAGTTCCTATATCAATTATGAAGGCGTAAAACCAATGAGTGGATTTGTGATTGCCCTGTTCGGATTACTTTGTGTGATTGTATGTGGGACTTTATATTTTCAAGATAAGGATATACTGGATTAAATAAAAAACAGGGACTACCCTTTTGAGGTAGTCCCTGTTTTTCTGTCTGTCAAAGAGATTATGCATTTTCTAACTTCGTAATCGCAGCCTTGATTCTTGCAAGTGTCTCATCCTTGCCAAGGATACTCATAAGCTCGGTTGCGCCGCCCGGTGTTGCCTGCTTGCCGGATACAGCGGTACGAAGCGGCCACATGACGAAGCCGGTCTTGTACTCGTGCTCTTTACCGAATGCAGAAAGAGCCGCGAACAGGCTGTCATTGTCGAACGCTTCCTGTGCCTCAAGAACCGGAAGAACTTCTTTTAATAACTGCAGTGAATTCTCTGCGTTTGTCTTCATCTTCTTGTGTGTATACATTGCTATATCGTATTCCGGTACAGCTGCTAAGAAATCAATCTGCTCCTTGATATCCGGGAATACTTCGATTCTTGTCTTTACCATAGCTGCGATCTTCTTCGCATCCATCTTGTCGCCAACGACTTCTTTGATGTAAGGAAGTGCCATCTCGTAGAACTTCTCGTCGTCCATTGCCTTGATGTACTCGCCGTTCATCCATTTGAGCTTTGTCATATCTAAAACTGCCGGGGACTTGGAGATATTGTGGTAGTCAAATGCTTCTACCAGTTCTTTTAATGAAAAGATCTCGCGGTTATCTTCCGGGCTCCAGCCGAGCAATGCAACGAAGTTGATGATCGCTTCGGTCAGGAATCCCTGCTCCAACAGATCCTCGAAGGAAGAGTGACCACTACGCTTGGAAAGCTTCTGGTGATCTTCGTTCGTGATCAGTGGACAGTGGATATAGGTTGGAACCTCCCATCCAAATGCCTCGTAGAGACGGTTGTACTTTGGAGAGGAAGATAAATATTCATTTCCTCGGACAACATGTGTGATGTTCATCAGATGGTCGTCCACAACATTTGCGAAATTATAGGTCGGGAAACCGTCGGACTTGATCAGGATCATATCGTCAAGCTCGATGTTCGGAACCGTGATGTCGCCGTACAGCTCGTCGGAGAATGTCGTTGTGCCCTCTTCCGGATTATTCTGACGGATGACATATGGCTTGCCTGCAGCAAGGTTTGCCTCAACCTCTTCCTTCGAAAGGTGTAAGCAGTGCTTGTCGTAACGGGAGATGGTCTTTCCCTCGAATTCTGTGACAAGTGTCTTCAGACGGCACTCATCGCAGAAGCAGTAGTATGCCTCACCCTTGTCAATCAGCTTCTTTGCGTATTCTAAGTAGATGCCCTGCTTCTGACGCTCACTCTGGATATATGGACCAACGCCGCCGTCCTTGTCCGGCCCTTCGTCGTGCTCAAGTCCTGTTTCCTTCAGGGTACGGTAGATGATATCGACAGCGCCCTCTACCTCACGCTCCTGGTCCGTATCCTCGATACGCAAAATAAAATCGCCACCCTCATGCTTTGCAATCAGGTATGCGTATAATGCAGTTCTCAAATTTCCTACATGCATCCGGCCGGTTGGGCTTGGTGCAAATCTTGTTCTAATCTTCTTTGCCATTTTAATATGATAGCCTCCTGTATAACAGATAAATTCTTAGGAAATTATAACAAAGGAAAAATCATTTTACAACATAATGTTGATTATTGAAATTATTTTTAGTATACTACAAAAGGATTGTTCTCATTTTTGGGAGTGGTTATTTTTTAAGAAAGCTGGGAAATGATATGGATCGATCAATGATTTCAATGATATATTTTGTCGCATTGCTTGCGCTGTTTCTGATTATGATTATAGCAACAATTGCTGTGATTGCAAGCAAGTCGAAGCGTCGATATGATGACGAGGATGAGTTTGAAGATGGCACAGAGTATGAAGATGCGGAGCAGCTGGAAGATGAGCAGACAGTGTTTGATGATGCGGATGCCATGCTATCAGATGATTTCTATGTAGATAATCTGGATATGCCGGATGAAAATTCTGCGTTTGCACCAGAAGACACCGGTTATGATGATGAGTACGAGGATGAATATGCAGAGGACGGAGATTATGATGACGTCGATACAGCGGATGCAGATGATTCCTATGAAGATTATGAGAATGTAGAAGTTGATGAGTATGATGCAGAGCTTGACAGTGCATTTGATGTACCTGGTTCGCTGAAGATCGATCCGGTTCAGGCAAATGCGCCGACACAGGAGATCGATACGAAGGCAGTCAAGGAAGAACGTCGGAATCCAAAGCCGGAGACAGAGGATATTATGCAGGCAGATGCAGGTATTCCGGAGATTGCGACGGAGACTGAGACATCGGTACAGAATGAATCAGAAGATACAGCAGAGACTGTGGAAACGGATGAGAAAGAAACATCGATTATGCCAGAGGAGTCAGACTCCACAGAAAATGTGGTTTCTGCATCCACAGATGCCGTAGAAGATCAGAAAGCGATTAATACAGAAATTCCTGCGGAGCAGGAGGCGGAAGCTGATACAGTGGCGGAGAAACCGGTAGAAGCAGAGACGCCGGTTGAATCTCCAAAGAAGCAGAAGAAAAAGCATGTAAGAAAGCAGAAGAAACAGCCAGAAGCGATTGCGGAACCGAAGACGGAGGCTGTAAATGATGACTTTACAGATTCTGCATTTGGACCGGATATTCCAGAGATCAATATCAGCAACGAGGCGCTTGCTGCATCTGTACGGGAAGCAGAGGCGATGGGCGCAGCCATCATGGGAGATCTGAAGGCAGCAAAGGTGCCGGTCGAGACGATGTTTGGTATCAACGAAGAACTTTCTTCTTATGGTTCTAAGAAGAATAAACGTGCAAAATCCAAGGTTGCAAGTGATGAAGATTTCTATTGGTATAACAAAGAGGATGCGGCAGACCGTCCGGCGCGCCGTCCGATCGAAGCATATTATCATCATTTTAATATTGCAGATGACTGTATTGAGGATCTGCTGGTAGAGATGTATGACTGTGCATTGGTTCGTACCGAAGAGATCCGTTATATTGCATATGGCATTGAGCCACGGACACTTACGATGAAGGAGATTATGTCAGGTGCAGTTTCTTTGAACGATCATAAGAAGAAGGAGCCGACCGAGCAGGATCTGGTTCGTATCTACGAGAAGTGGTGTGGTTATGTGGATCATTTGCTGGATAAGGTAGAAATTCATGCAGATGAGTATACAATTCAGGAAATCCGCAAACAATTATGTGCGTACGGACGAAATGACGTCGATACATTATTGGAAGGAAAGTAGACAAACATGGATATTATCAGACCGAGTATTGAGACCAAAGAGTTGTTAGATCATTATTTGCAGTACAATCATTACAGAGGATGTGAATTCTCTGCTGCAAACAGCCTGTTCTGGTGTGATTTTTATCAGACGAAATTCACGATTTTAGAGGATATGCTTGTGTTTTGCAGAGTGGAGGATGGCATTCCGACTTCATTTACGTTTCCAATCGGGGAACACGATCCGAAGGATGCATTTGACAGAGTGGTAGATTACTTTGAACAAAGTAATCTGCCATTTGCTATGTATATGGTAGAGCCGGAAATGTTCGAGATGATTGAACGCTGGTATCCGGGACAGTATCAGATTGAATATGACAGAGACAGCGCCGATTATCTGTACAGACAGGAGTCGCTTGCGACACTTGCAGGCAAGAAGCTGCATGCGAAGAGAAACCATATTAACCGGTTTTTAGAGAATTACCCGGATTATCAATATGAGCGGATCAATGGGAAAAACTGGAAGGAATGTCTGGAATTAGAAGAAGCATGGGCGCGGGAGAACAACCCGGAACACGATGGGGATAAAGAAAATGAGAAAGCAGTTATTGCCTATGCGCTTGCGCATCGGAAGATGTTTGGCATGATCGGCGGACTGATCCGTGCAGAGGGCAAGGTTGTAGCATTTACATTGGGAGAACGATTGACAGAAGATACGTTTGATGTGCATTTTGAAAAGGCATACGCAGATGTACAAGGTGCGTATGCCATGATCAATCGGGAATTTGTCAGACGGGAATTGTCGGACTATACCTATATAAACCGGGAAGAAGATATGGGAATTCCCGGACTTCGCCAGGCAAAGCTGTCCTATCAGCCGGACAGCCTTGTGGAGAAAGGAATCGTAACTAAGACTTGGACACCGTAGATTCCGGTGCTCCGAGTTTTTCCATGAATAAGGTTAATGCTACACAGGCAACCAGCAGAACCACACCGACGATGATGGATACGACGGAAGTTCCATTCATGCTGTATTCCTGATTTACCTTATAGAAGATTGAAATCGGCGAAGACGCTACAAGCGCGAAGATTCCGCTGAACGTCGCAGATGCAAAATGCTTCAGCAGATAGCTTATGAGCTTGGAGATAAAGAAGATTCCAAGTACACAGCCAATCGCAAAAGGAATCAGGATGAAAAGCTGATTCAGCATGCCCTGCAGATTCAGTGTGCGGAGTGCCTCTACAAACTGTTTTACAGAATTGATAACACCGAAGTAATATCCGAGAATCATAAGCACCAGAGAACCGCTGACACCGGGGATTACCATAGTTGCACTTGCGATGATTCCCATGAAGAAGATCTTCACGATCATACCGGCACTTGCAGTCAGTGCAATGCCGCTTTCGCTGTCACCATTTAAAAATACCATTGCCATTGCTACGGCAAGTAAAATCAAAAATACAAGAATGTTCACAAGCAGAGATTTCTTCTCTTCACTTTGCCAGCCGTCCTTCAGGGAACGTAAGATCGCTGGAATACCGCCGATGATCAGCCCTGTAAATGCACAGGAAGTTGCAAATGGAAAGTTTGCAAGCAGCCACGGAATGATATAAGTAAAACCAACAATTCCAATTACCATTCCGAGTATGATCGGAAGCAGGGTCAAAAAGCTTTTTTTGAAGCTTTTCAAGAGGCTGGAAATTGCATTCAGCAGCTTGTCATAAATGCCGAACGAAACTGCCATCGTACCTCCGCTGACCCCCGGAATAACATTTGCGATACCGACAAAAACACCTTTGATCAGATCAACTAAAAAATTCAAGTTTTCTTACTCCTTCACTATTATATTGAATGTATAATACAAACTTTTGAAATTATACTATGAAAGGTATAAAAATACAATTTGAAAAAGGTAAATAAAAGATAAATAATTTATAAATCATGAAAAACTTATGAATTCGTATAAGAATAGGTTGCAATTCGTGTTTTAACATGCTATCATATGTAGTATTAAAAACCACGTGTAATAGTTCTAAAAGAGTTGAAAGGCGAAAACTATGAAATATAAGATTGTTGGAGACAGCTGTTGTGATTTTACAGCCGAGGATTTGAAAAAGGAATATATCAGCCGGGTACCGTTGATTCTCACAGTTGGGGATACGGATGTGATTGATGATGATACCTTTGATCAGGAGAAATATCTGGATATGGTAGACCGATGCCCGGAATGCCCTCGTTCTTCCTGCCCTTCACCAGAGAATTATATGCAGCATTTTGAAGGTGCGGAAAATGTATTTGTAGTGACACTTTCTTCCAAGTTAAGCGGCTCCTACAACAGTGCAATGCTTGCAAAGCAGATCTATCAGGAGAATCATCCAGATGTAAAAATCCATGTGTTTGATTCGAAGTCGGCAGCGGCAGCACAGCATCTGATCTGCGAGCGTCTGGAACGCTATATAGAGCAGGATCTTGACTTCAAGACGATCGTGGAAAAGACAGAGGAATATGTTGGAGAGATTCGTACACTTTTTGTACTGGATAACCTCGATACGATGCGGAAGAACGGAAGAATTACGAAGGTAAAGGCACTGGCAGCCAATATGTTAAATATCAAGCCGGTACTGCATGGTGTTGACGGAGAGATTCAGCAGCTTGATCAGGCGCGCGGCATGAACAAAGCGTTAAATAAGCTGTTGTCGCATATTGAGAAAGAAGGCTATGACAATACCAAACCGGTTCGTATCACACAGTGTGGCAGTATGGAGCGAAGCAAGAATGTACGGAAGATACTGATGGAACAGTTCGGATTTACGGATGTGAAAATCCTTGATGCCAACGGAATCAGCTCCACGTATGAGAGCCGTGGCGGAGTGATCGTTTGTTTCTAATTTTATATTTCAAAAGATTGGAAAAGACAAGATGCGGAAAACATCTTGTCTTTTTTTGCGTGGAATGATACTATTTATAAATACGCTTTTTACAGATGAATCAAGATACGAAAATGGGAGTAACAAGCTATGAAGAAAAAACTAAATCGAAGAAATAAACTGGCAGGCTGGCTGATTGGTGCCGTCTGTATGATGATGCTCGGTGGCTGTGGAAAGAAACAGGATGGAACAACGGAGGCAGTTACAACAGCAGAACCTGCAGTTGTGGCAACGAATGCGGATGCAGCGCAGGAACCGGATCTGCCGATGGATGCCGATGGTTACTATATTACAAATGATTATGTGAAAACGTTGGGAGAGACGATCAATGTCCGCGTGGCAGCATCCACGGACGCAGATATTTACAAGCTGCTTCCGGGTGGTGAGATATTAAATCGTGTCGGTTACAATGAAGAGTGGACAAAGGTTATGGTGGATGGCAGTACATTTTACGTGTATTCCGAATATGTGATCCAGACAGAACCGCCAGCCGGAACCCTGCCAGATACAACCGAGGAAGAGACACCGACGGATACGGCAACAAAAAGCGATGCCGAGAAGGTAAAGAAGATCGTTATGCTTGATCCAGCCAATCAGGCGGTTGTGAATGCGGAACAGGTCGAGATCGGACCGAATACTGATGTGACCAAACAGGGGGCATCTACGGGAAATGTTGGAACGACACTTGGAACGAAAGAGAGTGAACTGAATCTGACTTATGCGAATCTGTTAAAGACAGAACTGGAAAGCCGTGGTTACCAGGTGCTGATGACAAGAGATACCGATGAGATCAATTTGTCGAACAAGGATCGTGCATTGCTTGCGAATGATTCAGAGGCAACCGTGTATGTGCGTATTCAGATGAATTTCAGTGAGAACAGTTCCCTGACTGGTGTAATGGGTGTGTGTATGACACCGGATAGTGAATTTAACAGTGACTTGTACAATGACAGTTACCGTTTGGCAACGCGTTTGATTCAGGGTGTTCTGGATAATACTGCATGTACGAATCAGGGAATTTACGAGACAGACCAGATGACAGCCATTAACTGGAGTGAAAAGCCAGTCGCACTGATCAAGCTTGGATATCTGAGCAATGAAGAGGAGGAATCCAAACTGATCGATCAGGATTATCAGAAAGAAATCGTTCAGGGACTTGCAGATGGCTTAGATGCGTATTATGGATATTAAATTGGAGGATAGATTGTATGCGAGATTATATCGTTATAAGTGATTCAACAGCAGATTTGCCAATTGCGGTTGTAAAGGAATTAGAAGTTCCGATCGTACCTTTTTCCTATTCAATCGAGGAGCAGGTGTACGAGTATTATCTGGATGAGCGCGATGGAGACATTGGAAGCTTTTATGAGCGCCTGCGCAAGGGTGCGATGCCTGTGACGTCACAGATCAATCCGGCGATGTATCAGGATTTTTTTGAGCCATATGTGAAAGAAGGAAAGGATGTTTTATACATCAGTTTTTCTTCTGGCTTAAGTGGTTCGTATCAGTCTTCTATGCTTGGCGCGGATATGGTGCTGGACAAATACCCGGAAGCAAAGATCGTATGTGTGGATTCCCGGTCAGCCGCTGTGGGACAGGGGGCGTTTCTGTATGAGATCGTAAGGAAGAAACGGGAAGGCCTGGATCTGGATGCGCTTGCAGAGTGGGTGAAGCAGACACGCGGACATGTGCATCACTGGTTTATGGTGGAAGATCTGTTCCATTTAAAACGTGGCGGACGTGTATCAACCGTCGAAGCGATGGTCGGAAGTGCCCTTAAAATCAAACCGATTCTGAGTGTGGATGAAGAAGGCAAGCTGGTTATCCGTTCCAAAGCACGTGGAACAAATAAGGCGATGGAATACCTTATTGCAAAGACCGTGGAAGAGGGCGGCGATTTAAGCACACTCCGTGCCGTAATCGGACATGCGGACTGCATTGAGAAAGCAGAAAAATTAAAGCAGATGGCGGTGGACGCTGGTATGCAGGCGGACAATCTGATGATTGCGCCAATTGGACCGATCATTGGTACGCATGTCGGTTCTGGTATGTTAGCGATTGCATTTGTAACAAATATGTAACAAACTATTGACACCTTTGTAAGATAATGTTAAGATACTTCTGTAATAAAAATGTAACAATATGTGTAAAAAGTTACGAAATTATTTTGCAAGGTGAAAGAAATGAGCAGAAGAACGAAGTTAAAAGTACGGAATATGCGATTATTCCTCACAAAGAATGTATTTAACAGTCGTTACATAGTTAGAAATATTTTAGCCATTACGATTATGGTTACAGTCGTTGCTATGTGTGCAGGCGCAGGCATTATGATTGGAAACAGGAAAGAAGCAAAAGCAGATACAGTTGTTGCTTCTGGAAATGTGGAAGAGGTTGTGACTCTGGATTGTTCGATGACTTCTATGAATGCAGCCGGAACCAATATGATCCGTGCAGATCTGGAGTCTGTTATGACTGCAGATAAGGAAGCAAAGGAAAAAGAGGTGGTTGCTGCGGCAGCTGCAGAGTTTACAGATAAGTGTGCAGCCAATCGGGATGATGTGAATGTCCGTGCAGAGGCATCTACGGATTCTGCAATCGTTGGCCATATGAATATCGGTGCTTGTGGCGATGTGCTTGCACAGGCAGACGGATGGGTGCAGATTTCGTCTGGTGATGTAAAGGGCTATGTGAAAGCAGATTATGTCACAATCGGCGAGGAAGCATATGCACTTGCAAAGCAGTATTATTCTATGACAGCCGTTGCGAAGGAAGATGGTATCAATCTTCGTGCAGCAGCCAATAAGGACGCTGAGGTTGTCGGTGCGGTTTATGAGAATGTAACTTATACAGTTACACCAGAGAAAACAGATGATGCATGGGTATGTCTTCAGGTGGCAACTGGTACCGAAGGATATGCAAGTGCAGATTATATGGAAGTCACAGAAGGGTATCGTGTTGCAGAGCCAGTCGATGGTACAGCGGTAGACGAAGATACAACTTCTGAGGAGACATCTACAACTGAGACAAAGAAGGCTTCTGGCAGTGTAGAGGAGAACAAGCAGTCGACACAGACAACAACAGAAAAGACTTCTACAACACAGCAGACAACAACAGAAGCAACAACACAGGCAAACAACAGCTCGAATATTGGCTCTTCATCCAGAACACCGGTATCCCTGAGTGATGCAGATATCAATCTGATGGCAGCTGTAATGACACTGGAATGTGGAAATGAGTCCTACGAAGGACAGCTTGCGGTAGCAAATGTAATTTTGAACCGCCTGCAGTCTGGCGCATGGGGCAGTACGATCAGCAGTGTTGTTTATGCAACCAACCAGTTCAGCGTTGTATCGGATTCCAGATTGCAAGGACTGATTCAGAACGGTGCGCAGGCAAGCTGTATTCAGGCAGCCAGAGATGCGTGTGCAGGCAATAACAACATCGGTGATCTGATGTCATTCCGTCCTGCAAGATATGTGGATACAAGTACACTTGGAACCTATAAGCAGATTGGTAATCACGTGTTCTTCAAATAGACAGAGAGATAAGAAAAGCAACATGTTAGCGGGCAGCTAAGATGTTGCTTTTTTTCTTGCTTTCTTGTATGGAATTGGGTACAATGTAGAAGTATTATGACAAAAAATAAAGGTAGTCAAAGAGGGGAAATAATGAAGGTAGCATTGATTGCTTCGGATAATAATGCAAGTTCTGGAGCTTTCTTAAGCATGACAAATCTTGCAATACAATTAAATCAATTACATGTAAAAACGATTGTGATCATTCCAAAGGAAGGACCTTATGTAGGACCTGGCGATGGAGTGAACTTATTAAGAAAACACAAAATCAAATATTATGTGGTTCCATCCATATCAGGAGTTGTATCATGTGATTTTCCAAGAAATATACTGGCAACACTGGGACAGATAAAATATATTTTAAGAAATAAAATCTATGCACGTGGATTGGCGCGTATCCTAAAGAAGGAACATGTGGATTTGGTGCATATTAACACGGTGTATAGCTATTTTGGCGCATATGCTGCCCGTAAGGTGAATATTCCTTATGTATGGCATATCCGGGAGTTTTTGGAGGAAGATCAGGGGAATGAGTTCTATTTTCCGAAATATATGTATAAGTTGATGAACCGGGCAGATCTAGTCATTGCCATTTCTCGTAGCATTTATAAAAAATATAGTAAATCACTTCATAAAAATGTCATGAAGGTTATATATAATGGAATTGACATAGATCAATTTTATAAGCCAGAGAGACAGATATTTGAAGATTCGATATTGAAGCTTTGCTATGTTGGCGGACTTTCAGAATTAAAGGGAACGGATGATTTGATTGAGGCTTGCCGCTTGTTGAATCAGGAGGGGTATCAGGATGCATACCGGCTGATGATTGCAGGAAGAGGTGGGGAAGAGTATGAGGAAGCATTGCGCGAGAAATTAAAAGCGAATCATATAGAAAATGTAGAACTGCTTGGATTTCGAAGTGATGTGCCCGATGTGATGGCACAGGCAGATGTATCGGTTGTAACTTCCCGGTGTGAGGCGTTTGGACGTGTAACCGTGGAAGCAATGCTGACGGGAAATCTGGTGCTGGGTGCGGATTCAGCGGGAACAAAAGAACTTTTGAAAGACGGAAAATTCGGTGTGCTGTATCAATGCGGAAATCCAGAAAGTATTAAGCAGAAGATGCTATATATTTTAAATCATAAAGAAGAATTGCGGGAGACAGCAAAGACAGCCCGTGATTTCATGGCAGAGCATATGACAGCAAAGAAAAATGCCGAAAACATATATCGTGAATACCAGCGAATTTTAGGAGAGTAAAATGGCAGATATTATTTTTGCGTTTGTGGTACTCCATTATAATGAACCAAAAGTGACAGAAAAATGTGTGAAAGCAATCCGGGAGAATACAAAGAAGCACAGTTCAGAGATTGTCATTGTTGATAATTGTTCTCCGGATGGTTCAGGGGGTTATTTGGAGAAAAAATATAAAGACCAACCGCATATTACAGTTTTGAAAGCAGAGAAAAATCTGGGGTTTGCCAGAGGAAATAACATTGGGTATACCTATGCAAAGCAGACGTTGCATGCGGATTATATATGTGTGATGAACAATGATGTATTGCTGTTACAGCCGGATTTTATAGAGCGGATTGTACAGGAGTATGAGACGTCGAAGTGTGGAATAGTTGGACCGCATATCACATTATTGAACGGCTATACCAATTATATGTATCTCAAAATACATACGCGGGAATATTTTGAACATGAATTACAAATGTCGAAACAGATGTACCGGTATTATACTTCTAGACTTTATCCGGTTCGAAATATAATCAATCGAACACTGGACAAACTGCTCCCTGCGTTGAAGTTTCAGAAGCAACCGGTTAAGGAGACATTGGACGATAAGATACAGATGGTGATTGCGAGCAAGCAACGGCACAAAAATATCGTTTTGCATGGCTGCTGTCTGATTCTGACACCGCTCTATATTGGAAAGTTTGATACAGCATTTGACGACCGGACATTTATGTTCCGTTCGCAAGAGCTTTTATATTTGCGGTGCCGCAAGCATGAAATTGAAACGGTATATGAACCGTCGATTGATATTCTGCATTTGGAGGATATGTCTACCAATGCAACATTTAAGAAGGACTGTAAACGGGAGGCGTTTAAAAACAAATGCCAGATCGATTCGTTACAGATTTTGCTGGAGGAACTAAGATGAAATATGGAGTCGTAATTGTAACATATAACCGGTTAGAATTACTGAAGGAATGTATTGAGAATTGTATCAGACAGACAATCCCGTTTGAAAAGATTATTATCGTAAATAATTGCAGTACCGATGGAACGGACGAGTATTTGCAACAGTACAAAGCAGATATGCGGTTTGTGATTTGGGAACAGACGGAGAATCTGGGCGGTGCAGGCGGATTCCGTGTAGGATTGGAGCTTGCAGGTAAAGAAGATCTGGACTGGGTGCTGATCATCGATGATGATGCGATGATCGCAGAAGATTATATTCAGAAATGTGACCGCGTGATTCGCCGGTATCCGAATGTGGTAGCATGTTCGGGAACGGTTTATACGGATGGAAAGATTCAGACGATCCACCGGAGAGTGATTGCAAACCGGACGTTGTATCTGGAGAAGAACGTTCCGTTATCTGCATATGAGCGCAAATGCTTCCGCTACGATCTGGCAACGTTTTGCGGTTTGATGGTTCGTGCAGATATCCTTGCAAAGATTGGACTTCCGAAATCAGAATATTTTATCTGGTATGACGATACCGAGTTTTCGATGCGCCTGCGGAAGTATGGCGGCATTGTAAACGTCAATGCGGCACATCTGAATCATAAAACGGTGTTGCCATCGGGTGAACAGAAGGGCTTTTTCATGCGGATGGGCTGGAGAACCTATTATGGACACCGGAACCGACTGGATGCAGTGAAAACGCATTGCAGCAAGGTGACACAGCTTGTGATCTATGCAGAGTTTATGGCCTTTATTGCATGTGGCGCAGGTATGTGCCTGATCCCGAAATACCATCGTCAGGGAAAATATATCACACGAATGTTGTGGGACGCGTGGATGGATGGGAAAGCAGGAAGATTAGGAAAAAATAAAAAGTATGTACCAAACTAGGAGGGGAATTATGATTATACAACCGCTTTTGTTTCCGAAGCAGGAGGTCTGCCCGGAGCAGAAAATGTATTATAGAATTAAGGAAGACAAGATATCGTTAGAGACATATTTTAACGCATTTTCAATTGGAAAGTGGAAGAAATATACCGATCTGGATAACCTTTATTTTGAGGTAGAGTCCGAAGAAGCATTGCAGTTTACCTGCGTACACGCAGTCGGCAGTGTAGCAGCCGGACATGATTGTACACGGGAAATGATTCAGAAAGAGTCGCCATCTAAGTATGTAGCAGTTGTGCGTCGTAAAATTCCGTGTTCCGTGTCAAAGGATGGAAACAAATATCATCTGCAGTTTGAGGAATTGCCAGACGATGGTATTTTGTATGTGAATATAAAATGCCAGAAAGAGGTATCTGATATCTCGGAGGTTTTATTGTCCGGTGGGTATGGAACAGAGGCTGTGATGACGCAGAAGCCGGTCATTGCACTTGGAATCTGTACATTTAAGCGGGAGGAGTTTTTAAAACGAAATGTTAATCTGGTATTGAATCACATTATCAATAATCCGGACAGCCCGCTTTATGGAAATCTGGAGGTCTATGTATCCGATAATGGACAGACGATCGAGCCGGATACCTTTGACAGCGATAAGATTCATGTATTCCCGAATATCAATGCGGGTGGTGCAGGTGGATTTACCCGCTGCATTATGGAAGCTTTGTTTTATAGAAAACCATCGCCATTTACGCATATTATCTTGATGGATGATGATATTCTGCTTGATACAGCCGTAGTAGAACGGACATGGTTGTTCCTGTCACATGTGAAGAAGGAATATCAGGGCGCAATCCTTGGTGGCGAGATGTTTGAGCTTGACCGTAAATATATGCAGTTTGAGGCAGGTGCTTTGACACATTGGCAGCTGAATGATTTCTATCATCGCCATTATGACATGCGCAAGCCGGATATGGTAAGTGCAAACGAGCAGGAGACACCGATCAATTACAGTGGCTGGTGGTATAACTGTATTCCAACAACAGAGATACAGGCAGACAATCTCCCAATTCCTGCATTTATTCATTTCGATGATATTGAATACGGTGTGCGCCATTCAGACAAGGGTGTCATCCTGATCAATGGTATTTGCGTATGGCATCCACAGGCACCAAACAAGGCGTCTGTATCGATGTCATATTATGACATGCGAAATGCATTGATTGCAGAAGCATCTACGATGAAAGAACTTGGCTCACCGTGGAAGTTGCTTGGATATATGACGATGATGATGGGAATTCATGTAGTTGATTACCGGTACAATCTGGTAGAGTGTATCCTGCAGGGATACAATGATTTCCACAAGGGACCGGAAGCATTTATGCAGATCGACCCGGTACAGAAACATGCAGAGCTTGCAACACTCAATTACAAGTTTATCTCGCCAGAAGAAGCAGGCATCAAGGAGCCGGTGAAGATGAAGAAGAATTTCTTCCCGCCGTTTGTCAATGGAATCATCTGTATGTTCTGCTGGTTGTTGCCACCATTGCGGGATATCAAGGCAGTATCTGCGATCGGTATTGAGCAGCCACATATCTACAAGCGGATGTTCCTGTACGATGAAGAGAAGAATGCAGGCTATATCCTGCAGAGAGATTACAAGAAAGGTTTCCATTATCTGGGCGAGTATTTAAAGACAGCCAAGAATATCCTGCTGTATTACAAGCGGGACAGAAAGAAATGGCATAAAGCAAGACCACAGTTTACTTCTTTGGAATTCTGGGAGAAGTATCTGAAGCTTGATAAATAATCAGACAAAAAAGAAGAACCCCGGCATTTGCCGAGGTTCTTCTTTTTATAGAACACGTAAATTTATTTATCGTTATTCTTATCCTTTTCTTCACGCTTTTGGTCGAGCATTGCACGAACCTTCATAGAAAGACCGAACAGATGGATGAAGCCTTCTGCGTCGTGATGATCGTACAGATCGCCAGTTGTAAAGCTTGCAAGTGACTCAGAGTAGAGTGTATAAGGAGAAGTTGTACCAGCCTTGATGATGTTACCTTTGTAAAGCTTGAACTTCACTTCACCTGTGATACGATCCTGTGTGCTCTCGATAAATGCCTGCAATGCCTCACGGAGTGGGCAGAACCATTTTCCTTCGTATACAAGATCTGCATACTTGTCTGAAACTGTCTTCTTGAATGCAAGTGTATCTCTGTCGAGGATCAACTCTTCCAACTGCTTATGAGCAGCTAAGAGGATGGTTCCACCAGGAGTCTCATAGACACCACGGGACTTCATACCAACGACACGGTTCTCTACGATATCTACGATACCAACACCATGCTTGCCACCGAGACGATTCAGCTCACGGACGACATCGGACATCTTCATCTGCTTGCCATTGACTGCAGTCGGAACACCCTTCTCGAAGTTTACAGTTACATATTCAGCCTCATCTGGTGCCTTCTCAGGATATGTACCAAGTACAAGAAGGTGATCCCAGTTTGGCTCCAAAGATGGATCTTCAAGCTCCAGACCTTCGTGGCTGATGTGCCAGATGTTACGGTCACGGCTGTAAGATGTTGTCACATCAAATGGAAGATCGATGCCGTGCTTCTTACAGAATGCGATTTCATCCTCACGGGACTGCATCGTCCACTCTGGTTGTCTCCATGTTGCGATGACATTTAAGTCTGGTGCAAGTGCCTTGATATTGATCTCGAAACGAACCTGATCATTTCCCTTACCAGTAGCACCGTGGCAGATCGTTGTAGCACCTTCCTTACGTGCGATCTCTACCAGCTTCTTTGCGATCAGCGGTCTTGCAAAAGAAGTACCAAGCAGATACTCATACTCGTAAGTTGCATTTGCCTTTACACCTGGAAGGATGTACTCATCACAGAATTCATCAACGACATCCAGAATGTAGAGCTTCTCAGCTCCTGAATATTTGGCTCTCTCGTCGAGGCCTTCCAGCTCGCTTTCCTGTCCGACATCGATACATACACATACAACATCGAAATTGTAAGTTTCCTTTAACCAAGGGATGATTGCTGTGGTATCCAGACCACCAGAATACGCAAGAATAACTTTCTCTTTACCCATCAAAGTTTCCTCCATAAAATATGTAATAATTCACGTTGCGACACGTTTTGTCTAGTATACTTCTTTTTTCTGCAAGATGCAACCAGAAATTTTGCATATTCCTGCATAATATATGTATAAATGAATAAAAATATGCATAAAACAATATTATTCTGTAAAATTATACATAAAATATTGAAATAGGGTTGCATAAATAAAACTACGGATGTATAATGAGACAAATTTGTGATTACGGAAAAGAGGCAGGAACAATGGTAAAGGTCGGAATTATAGGAGCAACCGGATATGCCGGTCAGGAATTAGTACGTATTTTGCTGGGACATAAGGACGCAGAGATCGTCTGGTATGGTTCCAGAAGTTATATCGATCAGGAATACGCATCTGTATATCGGAACATGTTTCAGTTAGTCGATGCGAAATGTATGGATGATAATATGGATGAGCTTAGCAAGCAGGCGGATGTAATCTTTACTGCGACACCGCAGGGGCTTTGCGCATCGCTTGTAAATGAGCAGATCTTATCGAATACGAAGATCGTGGATCTGTCCGCGGATTTCCGTATCAAGGATGTAGCGACGTATGAGAAATGGTACAACTTAGAGCACAAGAGTCCACAGTTTATCGAAGAGGCAGTATATGGACTGTGTGAGATCAATCGTGAGGATATCAAGAAGGCACGTCTGATCGCGAATCCGGGCTGTTATACAACCTGCTCCATTCTTTCTTTATATCCGCTTGTAAAAGAGAAGCTGATCGATCCGAATACGATCATTGTAGATGCTAAGTCCGGTACATCAGGAGCAGGACGAGGAGCAAAGATCCCGAACCTGTTCTGTGAGGTAAATGAAAGCATTAAGGCATATGGAGTAACGACTCATCGCCATACACCGGAGATCGAAGAACAGCTGGGATATGCATACGGCAGTCCGATCATGATCAACTTTACACCACATCTGGTTCCGATGAATCGTGGTATTCTGGTTACGGCATATGCTTCATTAAAAGAAAAGGTAGATTACGATACTGTACGTGCTGCATATGACAAATATTATGCAAACGAGAGATTTGTCCGTGTTCTTGACAAGGATGTATGTCCGGAGACACGTTGGGTAGAGGGCAGCAATTATGTAGATGTCAACTTTAAGATTGATGAAAGAACCGGACGTATCATTGCAATGGGAGCACTTGATAATCTGGTAAAGGGAGCAGCCGGTCAGGCAGTTCAGAATATGAATATTATGTTTGGACTTCCGGAAGAAGAAGGACTGCTGATGGCTCCGGTATTCCCATAAAGAGTAACGGCATCGGATATCGTGGAAGAACAGATGATATAAGGCGGTGATCGGTATGGAGATCATTTCCGGCGGAGTGACAGCTCCAATCGGATTTCTGGCAGCAGGTATGCACGCCGGAGTAAGAAAAAATAAAAAGAAAAAAGACATAAGTCTTATTCCATATAATTATCTATAACAT
>ERZ773165.944-NODE-944-length-19516-cov-6.179641_pt1 | contig 19516 bp, 12 predicted proteins | sample MGYA00581003_ERZ773165 | MGnify/ENA primary metagenome ERZ773165 (study PRJEB29015, sample SAMEA2737817) | human gut metagenome | biome: human gut; feature: human-associated habitat; material: faeces | place: China | collected 2012 ... | reverse complement strand
TCCATGCAGCCGCGCTCCTTGCGCAGGCGGGCGCGGTGGCCGTACAGCTCCTTCATGGCGGGCAGCTGGCTGAGCACTTCATGGTACTTGCCCTTCAGCTCGTCGTCAGCACTGCCGGCCAGCAAGGCGTTGATCTCGGAGTAAACACCCTTGACGCGGCTGCGGATGACCGACTTGACAAAGCGGTAATCGATCAGGTTGCCATCCTTATCCAGATGCATCAGGCAGGAGAAGGCCAGACGCAGCACGCCCTCATTCAGGCTGCAGATGCCGTTGGAAAGCTGCTTGGGCAGCATGGGCACCACCTGATCAGCATAGTAGACGCTGGTTGCGCGGTTAAACGCTTCGTTGTCCAGTTCGCTGCCGGGCTTGACATAGTTGGAAACATCTGCAATGTGGACACCCAGCTCAAAGCCGCCCTCCGGGGTCTTGGTCAGGCTGATGGCATCATCGATGTCCTTAGTCTCAGCACTGTCAATGGTGAAGATGGGCAGGGCACGCAGATCCATGCGGCCCTCGGTGTCCTTTTCAGAGACCTCAGCGTTCTCCAGCTTCTTGGCTTCCTCACGAACCTTATCCGGGAAGCGGCTGCGGATATCCTGCGCATAGAGCAGGGCCTTTGCGCAGCGCTTTGCTTCGTCCGAGCTGCCAAACCGCATGGCAACGCCCACGCGGTGATCTTCCTGCCGATTGCCGCGCTGCAGGATCTCCACGGCCACCTTGTCGCCGTCCTTTGCGCCGCCCTCGCAGTCACGCATCAACTGCATGGAGATGGCCGGGCAGTCGTCCGGCACGAACTTCAGGCGGCCCTCAATGCGGCGGGCAGTGCCCACCAGATCGTTCTTTTCTTCCAGAATGGCCAGGATCTCGCCTTCATCGCTGCCCTCCACACGGGGGTGCTCAAACTTTTCCACAAGCACCATGTCGCCGGGCATGGCACCGCGGGTAAAACGGCCCGGGATAAAGATATCGCTGGTGCCGTCCTCCAGCATGACAAAGGCAAAATTCTTGCCCAGTTTTACCACCTTGCACAGCAGAGCCTTGTCTGCACGGCCGGAGCGCACCGTAAAGAACACGCCCTGACGCTGGCAGATGACCGCCTCGTGCACCAGCTGATCCACAGCCTCCATCACCTTGCGGTCCGAGCCGCGGTCCCCGCCGAATTTGGATTTGAGGTCTTTGACGGTGCACGGCTGATTCTGGATCGCGTGCTCAATTTTATCGCGCATTGCCATAATATTTTTTCTCCTTGCTCTTCCATGGCCGCAGCCTCCAACGTGCCGCAGCGCTGCCAATCGTGGGCCAGCTGCCCCACCCTGCCCAGCGGTCAGACTGCCGCCGACATCCTATCATAACACAGAAAAACAGCCCCGTCCTTTACACGGGGCTGCACGAACCTTGTCAACCTGCCAGACGGCCTGCAAACAGACATGCCAGAATGGCAACCACAAAGAAAACAATGCCTGCAATGCGGGTGGTCTTGGCCAGCATCTGATCAGCCGGGGTCAGACGGGCATTGTTTGCGCCGCCCATACTGCCGTTGATGGCACCGGAAAGGCCCTGACCGTGGGTGTGCTGCATGAGAGTGAGGAAAACGATGACGAGCGAAGCGATCAGCAGGATCACACCGCCAACAATTTCGATAACAGACATGGATTGAAACGCTCCTTTATTTTAATTCAACAAAAACTACGCAGAGATACAAATATATAGTAGCATAACAAGCGCAAAAAAGCAAGCAGAAACCGTGCGTTTTTATGCCAGAAGGTCCAGCATTGCGCACAGCCGGGCAAAGATGGCGGCGCTGGAATGTTCCGTGCTCACCTGCCCGTCCTGCAGCACCACAATGGTGTAGCGCGGCTGCTGCGCCGGGTAAAGCCCTGCGAACCACAAGTTTTTGCGTTCCGTGCCATCCGGTGTGAACTGCCCGGTCTGCGCGGTACCGGTCTTTCCGTCAGCCCCTTCTTCCAGCCCGGCAGCATCCTGTGCGGTGCCCTCTTCCACCACCTGCTGCAGCATTTTACGCAGGAGCGCTACATTTTCCGCACTCATCACCCGCCTTGACTGCGGATGTGCAAGCGTTTCCAGCGGCGTACCGTCAGTTTCATCCACCGAGCCACACACAAAGAAAGGCGTGCGGTACACCCCGCCGGAAGCAATGGTGTTCATCATGGCGGCGATCTGTACCGGTGATGCCAGCAGACCGCCCTGCCCAAAGCTGAAATTTGCCAGCTGGCCGCTCTGGGCAAGCTCCCCGGCAGACGGCAGCTTTCCGGCATCGGCGTGCAGCGCACCTGCCACCGGCACCTCCTGCCCGAAGCCAAGCTGCCGAGACATCTGCAAAAGCGTCTCTGCCCCCAACTGCTGCCCCAGCCGGATAAAATAGCCGTTGCAGCTTTTTTCCAGAGCCGCAGTCATGTCCACCGTTCCGTGCGGAACACCGCCTGCGCAGCGGAAGATCTGTCCATCCACCACCACCGCACCGGTGCATTCGTACTCCGGCAGGATGCCCTGCTCCAGCGCTGCCGCAGCCAGCACCGGCTTGAACACTGAACCCACAGCATAGCTTTCCAGTGCGCGGTTCAGGAACGGACTGTCCGGTGCATCCAGACTTGCGGCAAGGTCATCCGGGTCATAGCCCGGTACGCTGACGCTGGCGCGAACCGCAGCAGTGGCCGTGTCCAGAACCAGAATGCAGCCGCTGGTCATGGTGTCTGCGGCCACCGCTTCGGCGGCACGCTGCACCGGGCGGGAGATCGTCAGCTGCACGCCCACCGCACTGCTGTCCTGCCGGGTGAGCTGCGGTGTTTCCCCGGCCCGCAGCCGTCCTTGTGCTGTGACCGCGCACACCAGCGTGTCATGCTCCTTTGTCCCGGCCAGCTGGCTGTCCAGCGCCTTTTCCAGCCCGGCAATGCCGCGGCCCTCTGCATCCAGATAGCCGATCAGATGCTGGCACAGCGGAACTTCTGCGCAGCGCCGTGCCGTTGCAAAGCAGCGTATGCCGCGCCCGGAAAGGTCGCGGTCCACTTCCAGCAGAAACGGTGCGGAGCGGTTGCGGTTCCGGTACAAAAGTGCCTGCCCGGCACTGTCCGTAAATGCATACAGGCGTGTGTAGTTGTTTTCGCCCGGGAAGCAGAGGGCAAGATACCGCCTTTCCAGCCCGGTGAGAAGCAGGCCGCGGTGGTCGTAGAAGCTGCCCCGCCGGGCAGGCAGCGAGAGCCGGACCGTGCTCTGTGCTTCGGCCCGGGCAGCATAGGTATGGTTCTCTGCCAGAAAATACAGGCGGCACAAAACTACCGCAAACCCCAGCAGAACAGCTGCATACAACGCCAATACCCGTTTGCCGGACATCTGCTCACCCCTTTTTGATAGAGTGGGCTGCATCTGTGGTTTCTATACAAAAAGAGACGGGGTCTCCGAAGAGATCCCGTCTCCATAAGGTACTTATTGAGTAAGCAATTCCGCTTCATACGTCGAAAATCACAGGTTGCCGGCGATCTGTTCAAAGGCTCTTTCAACCGATTCAAAGCTGCTGTGCGTGTAGACATCCAACGTCACACTGGCATTGGAGTGTCCCATCAGGTATTGCAGGCTTTTTACATCCAGCCCGGCCTGCTGAACATTGGTGCAGAAGGTGTGTCGCAGCACATGAGGTGTAATGCGCGGAACAGGTTTGCTGTACGCCTTCTCAAACTTTCCCTGCACACCACGCATAAACAAACAGCGGCCCCGCAGACCTTTTTCAAAGTCTGCGGGGCCTTGTGCTGTGGGGCTATTTTACCTGCACGGTCATGGTTCGGTCACTGCCCGGTAGCCGCGGATGACGCGCCACTTGGCGACACCCTTGTCCGGCTTAAAGCTGCCGTCGGCGCGGGCTTTCAGGTAGCCCTGCTCGATGGCCCACTGGGCGGCTTGGGCCAGCTCCGGGTCGGCTACGTCCGCAAAGGCGGGCAGAGTGGCCGGGGCCGGGCGGCCTGCGGTGTTCCAGAGGAGCATTGCCAGCTCGGCGCGGGTATGGGGCACGGCCACCCCTGCAGGCAGGAGCTGGTCAAGGATGAGCTCCGTGCCCACCTGATAGGCCACGACGCCCGCCACGCCCACGACTGCGCCGACCGCCAGAAGGGTGCCGAAGCCGTCTCCGCCGTCTGGGCTGCCCTCGCCGCTCTCAGCGGTGCGCCAATGGCCATAGAAGGTCACGTCCCGGTCGAGTTTGCCCACATGGTTCGCGCCCGGGCCCATGTAGTAGGGGCTATCCTCCAGGCGGGTGCCGTCTTCGAGGAACCAGCCCTCAAAGAGGCGGGCTTCCTCCTCGCTGCCGGTGATCGGGCCGGGGATCTGCATGGTCGCCACCGGGTCATCCCCCGGGCGGACGACCCAGTAGGCCTTAAAGTCCGTGGGGGCCTGCTCCGGCTGGGCGATCTTCGCCTTCTTGCTCTCGTTCATTTTGCCTTCCACCAGATCAAGGCCGTGAGACATGATCAGGCGTCCCAGTTCGAGGGCATAATAATCCTGTTCCTCCGATGCATCCGTTTCCGCCGTGATGACGGTGCCTGCGCCGGAAACTTCCATCTCGTCTGCTGCCACGATGGCCGAGCCGCCGACTTTCACGTTCAGCGTGCTGTTCGCCACGGTGAGCTTGCCGCACCGAATGCCATAGTGGAAGAAGTCTCCCTCCGCGTTTGAGTCCGCAATGGTCACGGTGCTGTTTCGGATGGTGATGTCTTTGTCACACTGGCTGCCTGCCCGGATCGCGTCCTCGACGCCTTCCCCGCTCTTGCCCGTAAGGGTGAGGGTTGCGTTATCCAGCGTCAGCGGGCCAGTCGTCATAATTCCGTCGGCATCGGAAAGGGTGGCGGTGCCGGTAATGGTCAGCTCTTCCGCCAATTGGGAATCGATGCAGCAGTAACCGCCCGCGTCCCCATCCAGCGTGAGATCGGCATCGTTCAGGGTCAGCGTGTTGGTCGTCGGGTCAAACTTCACAGACCCGCCATCCTCCAGCACGTCGTTCTGGTTGCTCTTTGTGACCTGCGTACCTGCCACCCAAAGGTTGTAGGTTTTGCTTTCCTGCTGGTTCGGGTCCACATCTGTCAGCTCCAGATAGGCGTGGTTTGTCTTTTTGACTTCATTAAAGCTATCAAGTTTTTCCTGCACGCTGGTGTCGATTTCCGTATAATTTTCGTCATCGCCAGTGCGATACCAGAACTTGCTTACGTCCTCTCCGATGCCCAGCCTACTCAGGCCGAAGTCACCAGCCACAGTCGTCACATTCAGGAGCAGGTGGCCGCCGTTGTAGGTCAGATAACCATGTTCCCCGATGTACTGCTGCGCATGGATCTCCAGCTCGCTGCCCGGGTTCATGGTAGTGGAATTGGCGATGCCGCATTCTGCATTTGTGATCTTCACCTTGCCATCGATCTGAACGCTTCCCCAGCCGATGCCCGTCTGGAAACCCTTCAGCGTGATTCTAGTATCGGAAGCAATCGTCGTTTTATCGTTTGTAGCGCCTAAAATTCCTTTCGACGTATTGTCCCAATCGGTATTGGTGAGATCGTATTCTCCCCTTACTATTTCCTTTGCTCCATCGAAGCCGTTGCTTTTCGTTCTGCCCGTCACCTTGCCGTTTGCCACCAGCCTCAGATTTTTTTCACTGAGGGCTTCGACCAGCGAAGAATTATACGGGTCCGAAGTTGTATCCAGCGTCACATCTCCGTCAAAGGTCAAAAGACCCCGGTTATAGGATACCGTACCCTGAATGCATTTCTTACTATCGACCGGTCCGTTCCACTCCGGATACAGAAGTACATTTGTCACCCCGCAAGCTGCTCCCATCGTCGAGCTGCCCGCCAGTGCCAGCGGGGCCGCGAGGTTCAGCGCGAGGGCTGCGGAAAGCACCCCGGCGAGGAATTTCTTCCATCTTCGTTTCATTGCAAAAGCCTCCTTTTTTCTACCAATTTTGTTGCAGGAAAAAAGCTCCACGGTTCACTTTTAGGATACCGTGGAGCTTTGGTTTTTGCTATTAACCCGGGGTTAGTTTTTGGTTAATTCCGGGGGGCGTTTTTCTGGTACCACTCGGCCAGCCGGGCGCGGCGGGTGCGGGGGTCGCCGCCCATATCCAGCTTTGCGTAGAGCTGGTTGATGTACTGCTTCACCGTGCCCTCGGAGAGGTAGAGGGCGGCAGCGATCTCCTTGTTGGTGCACCGCCCGGCCACCAGACGGGCCAGCTCCCGGTCGCGGTCGGTCAGGGGCAGCTCCGGCGCGGGGGCGGGCAGGCCCAGCCGGGCGGCAAAGGCCCGGCCTGCGGGCAGGATGCGGGCCACGAAAGGCCCCAGACGCGGCTCGCAGGCGGCCCAGTCCTCCCCTTCCAGCAGGGGGGCCAGAGCGGGATACTGCTCCACAAAGAGCACCCAGAAATCGTCCTGCACAGCGTCCAGCAAAGCCGTTGCCAGCGCGGCCCGGGCCTCGGCCCGCTGGCCGAAGTGGAGCTGCGCCGCCGCCAGCTGGATGCGGGCCTGCAGGCCCACCAGCCCGTAGTGCATGGCCTCGCACCGGCGCAGCAGGCCCTCGCTGTGAGCGATTACCTTCACGTACTCCCCCTGCGCCAGCCAGACCTGCTGCTCGATGAGGGACATCATGGGGCGGCAGGGCCCAAAGAAGCTCACCTCGGCCAGCTTGTGCTCCCGGAACAGCTCCGGGGCCTGCTCCGGCCTGCCCTGCAAAGCGTAGAAATAGGCGGCGATGCTTTCCAGCAGATGCACCTGCACCCCGTCGTGCTTTTGCAGCAGGGCGGCGCGCTTGGCGGCAAAATCGTACCCCTCTTTCCCCTTGCCGCACAGGGCCAGCCGCAGGGCCAAAAAGTCGCAGCAGAGGGTCATGTTCTCCTGCCCGGCGGCGTCGGCCCGGGCCCGCTCCAGCAGCACGGCGGCTTTCTCCCACGCCCCCTGCAGGTAGGCGGCCTCCGCGTCCATCAAAAGCTCGGCCCCCCGGCCGTGGCCGTTGGTGATCTTATAGTAATGGGGCATACACTCGTACATTTCGGCCAGTTCTTTGCCCAGCTCCCCGGGGGCGCGGTAGTACATCATCAGCACCGAGGGGGAGCCGAAGGTCCAGCTGCCGCTGTTGCGCAGGGTGACGGCGGGGCGGCTCATCTGGCGGCTGGCGCTGCGGTGGAGGCGGCTCATCTGGGTGATGTCGTTGTAGAACAAGAAGCTCTGGATGAGGTCGCACTCCCCCAGCAGGTTGCCCCGCTCGGCGGCGGGCCACTCGGGGTGTTGGGCCACGGCGGCTTCCAGCAGGGCTTTCAGCTCCATCATTTTGGGGATCTGCTGCCAGGTGAACATCCGGCGCATCAGCACCAGAATGGCCAGCGGGTGGCGCTGCAGCGCTTCCACCGGGCAGCGGTCCAGCCGCTGCAGCAGCTCGGCGGGGCTGAGGGAGGCAAGCAGATCCCCCGCGTCCGCCTCGATGACGGCAAGGGCTGCGTCGCGGTCGCCGCAGTGCTCAAAGGCCTGCAAAGCGTGGAGGTACTGGGCTTTTTGGGCATACCAGCGGCCATACCGCTGCCAGACCTCCGTTTGCCGGGCGGCGGGCAGCTGGGCAAAGAGCCGCTCGGCGCACTCTTTCATCATGTGGTGGAAGCGGAAGCTCACCCCGTCCGGCAGGCGGGTGACAAAGGCGTTTTGCTGGGTGAGGGCCCGCAGCACCTCCTCCGCGTCGGGCAGGGCGGTGACAGCCCGGGCCATCTCCACCGTGAACTCATCGGCCAGCCCCATCACAGCGAGGAAGCCCCGGGTCTTCTCGGGCAGGGACTCCAGCATGGCGGCGGTGAACATGGCGTAGATGTCCGGCCCCGGCTGCAGCAGGCTCCCCCGCTCGGCCAGGGCATGGAGGTTCAGGTAGACGGCGGAGAACCACCCCTCGCAGGAGCGCAGCAGGCTCTCGGCCTGGGCGGCGGTGATCTTCACGCCGCAGCGGTGGGTGTAGGCCAGCAGCTCCTCCCGGTTCAGGCGGAGGCCGTCGGCCTCGATGCGGTGGAGCCGCCGCCCCAGCCGCACCACCTGCTCCCCGGGCAGAAAGCGGTTGCGGCTGGCCACGATAAGGTGGACGTTCTCGGGCAGGCGGTAGGCCAGCCGACACAAAAACTGCGCCACCCGCTCGTCCTCCAGCAGGTGGAAATCGTCCAGAAAAAGATAGTAGGGCGTTTTGCCGCCCAGCGCGGCACACAGGTCCTCCAGCAGCAAGGCCGCGCCGCTGGCGTCGGCGGGGCAGTCGTAGCCCTCCAGCACCGTCAGCCCGGCGGCGGCAAAGGCCTTCTGCACGCTTTTCCAGAAGATGGAGCGGTTATCCGAGTAGATGCTGGCTTGCAGCACCACGGCCCCCGCCTTGGCCTGCTCTGCCAAGAACCAGCGCACCGCCGTCGTTTTACCGTAGCCCATGGGGGCCACCACCGCCGTGAGCGCACAGGACGCTATGGGCCGCAGCGTCTCCCGCATTCGGTCCGAGATGTAGATGATGTTCAGGTTCTGCCTGTTTCTGGCCATGCGCGTTCCCCTTTTCCTTATACTAAGGCTATTGTAGCACATTTGCGGCGAAGAGAAAAGTGCGGCAGGGGTGCAAAAAAGCAGGCAGAGCCTTCGCCTTTGCGAAAAGTTCTGCCTGCGTTCTTTTTATAAATTGGGATTCTTGGGAGCGGCGGTTTCGGCTTAGTACATGCCGCCCATACCGCCCATGTCACCGCCTGCAGCAGCGGGTGCAGCAGGGGGTTCCGGCAGATCAGCGACCAGGCTTTCGGTGGTCAGCACCATCTCAGCGACGGAGGCTGCGTTCTCCAGAGCGGAACGGGTGACCTTGGTGGGGTCAACGATGCCAGCAGCGATCATATCGTCCACAAAGACCTCGTTCTGAGCATCAAAGCCGTAGTTGGGCTTGTTGGCAGAGATGATCTTGTCGATGATGACGCTGCCTTCCAGACCGGCATTCTTAGCGATCTGGCGCAGAGGAGCTTCCAGAGCCTTCAGAACGATCTTGGCACCGGTGCGCTCGTCGCCTTCCAGCGTGTCGCACAGCTCACGCACAGCGGGGATCGCATTGATAGGAGCAGTGCCGCCGCCGGCAACAACACCTTCCTGAACAGCAGCCTTGGTTGCGTTCAGAGCATCCTCGATGCGCAGCTTCTTGTCCTTCATCTCAACTTCGGTAGCAGCGCCGACCTTGATGACGGCCACGCCGCCAGCCAGCTTTGCCAGACGCTCCTGCAGCTTTTCACGGTCGAAATCGCTGGTAGCGGCCTCGATCTGGCTGCGGATCTGAGCGATGCGGGCTGCGATGGCATCCTTATCGCCTGCACCGCCAACGATGGTGGTGTTCTCCTTGGAGACCTTCACCTGACGGGCATGGCCCAGCATCTGGACGGTAGCATCCTTCAGCTCATAGCCCAGATCGGAGGAGATCACGGTGCCGCCGGTCAGGGTTGCGATATCCTGCAGCATTTCCTTGCGGCGGTCGCCAAAGCCGGGAGCCTTGACAGCGCAGACGTTCAGGGTGCCGCGCAGGCGGTTGACGATCAGAGTGGACAGAGCCTCGCCCTCAATGTCCTCAGCCACGATCAGCAGTTTCAGACCGTTCTGCATCACCTGCTCCAGCAGAGGGACCAGATCCTGAATCACGCTGATCTTCTTATCGGTGATCAGGATAGCGGCGTTGTCCAGGTCAGCCACCATCTTGTCGGTATCGGTGACCATATACGGGGTGAGGTAGCCGCGGTCGAACTGCATGCCTTCCACGATCTCGTTGTAGGTCTCAGCGGTGGTCTTGTTCTCCTCAATGGTGATAACGCCATCGGAGGTGACCTTCTCCATAGCCTCGGCGATCAGACGGCCGATCTCGGGGTCGCCTGCAGAAATAGTGCCGACGCGGGCGATATCGTTGCTGTCCTTCACCTTCTGGCTGTGAGCCTTGATGGTCTCAACAGCCTTGGCAACAGCCTTGCTCATGCCGCGGCGGATATCCATGGGGTTTGCACCGGCGGTGACATTCTTCATGCCCTCGGTGACCATGGCCTGTGCCAGAACGGTTGCGGTGGTGGTGCCGTCGCCTGCTGCGTCGTTGGTCTTGGTAGCGACTTCACGCACCAGCTGTGCGCCCATGTTCTCGAACTCGTCCTTCAGCTCGATCTCCTTGGCAATGGTCACGCCATCGTTGGTGATGACCGGTGCACCGAACTTTTTGCCCAGCACCACATTGCGGCCCTTGGGGCCCAGGGTGATCTTAACGGTGTTTGCCAGGGTATCGATACCGGCACACAGTGCCTTGCGGGCATCCTCGCCCTGCTTGATCTGCTTAGCCATAATCAAATCGCTCCTTTAAAGCTCAATTTTCAAATATCAGAGGGGAAACCGCTCAGTCCTCAACGACTGCCAGGATATCGCCCTGACGGACGATGGTGCACTCTTCGCCGTCCACCTTGACCTCGGTACCGGAGTACTTGCTGGTGAGGACCTTGTCGCCGACCTTCACAGTCATCTTGACTTCCTTGCCGTCCACAACGCCGCCGGGGCCGACAGCGATGACCTCAGCCACCTGGGGCTTTTCCTTAGCACTGCCGGTCAGGATCAGACCGCCCTTGGTGGTCTCCTCAACCTCAACAGCCTTAATGACAACACGGTCTGCAAGAGGAATGATCTTCATAGTTCTTGCCCTCCTATAGTAAAAATATAATTTAAAACTTTGCTGTGTCCAAAGGGCCTCGTGTCGGCTCTTCGGTTCTTTAGCACTCCATTTCTCTGAGTGCTAATTGTATTGTACTCATCTTGACCCGAAAAATCAAGACCTTTTTTGCTTCTTTTTGTTAAGAATTTATGACAGATGAAAAAATCAGCCGTACAGCGAAAAAGAGACAGCTTTCTTCTTGGACAAAAAAAGCTGTCTCTTCTTCTGGTTTTTCATGTTCGGTCTGCACTCTGTGCCGTCCTCTGCGCTGCAAAGCGCTCAAAAGCAGGCTTTGGCAGAAGGATGCGCCCTGCCAGCGGCTGTACCTGTACAGTGATCTGCTCCTTGGGTGCGCATTCACCGTCTGCCGTGGCAATGATCGGCCCGCGGCCATCCGCAGCGCGCAGGCTCACCTGCTTTGCGCGGCGGTAGATGAAGTACGGCTCTGCAGCCCTGACGAGCTGACCGTTCTGGAAGTGCTTGCCGCTCTTGTACATTCCCAGCAGCTTTGCAATGGTCACGCGGCTCACCTTGCGGATGATATATACATCCAGCCAACCATCGTCGGGCTGTGCTTCCGGCGCTGCACAGAAACCGCCGCCATAGGTGCGGCCATTGCAGATGGCACACATCAGGCAGTCCACATCCAGCGTTTCACCATCGATGGTGTACTCCACCCTGCGGCCGATGTGTCCGCACAGCTGTTCCACAATGGAAAGCACATAGGCCATCTCGCCGCCGCACAGCGGGATGCGCCGGAACTTCGGGATGCCGTAGGCAACCTGCGCATCCAGACCGGCAGCGCAGATGGTGGCCGAAAGGCCAAGGCTGGTCTGCATCAGATCGATGCTCACCGGCCCACCGGCCAGCTGGGCATCCAGATCCAGAAACTCTTCCTTTGTACCAAAGGTGCGCAGAAAATCGTTGCCGCTGCCAAAGGGCAGACAGCCCACGGCTGCATTTGCATAGCCATAGATCCCGGTGAGCGCTTCGTTGAAGGTGCCGTCGCCGCCGGCAGTGAAGACCCGCAGTTCTTCCCCGCTCTGCCGGGCCTGCTGCGCAGCGGCATTGGCCAGCTCCCGGGCATGACCGGCGTGATTTGTGACCTGAATGGTATATTCTTCCGGCGCAAGCCCTGCACGCGCGGCGGCAACATTGATCTGCTGCGGCAGCGTACGGGTGCAATCGGCCTTACCGGCAGTTGGGTTCAAAAGAAATAATGTGCGCATGGACTTCCTCCTGCAATTCTGTTGCTTCTATGATAACAGAAAACCAAAAGGATGCAAGAGCCAATCTCACAATGTCCCTGCCCCGTACGCACAAAAAAGGAGCGGATGTCTCCGCTCCCTTCGGGGGATGTTTACTGTTTGGGGAATGCCTTATTCCATGTCTGGATGACCTTGAATTTCGGGGTCCATCTGTCGGGATCGAAATCCGCATCCAAATAGCCCTGCTCCACGCACCACTGTGCAGCTTTGGCTGTTTCGGGGTCCGTCATATTGGCAAAGGCAGAAGCATTTTCCGGTTCCGGAAAGCCCGCCGTCTGCCAGACCAGTTTTGCCAGCTGGGCCTGATTTTTGGGGATCGCCGCGCCCTCGGGCAGAAGATCCTGCAGCATCAGTTCCGTGATGATGGTGTAGCCGCCAAAGACAGCAGCACCCGCAACAGCTGCTGCCACAAGAGCCCCTGCGGCATCGGAGCTGTCGCCGCCCGCACTGGAATCATCCGGGATGGAGTCCGAGATGTTCGGGATGATAGTCAGGCTCTCGTTCAGGCTTACGGTGGCATTTTCATAAGCAGGCGTTTCTTCCAGTTTTTCGCCGTCCAGCACCACAGTGTATCCCGCGTCTTCGGCCTGCTTATAGGTCAGTTTCAGTTTCAGAGGAGCGTTCCCGGTTTTATTTTTCAGCTTCAGAGTACCGGCGCAGTCCACATTCAGATTTGTTTCCCTATTCTGGGAATCAATATCGATGCTTACATCGTTTGCACCGGAAATGTGGACGGAATTTCCCAGTTCACCTTTGACCTTGATGTTCGGATTTTCGTTGCCTTTGAAATCCACCTGAATCTCAAGATCGCCCTTAAGATCGACCGTGTATGTCTTGCTTGCAGAGTCATAGGAACCGGCCATTCTTGACATGTCAGCCGGATTCTGCGGAGTATTATCCGGGGTAAGCACACCGCTATAGGTGTAATTTTCCCAGAACACCGTCGGTTCGCTGCCGGTGTAAAGTTCCCAATTTGCCGTCACTTCCACCGCATGGTCTGGCATGGTAAAGCGAAAGGCCGTTCCTGTCGGGTCATTGGTAGTTTCTACGTCAGCCGGAAAAAGCCAGTGGTTGAATTTCAAACCCTTTTCTGGCCGGGAGGTTTTCACCCCTACAGTTTCACCTTTGTAAAAGGTCGTGTTATTCTCAGAGTTACTGAGTTTTCCTCCATGCACTGTTACCGGGTAGGCAGGTGCTTTCCGGACGCTGATATAAGCTTCCGAAGGATACCAACTGCGCCATACGCAAGGATGGATACGGTTTTCAAACTGTTCCGTTTCTCTGTTGCTGCCGACATAAATCGCCTTTTCGCCACTACTAGAAGAAACGCAGACCGATATCCGATCACGGATCGCCTTGCCACCCTTACCCGTTGCGATCAGGGTCAGATCACCGCTGATATCGCCAATATCTGCTTGATTTGCCGCCATGGTTTCACCGGTTATGGTCACGTTGTGTGCACCGGTCACGGTCAGTTTTCCGCCGACAGCTGCATCGCTTTCTGTTTCCATCACTACATCAACATCGCCCGCAGCGGTGGGGACCTTGATCGTCAGATCGCCGGCAACTGCCTGCAGGATCGTCAGGGTGCTGACATCCGTGCCGCCTGTATATTGAATCCGGATATTATCGACCTCGGTACTGTTGACAAGCACACTCTGGCCGTTGACGGTGATCCCGGTATCTTGCCCTTCATCTTCCTCGCTCAAAGCGGCAGTACCGTTCGTCAAATTTACCATATCTGCCGCAGCGGCATTGCCCGTTCCGTCCGGGGCCGCAGCCAATGTTGGCAGTGTCACCGACAGTATCATGGCCGAGGCCACAACTGCCGCCGAAGCGCGCTGGATAAGCTTGTGCAGTTTCATACAGGTTTCTCCTTTTTTGTTCCATTTTATTTACGGGGGGGGGTATGCTTTGAGGGAAGCATACCATATTTTTGCAAAAAGTAGAACAAAACCTGCGTGAATCGCGCCAAAACCTGCGTGAATCGCTTCCGCCCGCCCCCCTGCAGACAAAAAAATACCGCCCCGGGTCTTGTAACTCAGGGCGGTCCTTTTGAGCTTCCGATGCTTTACAGTGTTGCGGTTTCGTCCTCCCGCAGGACGATAGCACCATCCGCCGAGCAGTCCGCCGTCCAGTGCTGGCCCACGCAGGCCGTGCCGGATGCGATCTGATCCGCAAGTGCCTGCTCCACTGCCCTGTCCACTGCGCGGCGCAGTTCTCTGGCCCCATAGGCAGAGCGGGCCTTTGCTGCCAGCGCCTGCCCTACCCGCGGTGTGTGATGCAGCTGGTAGCCGCTGCGGGCGGCACGCTGCTCCAGCTGGCACAGCATTTTTTCGGCAATGGCGCACAGGCTGTCGTCGGCCAGCGGACGGAATACGATCATCTCGTCCAGACGGCCTGCCAGCTCTGGCCGGAACCACTTTTTTGCCTCCTCAATGGCCTGCGCAGACTGCTTTTCAAACACGGCTTCGCTGCCCGCCGCAAAGCCCAGCGGCGTGCTCTGACCCGCCAAAAAACGTGCGCCGAGGTTTGAGGTGAGCAGTACGATGGTGTTGCGGAAATCCGCCTTGCGGCCCATGGCATCGGTCAGCTGGCCATCTTCCAGTATCTGCAAAAGGATGTTCTGAATATCCGGGTGTGCCTTTTCGATCTCGTCAAACAGCACCACACTGTAAGGGCGGCGGCGCACTGCTTCGGTCAGCTGTCCGCCCTCGTCATGGCCCAGATAGCCCGGCGGCGCACCCAGCAGCCGGGCAGCGGTGTGCTGCTCCTGATACTCCGACATATCAAATTTGAGCAGGGCTTTTTCGCTGCCGAACCAGCTGACCGCCAGCGCCCGGGCAAGAGCCGTTTTGCCCACTCCCGTAGGGCCAAGAAACAGCATGGCACCCATGGGCCGGCCCGGCTCGCCAAGACCGGTGCGGCTGCGCCGGATGGCACCTGCCACTGCAGCCACAGCCCGGCTCTGGCCCACGATCTCGGCGTTGAGACGTTCTTCCAGCTTGTCCAGCCGTTCCCGCTCCTGCTCACCTACCCGCTCCACCGGCACACCGCTGGCCTGCGCCACCACATGGGCGATATCGTCCGGCATCAGCGTGGGCTTTGACTGCTTTGCCTGCTCGGCCCGGATGCGTGCCGCCGCACAGGCTTCGTCCACAAGGTCGATGGCCTTATCCGGCAGAAAGCGCCCCGGCAGATACCGCACCGAAAGTTCCACCGCAGCCTGCAGCGCTTCCGGCGGAAGGCAGACATTGTGGTAGCACTCATAGCGCGGCGCAAGCCCGTTGAGGATATCCAGCGCCTGCGCAGGCGTAGGCTCCTCTACCTGCACCTTGCCGAAACGGCGTTCCAGTGCGGCATCCTTCTGGATGTGGGTGCGGAACTCTTCGGTAGTGGTAGCGCCGATAATTTGTATCTCGCCCCGGGCCAGCACCGGTTTTAAGATGCTGGCAGCATCGATGGCGCCCTCCGCTGCACCGGCACCCACGATGGTGTGGAACTCGTCCACGAACAGGATGGAGCTGCCGTCCCGCACCAGCTCTTCCAGCAGGTTCTTGAACCGCTCCTCAAAGTCACCGCGGTATTTGGTGCCCGCCACAAGGCTGGCCATATCCAGTGCCAGCAAACGGCGACCCTTGAGCGCACGGGGCACACGATCCGTGGCAATGCGCTGGGCCAGCCCTTCGGCAAGGGCGGTCTTGCCCACGCCCGGCTCCCCCACAAGGCAGGGGTTGTTCTTCTGACGGCGGCATAAGATCTCCACCATGCGGTCCAGCTCTGCTTCCCGGCAGAACACCGGGTCCAGTTCCCGTTCCGCAGCACGGCGGGTCAGATCCCGGCAGTACTTATCACTGGCGCGGCTGCCGCGCGGCGCACTGACCGTGGCCCGCGTCTGATACGGCAGTACGAACTGCCCGGACAGCTGGCGGCACTCCCGCACGGCATCTGTGAGCTGCACGCCCATGGATGCCAGCAGGATGCCTGCTGTGCAGCCGTCATCCTCCAGCATGGCGCAGAGCAGATGTTCCGGCTCGGCCCGGTTCAGGTGCGCGTTCTGTGCCCCGATGATGGCGTAATCCATGGTGCGCTTGAGGTCCGGCGCAAGAGCGTAGCGATCCAGATGCAAAGCCGGTGCGCGGCGGCTCTCGGCAAGCTGACGGCGCACCTCCGGTTCCCGGATCTGCTTGCCCTCCAGAAACCGTGCTGCCGCCCCGTGATCCTGCTGCAGGATCGCCAGCAGCAGGTGGCCGGTATCGGCTTTTTCGCAGCCAAGGTTCCCGGCAAGCTCCACCGCACTGCGCAGCAGCTGATCCGACTCGTGCGAAAAGCCCTTGTACCCGCCAAAGCCAAGTTTTTCCCAAATACTCATTTGCCCGCTCCTTGCTGATGAAATTCGTTTTCACAAGAAGTATAGCCCCGAAGCACAGAAAAAAAACATCTCTTTCTGTCGGGATGGGAAAACAAAAAGGAGATACCCGCAGGCATCTCCCCCTTCGCTGTTTGATTTTTTCAGTCCATTTCGGCCAGAGCCTTTTTCAGGTTCTTGGCGATCTGATCCGGGCAGCTGGTATTGCGGAAACCGCAGAGCGTGCCCTCCATGCGGTCGATCACATCTTCGGCCTTCATGCCCTTGACCAGACGGCAGATGCCCTTCAGGTTGCCGTTGCAGCCGCCAATGACCTCCATGGACGCAATGGTGTGGTCATCGTTCAGCACAAAGTTGGTCTGCTTGGAACAGGTGCCGCTGTTCGGGAAGCTGAATTCCTTGCTCATAGTTCAAAATCCTCTCTTTTTGACAGAAATCCCGACGAAGATCGTCTGCTTCTATTATAAAGCAGCGTGCCGGAATGTCAATGTGACCGGGTCACACATCAATACCGCGGCGCTTGTGGGCCAGCTCCAGAATGCGGGCCACCTGATCGTCTGCCGTGGTACAGGTACCCACCGGGTGCGGCACCTTATGGTTTGCACCGTGGAAGTCCGTACCGCCGGTATGGATCAGCCCATACTGCTCACACAGAGCAGCACACTCGGCCCTGTCCTCCGGGCTGTTGCGGGGGTGCTCCACCTCAATGCCGTCGATGATGCCCTCTTTGGCAAGCTGACGCACCAGCGGCATGCTCTTGTAAACGGTCGGGTGTGCAAACACCAGCACCGCACCGGCAGCTTTCGCCGTGGCGATCACTTCCTGCACCGAGGGATACTTTACCTGATGCAGCACCACGCCGCGCGGCTCCCAGCCAAAGAGATAACTGTACAGCTTGCCGTACACAGCATCGCACAGCCCCAGCTGGTGCAGCGCCTCCATAATGCCGCTTTTGAACAGCACACCGCTGTCCTTTGCGTATTCCAGCGCCTGTTCCGTGCGGAACTGCGGGTACAGCGCTTCGATCTCCTTTGCGCTTTGCAGGCCGCACTCGTTGCGGCGCTGTCGCAGGATGTCGCAGTGCTCCTTCAGTTCCCGGCTTTCCGGGTCCGGGAAGTAGCACAGCAGGTGCACGCGATGCTTATGCTCATGGTCATAGCCGGTCAGCTCGGTGGCCGGAAGCAGGCGCACGCCGTCCTGCACAGGGTGCTCATAGCAGTAGTTCACGCTGAGCAGGGTGTCGTGGTCGGAAATGGCCATGGTGTCCAGCCCCGCCCGCGCCGCCATGAGCGGCAGGCGGTGGATGGGCACAGAGCCATCGGAACAGGTGGAATGGTTGTGAAGATCGCCGGGCATGGAAAATGAACCTCCCAAGAAAACCAGAGAAAGGCTTCCCCCAAAGAGGAAGCCTTATATCATATCAGTGCTTATAGAAATTGATCAGGCAGCCGTCGGCCAGGATCTTGCGCTCGTCGGCGGTCAGCGGGGCCATGTACAGGCTGAACTCCTTTGCGGTGTCGCCCAGCACATAGGCCTTGATGTCCTGCAGATCGCCCTTGAGGGCCTCGCGGACATTCGGGATAAAGACATAGTCGCCCAGACCGAAGGGCGTTGCGCCCACCAGCTGCAACGGCAGCATACCCCAGTTGATGAGGTTGGAGCGGTAGCGCTTGGTGGCGTACTCGGTAACGATGTTGGCACCGGCCCCCAGCACACGCTGGCAGCTGGCCGCCTGCTCACGGGCAGAACCATCGCCGGGCTTGACGGCAAAGATGGTGGATGCGATCTGTACATCGTTCCAAGTCAGGTTTTCGCAGCCGGGCACCTTGTGCAGCTGGGCCAGCACCTCGGCGCTGCCCTCGCCTGCACGGCGGGCCTTTTCTTCGGCCTGCACGGCCTTGGCACGGCCCACATACTCCGGGTCCTTGCGGCTGAGGGTGAACTCGGCCAAGCCCAGAGGATTGGAACGGTAAGACGAAGTCTCACCGGAGGGGATCAGCTCGTCGGTGGTGGTGACAGGGTCGGTGATGTAAGATGCCACCTTCAGCAGCAGATTATCGCCCAGCGGTGCAATTTCGGGCCAGTCCTTGATGTTGGGGCCAAGCTTGAGCAGGGCATCGTAATCGCCCTTGCCAAAGCCCTGATACACGCGGGTATCGTAGCTGGAAGGATCGTACTGATACTCCGGCACGGTGGGATCATAGTCGATATCGGTAGCCGGGGTTAGAATGCCGCCGTTGGCCGTGGTGGCCGCAATGCTGCGGGCATCCATCAGTGCCACACCGGAAAGCTGGCCGTTGCCGGGCTTGGAGCCTTCGCGGCTGGGGAAGTTGCGGGTGGTATGGCGGATAGACAGCGCGCCGTTGGCTGGCACGTCGCCTGCGCCGAAGCAGGGGCCGCAGAACGCAGTGCGGACGGTGGCACCGCTGGCCATCAGGTCGTGGATGACTCCGGTGCGCACCAGTTCCATCATGATGGGCTGGCTGCCGGGATACACGCTCAGGGCGTAGTCACCGCAGCCGCCGGTGTGGCCCCTGAGGATGGAGGCAGCTTCATAAATGCTGTCGTACAGACCGCCTGCGCAGCCTGCGATCACGCCCTGATCCACACGCAGTTTACCGTTCTCGATCTTGCTGCACAGGTCAAGGCTGACATCCTTACGGCCGATCAGCTTCTGCACATCCTGCTCACAGGCATGGAGAATATCCTCAAGGTTTGCGTTCAGCTCTTCAATGGTAAATGCATTGGAGGGATGCATGGGCAGTGCGATCATGGGGCGGATGGCAGAAAGGTCTACCTCTACCACACCGTCGTAATAAGCAAGGTCGGCCGGAGCCAGCTTCTTATAGTCGGCGGCACGGCCATGCACCGCAAGGAATTTCTGCGTCGTTTCGTCGGTTTCCCAGATGGAGGACAGGCAGGTGGTCTCGGTGGTCATGGCATCGATGGCGTTGCGGGTATCCTGACGCAGAGACGCAACGCCGGGGCCGACAAACTCCATCACCTTGTTTTTGACATAGCCGCTCTTGAACAGCTTGCCCACCAGCGCAATGGCCACATCGTGCGGGCCGCAGCCTGCAGGCAGAGAGCCGGTGAGATAAATTGCAACAACACCCGGACGGGCCACATCGTAGGTGCGGCCCAGCAGCTGCTTTGCCAGCTCGCCGCCGCCCTC
>ERZ773165.933-NODE-933-length-19652-cov-2.485278_pt1 | contig 19652 bp, 18 predicted proteins | sample MGYA00581003_ERZ773165 | MGnify/ENA primary metagenome ERZ773165 (study PRJEB29015, sample SAMEA2737817) | human gut metagenome | biome: human gut; feature: human-associated habitat; material: faeces | place: China | collected 2012 ... | reverse complement strand
CGCGGAATCGACTGCAGCGCGGCGAAAAAGAACAGGAAGTTGTAGCTTATCTGTTTCCACACCGAGGCGAAGACCACCAGAAACATCGCCTGGCCGCTGTTCTGCGCATGGTTCCAGTCGTAGCCCAGCTCGCCGAGGAAATGGGTGATCAGCCCGCGCCCGGGGTTAAAGAGGAAGATCCACAGCACCGCCGCGACGGCGGGGGCCACGGCGTACGGCAGCAGCATCAGCGTTTGATAAAAGCGGCTGCCGCGCACCACATAGTCGACCAGCGCGGCGAAAAACAGTGAAATGAGCAGGCCGCTGACGGTCACCAGGGCGCTGAATTTTATGGTGGTCCAGAACGAGTCCAGGTAGTACGGATCGTGGAACAGCGCAACGAAGTTATCCAGGCCGACGAACTGGCTGGAAAGGCCAAAGGGATCGACGCTCTGCAGCGAGTACCACAGCGCTTCGCCTGCGGGCCAGATAAAGAAAATCAGCGTGATAATCAGCTGCGGCGCGACCAGCACATAGGGCAGCCAGCGCGAGCGGAATACCGGACGGGATGATGACATTGAGATTGGGTTCCTGAACAATGCCGGGTGGCGGCTACGCCTTACCCGGCCTACATAGGGCACATCGTAGGCCCGGTAAGCGCAGCGCCACCGGGCAAGTTACAGATTACGATTTGGTCGCTTGCTCGAAGCGACGCAGCAGCTGGTTCCCGCGCTGCACGGCGGAATCCAGCGCCTGCTGCGGGGTTTTCTTGCCGGTCCACACGCTCTCCAGCTCTTCATCGACGATGGTGCGGATTTGCGGCATGTTGCCCAGGCGCAGACCTTTGGTGAACGGCAACGGCGGCTTGTTCAGCATCTGGCGGGTAGCGATATCGGCGCCCGGGTTCTTATCATAGAAGCCCTGCTGACGCGTCAGATCGTAGGCCGCGGTAGTGATCGGCAGGTAGCCGGTTTTCTGGTGCCACTCGGCGGCGTTTTCCGGTTTGGTCAGGAAGTCGAGGAACTTCGCCACGCCGGTGTAGGTCTCTTTGTCTTTGCCCTGCATCACCCACAGGCTGGCCCCGCCGATGATGGCGTTCTGCGGCGCGCCTTTCACGTCGGCATCGTAAGGCATCATGCCGACGCCGTAGTTAAATTTGGCGTACTGGCGGATATCGGCCAGCGAGCCGGACGAGGCAGTGGTAATGGCGCAGTCGCCGTTATAGAACTTTTCGGTAGACTCGTCTTTACGCCCGAAGTAGCTGAAATCGCCCTTCTTGTTCATCTCTTCGAGCAGCGCGATATGCTTCACCTGCTCCGGCTTGTTGAACTCAAGAACCGCGTCGGTACCGTCGAAGCCGTTATTCTTCGTGGCCACCGGCAGACCGTGCCAGGCGCTGAAGTTTTCAATCTGGATCCAGCCCTGCCAGCCGCTGGCGTAGCCGCACTTCATCCCGGCGGCTTTCAGCTTCGCGGTGTAGGCCGCCAGATCCTGCCAGGTCTTCGGCGGCTGCTCCGGATCTAAGCCGGCTTTTTTGAAGGCGTCTTTGTTGTAGTAGAGCACCGGGGTAGAGCTGTTAAACGGCTGGGAGAGCAGATGGCCGGTTTTCGAATCGGTGTAATACCCGGCCACCGTCGGTACGAACTGCGATTCATCAAACTTGATGCCCGCCTCGCTAAACACCTGGTAGACCGGCTTAATGGCTTTTGACGCCATCATGGTGGCGGTGCCGACTTCATACACCTGCAGGATAGCCGGCGCGTTGCCGGTACGGAAGGCGGCGATACCGGCGCTCAGGCTCTGCTCGTAGTTGCCTTTGTATACCGGAACGATTTTGTAATCAGGATTGGCCGCGTTAAAGCGTTGCGCCAGAGAATCCACTTCTTTACCCAGCTCGCCTTCCATTGAGTGCCAGAATGGGATGGTGGTAACCGCCAGGGCCTGACCGGCAAAAGCCAGGCTCAGCGCCAGTCCTAAAGCTGTATGTCGTAACGATATCATCGGTTATCTCTCTTGTTGTGCCGGATGCGCGATTTCACGCGTTTTATGCTCGCGGGGTAACATGACATGTTCGAATTACAGAAAAATAACTTTTTTATTACAAAAAAAAGATAGTAACGGGTCAGAGAGATGACAAGCCGATGAAAGGACGGGGGAAGTAAAGTGGGAGCTGAGACACGGATAATATTTGCGCGATCGGCTCCCGGGGTCGGCGCAAGCGCCTCGCCCGGGCTACAAACCGGCGAAGCCGCCGGGTTGCAACGAGTTAACCGTCATCCACGCAAACGCGCGACAATCTGTTCCAGGGTAAGTTGCCCTGCTGCTGCCTCGACGGTCATGCCGACGAAGTCTGGATTCGCTGGCAATATAATTCCATTTCGCTTTAAAAAAAGCAGGGTGATAAACAGTGCCGTACGCTTATTACCATCATTAAATATATGACCGCGAGAAATCGCCAGCAGATGCATCGCAGCGAGTCGCCACACGTCTGTCACACCTTCATATTCAATTTTGTTTAGCACCCTATACATTATCGCTTCGGCACGCCCCGGATCGGGCATACCGGCAACGCCAGGCGTGACGCGGAGCAGCCTGTCGTGAAACAGTATTATCTCTTCCGCTGAGATAATCTGCAGCGTCATTTATCCGCAAGCTCCCTGATCTCATCACCATGAACCGCCATGATAGCCGCGAACTCATCATCCATTCTGGCCGCCTGGTAGCGTTCAAACTCTTCTGCACTAATGATGACTGCAGATTTATGCCCACGACGGGTAATGGTCACAGGTACACCTGTCACTGCGCTTTCCAGCACATCGGCCAGATTTTGCCGGGCTTCGCTATAGTTAACCGTTCTCATAAAAACCTCCAAAGCTGTACTCTTTTATTGTACAACATACATGTACAAAAAAAGAGCCAACAGGCTCTTTTAAATGTATTCGTGCGATCGGCTCCCGGGGTCGGCGCAAGCGCCTCGCCCGGGCTACAAACCGGCGAAGTGAACGACGCCGGGTTGCGATGAATTAACCGCCGAGATAGGCGCTGCGCACCGCCTCGTTGGCCAACAGCGCGTCGCCGGTGTCCTCCAGCACCACGTGGCCGTTCTCCAGCACATAGCCGCGGTCGGCCAGCTTCAGCGCCTGGTTGGCGTTCTGCTCAACCAGGAAGATCGTCATCCCTTGCTCGCGCAGCTGCTCGATGGTGTCGAAAATCTGCTGAATGATAATCGGCGCCAGCCCCAGCGACGGTTCATCCAGCAGCAGCAGGCGCGGTTGGCTCATCAGGGCGCGACCGATCGCCAGCATCTGCTGCTCGCCGCCGGACATGGTGCCGGCGCGCTGAATACGGCGTTCATGCAGACGCGGGAACAGCTCATACACCCATTTGATGCGGGTCTGGAACTGATCGCGGTCGGCAAAAAAACCGCCCATCGCCAGGTTCTCTTCCACCGTCATACGCGAAAAGACGCGCCGCCCTTCCGGAACGATCGCCACCGCCTCGCGCATGATCTTCGCGGTTTGCCAGTCGGTAATATCCTTACCGTCAAAGACAATGCGCCCGCTGGAGGCGCGCGGGTCGCCGCACAGCGTGCCGAGGAGGGTAGTTTTCCCCGCGCCGTTGGCGCCGATAAGCGTGACGATCTCGCCCTGTTTGATATGCAGGCTGACGTTGTGCAGCGCCTGAATCTTGCCGTAGTGGGCGCTGACGTTGTCAAAAGTTAACATCGCGTTTTCCATCTTATGCCTCACCAAGGTATGCGCGGATCACGTCCGGGTTATTACGAATCTCTTCCGGCGTCCCGTTGGCCAGCGGTGTTCCCTGGTTCACGACGTAGATGCGATCGGAAATGCCCATCACCAGCTTCATATCGTGTTCGATAAGCAGGATGGTAGTGTTGTGATGGTTACGCAGCTCGGCGATAAGCTCGTCCAGCTCTTTGGTCTCTTTCGGGTTCAGCCCCGCCGCCGGTTCATCGAGCATCAGAATTTCCGGCTGGGTCACCATGCAGCGGGCAATCTCCAGCCGGCGCTGGTCGCCGTAGGCCAGGTTGCTGGCCTGACGGTTGGCATGCTCCAGCAGGCCGATACGCTCCAGCCAGGTGGCGGCCCTGTCCAGCGCTTCGCTCTGCGCCCGACGGAAGGCCGGCGTTTTCAGCAGGCCGGAGAAGAGCCCGGTTTTCAGCTGCTGATGCTGCGCCACCAGCAGGTTTTCAATCACCGTCATTTCGCGGAACAGGCGCACGTGCTGGAAGGTCCGCACCACGCCCATCCGCGCAATCTGCTGACCCGGCAGCCCTTCCAGGTGCTGGTCGCGCAGCAGAATAGTGCCGCCGGTGGGCTTGTAAAAACCGGTCAGGCAGTTAAAGACGGTGGTCTTCCCGGCGCCGTTGGGGCCGATCAGCGAGACGATCTCGCGCTCTCTGAGCTCCAGCGACACATTGTTGACGGCCAGCAGACCGCCGAAACGCATCATCAGGCCGCTAACGGATAATAATGGCTGACTCATGCCTGCTCTCCTTTCGCCTGACCGTTTTTCAGCTTCAACTGCACGCGCGTCATTGGCAGAAGCCCCTGCGGACGCCAGATCATCATCAGCACCATCAGGCCGCCGAGCATTAACATGCTGTATTCGTTGAAGTCACGCATCAACTCGCGCGAGACCACCAGCAGAATAGCCGCGAGGATCACCGCGAACTGCGAGCCCATCCCGCCCAGCACGACGATCGCCAGCACAAAGGCTGACTCGGCGAAGGTAAAGGATTCCGGGCTGACGAAGCCCTGGCGCGCGGCGAACAGCGTGCCGGCGAAGCCAGCAAACGCGGCGCTGATGGTAAAGGCGGTCAGCTTGATGCGCGTCGGGCTCAGGCCCAGCGAACGACAGGCGATCTCATCTTCACGCAGCGCTTCCCACGCCCGGCCCAGCGGCATTCGCAGCAGGCGGTTGATGACGAACAGGCTGAGCACTACCAGCAGCAACGCCACCAGGTAGAGGAAAATCACCCGGTCGGAGGGATCGTATTTGACGCCGAAGAAGTTGCTGAAGGTATCCCAGCCGCCTTCGCGGGCGCTGCGGCTAAATTCGAGGCCAAAGAAGGTCGGTTTCGGGATCTGGCTGATGCCGTTCGGCCCGCCGGTGATCTCGGTATTGTTGAGCAGCAGAATGCGCACGATCTCGCCGAAGCCTAAGGTCACAATCGCCAGGTAGTCGCCGCGCAAACGCAATACCGGGAAGCCCAGCAGGAAACCGGCCGCCGCGGAGACCAGGCCGGCCAGCGGGAGACAGGTCCAGAAGCCGAGACCGTAATAGTGGTTCAGCAGCGCAAAGGTATACGCGCCGATGGCATAGAACCCGCCGTAGCCCAGCACCAGCAGGCCGGAAAGGCCGACCACCACGTTCAACCCGAGGCCGAGGATGATATAGATCATCGTCAGGGTGGCGATATCCACCGTGCCGCGCGACACCATAAACGGCCAGGCCACGGCAATCACCAGCAGGGCGATCAGGAACAGCTTCTGCTTCACCGTCGACCCGTCAATCGCCGGCATAATAAATTTCGGCCCGGAGACGTTCTTAACCGCTTTCTGGAACAGCGGCCGCAGCAGCTGGAAGAAAAAGACCACCGCGGTACCGATGAAGATCCACTGCCAGCGAATATCGGCGGCGGTATCGACCACCAGTTTGGTGCCGTTCAGCTCCAACTGCACGCCCATAAAGACGCCCGCCAGAATGAAGAACATCACGGCAGAGAGCAGCGCCATTGCAATTTGCATCGGTTTCATACTTTTTCCACCTCCGGGCGGCCCAGAATGCCGGTCGGCATCACTAACAGCACCAGAATCAGCAGTGCGAAGGAAACGACGTCCTTATATTCGGTGCTGAGATAGGCGGAAGAGAGCGCCTCGGCAATACCCAGGATCAGGCCGCCGATCATCGCGCCAGGGATGCTGCCGATCCCGCCGAGCACGGCGGCGGTGAACGCCTTCATCCCGGCCATAAAGCCGATGTAGGGGTTAATCACGCCGTAGAACTGCCCCAGCAGCACGCCGGCCACCGCCGCCATCGCTGCGCCGATGACAAAGGTCAGGGCAATGACGCGGTCGGTGTTAATCCCGAGCAGGCTGGCCATTTTCAGATCTTCCGCGCAGGCGCGGCAGGCGCGCCCCATCCGCGAGTAGCGAATAAACAGCGTCAGGGCCAGCATGGCGATAAAGGTCACCACCCAGATCACCAGTTGCATGGTGGTGATCGTCGCGGAGAAGCTGTCGCTGTGGCCGACGACCCACTGGCCGTTAAACAAGCTCGGCAGCGCCACGTCGCGGGAGCCCTGGGTCAGGCTGACGTAGTTCTGCAGGAAGATAGACATCCCGATGGCGGAGATCAGCGCAATCAGGCGCTTGGAGTTACGCACCGGCCGATAGGCCACGCGCTCAATGCTCCAGCCGTAGGCGCTGGCAATCACAATGGCGCCCACGAATCCGGCGGCGACCAGCAGCCAGCTAGTGTCAATGCCCATCATCATCAGCGCGGCGATGATCATGAAGGAGACATAGCTGCCAATCATATAGACCTCGCCGTGGGCGAAGTTGATCATGCCGATAATGCCGTACACCATCGTATAGCCGATGGCGATCAGCGCATAGGTACTGCCCAGCGTGACGCCGTTAAACATCTGCTGCAGAAAATAGAGAAACTGCTCGGACATAAGGTAACCTTTTTCAAACCGCCCGCGGTTCGCGGGCGGAGGGATAACTCGTCTTCAGCGCTTATTTCGCCGCGCTCGAAGAGCCATCGGCGTGCCACTGGAAGACACCAAACTCAAATCCCTTCAGATCGCCTTTTTCATCCCAGGTCAGCGGCCCAATCACGGTTTTCGCCCCGTGCGCTTTCAAATCGTTGATTAAATCCAGCGGCTGCTGGCTGCCGGTTCTGTCCATCGCCTGCGCCAGCGACTGAACGGCGGCATAGGTGATCCAGACGTACGGTCCGCTCGGATCTTTCTTCTCCGCTTTCAGCGCGTTGACGATGGCGCTGTTGGCAGGGTCCTGATCGTAGCGTTTTGGCATTGTCACCAGCATGCCTTCCGCCGCGGCGCCCGCGATATTGGACAGCGAGGCGTTGCCGACCCCTTCCGGCCCCATAAACACGGTTTTCAACCCGACGGAGCGCGCCTGGCGCAGCATCTGGCCCATTTCCGGGTAGTAGCCGCCGTAGTAGACGAAGTCGATGTTCTCTTTCTTCAGGCGCGCCAGCAGGGCGGAGAAATCTTTTTCCCCCGCGGTGATGCCATCGAAGAAGACGATGTTGGCCCCGGCTTTCTTCAGGTTGTCCAGCACCGAACGCGCCAGCCCTTCGCCGTACTGCTGCTTGTCATGAATGATGGCGATACGCTGCGGTTTCACTTTCTCGACGATATATTTCGCCGCGGTCGGCCCCTGCGAGGAGTCGAGGCCGGCGGTACGCATGATGTACTGGTATCCGCGCTGGGTCAGCTCCGGATTGGTCGCCCCGGGGGAGATCATCAGGATGCCTTCATCCTCATAGATGTCGGAAGCCGGCTGGGTGGAAGAGGAGCACAGGTGGCCGATAACGTACTGAATGCCGTCGTTGACGATTTTGTTGGCCACCGCGACCGCTTGCTTCGGATCGCAGGCGTCGTCATATTCGACGGCCACCAGCTTGTCGCCCTTAATGCCGCCGCTGGCGTTGATGTCTTTAATCGCCTGACGCGCGCCATTGAACTCCATGTCGCCCCACTGGGCCACCGGACCCGACATCGCGCCGACCACGGCGACCTTAATATCCTTGGCCATCGCCGCGTGCGACATCGCTAATGCGACAATGCCCGCGACGATGGTTTTCGCGTTCCTTTTCATGCTGCAGAACCCCGTTCGTGATGTGGTGTAAATGTTTTGTATTTTTATGGTTAAAAAGCATTCTGTGCTTTTATTAAACAACGCCATTTTTACCATTGAGTTTAATGGTTTAGCGCAGTTTTTCACTAAAAAACAGATTAAAACCTCTATTTTTCAGTCGATTAAGCAAAGATAATATTCTGTATTTTGGTGAAGATAAACAAAAAAAAGTCCATCCTGCAGCATAAAATAACGATACATAAGGCGGAATAAAACGCTGCACATTAGGTTAAAATTCTGCTTATTTTTCGATCCATGACGGATTGCGCTACCCTGACAACGCCAGGAAAACGAATCCCCTGATGTACGCGCAAAAAACAGCGCTCCGCCAGACAGCAATTTTGGGTACACTGGCGCCTCTGTTTTGCACTGGATTTGCCGCCCATGAAACTGACCATTATCCGTTTACAGCACTTCAGCGATCAGGATCGCATTGATCTGGGGAAAATCTGGCCGTCGCAGGATCTGTCGACGCTGACCCTTGATGAAAACCATCGTCTCTACGCCGCCCGATTTAACGAGCGCCTGCTGGGCGCCGTGCGCGTTACCCTGCGCGGCGTCGAAGGTGAGCTCAGCGATCTGTGCGTGCGTGAAGTGACCCGCCGCCGCGGCGTCGGACAATACTTAGTGGAAGAGACATTGCGTGATAACCCGGCGATCAATAGCTGGCGCGTCGCCGACCATGGGGTGGAGGACCGCGGCGTGATGGCGGCCTTTATGCAGGCGCTCGGCTTTAGCGCCCAGCAGAATGGTTGGGAAAAGCATTAAGCCGTAGCCCCAATAAGCGGAGCATGACCAAGGAAGAACCCGGCGGCGCTTCGCTTAGCCGGGCTACCTGGCGACTGTAGCCCCGGTAAGCGCAGCGCGACCGGGGTCAGACAACGCATCGGCAGCGTGAAAGGCGCCCCCATTTAACCCAGCATTTCGCGTTGCAAAAAGGCGTCAAGACCCGAAATCCCCGGGAGCTTACATCAGTAAGTGACCGGGGTTGAGGGCCGCAGACAACGCATTTGCAGCGTGAAAGGCGCCGGTTAAATTATTTGGCGTCGGTCGCCGTACCATTAGCATGCCAGGTAAAGACCCCGAACTCGAAGCCTTTCAGGTCGCCTTTCTGATCCCACGACAGCGGGCCCATCACGGTGTCTACTGTCGCGCCTTTCAGGTATTTAGCGATTTCCGCCGGATCGTCAGACTGATTCAGGCCTGCCTGCAGCGACTGCAGCGCCGCGTAGGTGGTCCACACGAAGGCGCCGCTCGGATCCTGTTTCTTCGCCTTGATCGCATCCACGATCGGTTTGTTCGCCGGCACCTGGTCGTAGTTCTTCGGCTTGGTTACCAGCAGGCCTTCCGCCGACTCGCCGGCGATGTTAGACAGGGAGACGTTCGCTACGCCTTCCGGGCCCATAAACTGGGTTTTCAGACCGGCGGCGCGCGCCTGACGCAGGATCTGGCCCATTTCCGGGTGATAGCCGCCGTAGTAGACGAAATCGATATTCTCTTTCTTCAGGCGCGCCACCAGGGTGGAGAAATCTTTCTCACCGGCGGTGATCCCGTCGAAGAAGACCACGTTTGCCCCACCTTTTTTCAGGCCATCCTGCACCGCACGGGCCAGGCCTTCGCCGTACGCTGCGGTTTCACTTTCTCAAGAATATATTTCGCCGCCGTCGGCCCCTGGTCGGAGTCCAGGCCGGTGGTGCGCAGGATCAGCTTATAGCCGCGCGCCGTCAGTTCCGGAGCAGTCGCTGCCGGGGTAATCATCAGAATGCCTTCGTCTTCATAGATATCAGACGCCGGCTGAGTGGAAGAGGAACACAGGTGACCAATGACGTATTTGATGCCGTCGTTGACCACTTTGTTGGCTACCGCTACCGCCTGTTTCGGGTCGCAAGCGTCATCATATTTGACGATCTGCAGCTTATTGCCCTTGATGCCGCCCTTAGCGTTGATATCCGCTACCGCCTGCTCTGCGCCGGTAAACTCCTGGTCGCCGTACTGGGCCACCGGGCCGGACATCGCCCCGACTACCGCGATTTTGATATCTTCCGCCAGCGCCGCGCTGCTCATAACTAAGGCAATACATCCTGCCAGTAACGCTTTACCCTTCATATTCATCCTGAGGCTCCCCATTATTATGGTTTTTGCATTTGTTGTGATGTTGTTTATTAGCGCATTATTTTGTTTATACCCATAGGAAAAGCATATGATAGCTAATCAACCGGGGGCTGCCCGCGCTTTTGCAGCACACTATGCTAAACATACCGTCATTCTGAGGAATTTGAAACGACTAAATTGCGGGCTATGTAACAGATAAGTGACAAATAAAAAAACCGCGCCAGCATGAACCGGACGCGGTGCAAAACAGAGCCTGATTACCAGCCAGCGGGTAGGTAGCCCACCGCGGATGCTATCGCGTAGGCGGCGCTGCAAAGATACAACAACACAATGAAGCATTGGATAAGCGGATGGGTCATCCAGGCCGGACAGGTCCAGCCCGGGGTCAGATCGCCACGCTGGCGGGCGCCCTTGAGCATCAGGATCGGCATAATCGATAAAATGACGCCGCTGAACACCCCGGCAAAATAGAGCGCGTTGACGAAGGAGACCATGCCGCTATAGGCCAGTACGAACGGCGGGATCGCCACCACCAGCAGCACCATCAGGCGCCGGCTGTTCGTCATTCCCCAGGCGGAACTGATCGAAGATATTGGTCAGGAAGCTGCCGCCCAGTCCCCAGTAGGAGGTCAACATCGCGCACAGCGCAAACAGGTTGGCGGAGAAGAAGGCCCACTCGCCAAGCGCCCTGCCCCAGGAGATGGTGGCCACATCCGAAATATTGTCCAGACCGTTAAGCGAGATCACCGACAACGGCACCAGCGCCAGCAGGGTAAAGGTCAGCGCCATGCCGACCATAATAGCTTTAGGCAATTTTTCCGGTTTGTCGGCGAAGCCCCGCGCCATCTCCGGGACGATATACTGTGCCGAGAAGCAGAATGCCACGACGTTGAAGACCGGAACCATATACAGCCAGTTGCCGTCGAGCAGATAGCCGACGCGGGTGGTCTCTTTCAGCAGCGTGGCAATCACCAGCACCGAGATCATCACCACCATGCCGATGCTGATAAATTTCTCGCCGCGGCCGATCGCCTTCAGCCCCAGGTAGAGTACCCCTGCCGCCGGAACGAAAAACAGCACGCTGCCCAGCGCCGGCGAGATGCCAAACAGGGAGTGCAACAGCTTACCGCTGCCGGTCATATACGCCGTCAATGCCCCGACGCTATTGACGCAGACGGAGAGAAACATCATCAGCGCGCCAAAGCCGCCGACGTAGCGCTTCGATAATCCACTGAGCTGCAGATGTTTACGGGTGCGCAGCGTGGATTCCGCGACATAGAGCATGGTCACCGTGGTCAGACTACCCACCAGCACCAGCCAGAACAGCAGTGGTAAAAAGCCCGCTTTGCTTGACGCATAGGCGATAGAGAGGACGCCCGCGCCAATATTGGTACCGACAATCATCGATACCCCTTCGACGAAGCTCAGAGATTTTGCAGGGACAGCCGTACGTTCCCGGCCGGTGAGGACGGGAGAAAAGGTGGAGTTTTCAGACATAATACTTTCCGTTTTACTCCGGCGGTTGTCACCGCCGGAAAAAAGGTGATATCAGGGTGATAAACCACTCACGCTGAGCATAAACAGCCGGCTGCGGCGTCCTGTTTCTGTTCGGCTTCCCTGCCGCCGCAGCCCGCCGAGGAGACGTTAGCTCTTCAGTACGCGCGCCAGAATATCCAGCGCTTTCGAGAACTGGGCATCCGGGATAGTCAACGGATACAGGAAGCGGATCACGTTGCCGTAGACGCCACAGCTCAGCAGCAGCAGGCCGTTCTCCTGCGCTTTCTGTTGCACCTGGCGGGTGAATTCCGGCGACGGTTCGCCTGTTTGCGGATCGTTAAACTCCACCGCCACCATCGACCCCCGGCCGCGGACATCAACGATCGCCGGGCAGGTAGCGCGCGCCTGGTTGAGCACTTCCTGCAGATGGCTACCCAGCTGTTCAGCGCGCTGGCACAGCTGCTCTTCGGCAATGACATCCAGCACCGCGTGCGCCGCGGCCACCGCCAGCGGGTTACCGGCATAGGTTCCGCCCAGCCCGCCAGGCGCTGGCGCATCCATCACCTCGGCGCGACCGACAACGCCCGACAGCGGGAAACCGCCGGCGAGGCTTTTCGCCATCGTCATCAGATCCGGTTTCACCTCATAGTGCTGCATAGCGAACAGCTTGCCGGTGCGGGCGAAACCGGTCTGCACTTCATCGGCGATCAGCAGAATGCCGTGGGTATCGCACAGGTCGCGCAGCGCCTGCATAAAATCGGCCGGCGCGACGTTAAAGCCGCCTTCCCCCTGGATCGGCTCGAGGATGATGGCCGCGACCTGATCCGGCGCAATATCCGCTTTGAAAATGCGCTCCAGGCTTTTCAGCGCATCCGCGGTGGTCACGCCATGCGCCGCATTCGGGTAGACACCGTGATACACCGAGCCCGGGAACGGCCCGAAGCCGATTTTGTAGGGCGCGACCTTACCGGTGAGGGCCATGGTCATAAAGGTACGGCCGTGGAAACCGCCGCCGAAGGTAATCAGCCCCGGACGACCGGTGTAAGCGCGGGCGATTTTCACCGCGTTCTCGACCGCTTCCGCGCCGGTGGTGAAGAAAGCCGTTTTTGCCGGCCCGTCAATTGGCGCCAGATCGTTGATACGCTCCGCCAGCGAAACATAGCTTTCGTACGGCACAATCTGATAGGCGGTGTGGGTGAACGCCTGCAGCTGCTCGGCTACCGCGGCGACCACTTTCGGATGGCGGTGACCGGTATTTAACACGGCGATCCCGGCGGCGAAATCGATCACCTCATTGCCTTCGATATCCCACAGCGTGGCGTTTTCCGCCTTCTCGACAAAGTAGTTACACATTACGCCTACGCCGCGCGGCGTCGCCTGCTGGCGACGTTGATTCAGTTCTGAGCTTTTCACCTGCGAATCTCCTGTCGTGTATGTCACGTTATCGCAACAAATTAGAAACGATGTCGTTTATTTACACAGGAGTTGGCCCTATAATCGAGTACCAATTTTGAATATCTGAGGGATCCAATTGCGTTCGCTGGTGGGTGACCTGGTGCTGGTCCGTCTGCAGGAAGAGCGGGATCCTCTTCTGCACAAACGCTTATATAACGCGCTGCGCCGCGCGATCCTCGACGGTTCGCTGGCGCCGCAAAGCCGTCTGCCGCCGTCGCGGGACCTGGCGGGCGAGCTCGGCGTATCAAGAAACACCATATTAACAACTTATGAACAATTGCTGGCGGAAGGATATGTGGTTTCCCGTCGGGGAAGCGGAACATTCGTTGCCAAAACCGCCCCTGAGAGCTCATTGACGGCTAAAGGTCAGCAAGAAAACAGCAGTATCGCAGCACCGACGGCGCATCTTTCACGCCGAGGCCAGCATCTGCTCGGCCAGGTCAGCGCCAGCCCGCGCCAGTGGGGAGCGTTTATACCCGGCGTGCCGGACGTTAACGCCTTTCCCCACCCGCTGTTCAGTAAGATCCAGGCCCGCATCAGCCGTCGGCCCAAACCGGAGCGGCTCAGCTATAGCTGCAACGGCGGCACCCCGGAACTGCAGCAGGCGCTGGTGGATTATCTGCGCGTGTCGCGCGGCGTCCACTGTCAGTCAGATCAAATTCTTATCACCGAGGGGATCCACCAGGCGATCGATCTGGTCACCCGCATGCTGTGTGATAACGGCGATCTGGCATGGGTGGAGGAGCCTTCCTACTGGGGGATCCGTCACGTGCTGGCGATGAACGACGTTCGGGCAGAGCCCCTGACCGTCGATGCCAACGGCCTGTGCCCGCCGGAGACGGTTGACGATGCGCCGAGGCTGATCTTCGTTACGCCTTCCCACCAGTATCCTCTGGGCGCGGTGATGAGCCTTGAGCGCCGCCAGCGCCTGCTGGCGCTCGCCCGTCAGCAGGGGAGCTGGATCGTCGAAGATGATTATGACAGCGAGTTTCGCTTTTCCGGTCAGCCGATCCCCGCCCTGCAGGGTCTGGTCGCCGACGCCCCGGTGGTCTATATCGGCACCTTCAGCAAGACGCTCTATCCCGGCCTGCGCCTGGGCTACGTGGTGATCCCGCGGCCGCTGGTCAGCGACCTGAAGCACGCCCATGCCGAGCTTTACCGCGGCGGCCATTCGCTGATCCAGATGGCGCTGGCGGAGTTTATTACCGCCGGCCACTATTCGGCCCATATCCGCCGTATGCGGCTGCTCTACAGCCGTCGCCGCGCCTTTTTAACTGAGCTTATCCAGCGGCACTGTATGCCGTACGCCCTGTCTGACTTCAGCGATAATGCCGGGCTGCATTTGATCCTCAATTTGCCCGCAGAGGCTGACGATGTGGCGATCGCCAGAGAGGCCAATGCGCGGCACATTCTGGTGCGGCCGCTGTCGCGCTACTACCTGACGGCGGCGCGCAAGAAAGGATTACTGATGGGATTCGCCAGCCAGCCCGAAGAGCAGATGGCGTCGGCGTTCAGCGTCTTACTCGGCTGCCTGCAGACGCACTGCCCGCAGATGCTCCTGCTCCGGGAGGACGCAGAAAAACAAAACGCCCCAACCTGAGGCGGGGCGTTATCGGGGAGCCTGATACCAGGTATCAGGCAGGCATGGCGTATCAGGCTTCGATAGCGGCACGCAGTTTTTTCATGGCGTTCTTTTCCAGCTGACGCACGCGCTCTGCGGAGACGCCGTAGCGGTCGGCCAGTTCCTGCAGCGTGGACTTGTTATCTTCGTCCAGCCAGCGGGCGCGGATGATGTCCTGGCTACGCTCGTCCAGGCCCTGCATCGCATCAGTCAGCTTATTCGCCGCCTGCTCTTCCCAGTTATCGTCTTCGATGCCGTCGGCAAAGTTAGACGTTTTGTCCTGCAGATACAGGACCGGCGCCATCGGCTGGCTGTCGGACTCATCGTCGGACGACATGTCGAAGGTCATGTCCTGGGCCGCCATACGGGATTCCATCTCGCGGACATCTTTGCTCGACACGCCCAGCTCACGGGCCACCATTTCCACTTCATCCTGGTTGAACCAACCCAAACGCTGTTTGGTTTTACGCAGGTTAAAGAACAGCTTACGCTGTGCTTTGGTGGTAGCGACCTTCACAATACGCCAGTTGCGCAGCACGTATTCGTGAATTTCGGCTTTAATCCAGTGCACGGCGAAGGAGACCAGGCGCACACCCACTTCCGGGTTGAAGCGACGCACGGCTTTCATCAGGCCGATATTGCCTTCCTGGATCAGATCCGCCTGCGGCAGGCCATAGCCCGAGTAGTTACGAGCAATGTGAACAACAAAGCGCAGGTGAGACAGAATCAGCTTTTTCGCTGCTTCCAGATCGCCCTGGTAATGCAGCTTTTCAGCAAGCTCCCGCTCTTCATCAGCCGACAGCATCGGCCAAGTGTTAGCGGCCCGGATGTACGATTCCAGGTTACCAACGGGGGCTAAAGCTAAAGTTTGCATTTCTTTGGTCATTCAAATCCTCTCAATTGATATCTTCTGACGCGTTCTTGTCCCCCTCAGGCAACAAGCATGCCAGCATTCATGAGCAACGAGAATATCACTCACATTAGTATCAGACAGTGATTTTATCCACAAGTTCCATGCAACGGTGTGAATAAATTACGCACAAAATGTGACACCACGATGAAAAAGTGAGGGCAGGAAAAGGGGAACAAGCTTGCGGTATCTTTCCCTGCGAACAGGAACTCATTGCAGCAGGGAAAGATTATATCACGCTTTTATTAATCGGGAGTAAAGTGACGTAAATGTTGCACTGTCGCCAGCCAGGCGGCTACCCACCCGATCATCGAGCAGACGATCAACATCAACAGACACTCGTCGAAGCCTAAGCCGCTCAGCTCAAACTGAGTGCCGAAGACTTTCGCCACTTCGGTCACCGCCGACGAGAGGCGCATTACCAGAATCTCCGACAGGATCAGCGATAAAAACGCGCCGGAAAAGCCCAGCATCGCTCCGCCGTAGAGGAACGGACGCAGGATAAAGCCGTCGGTGGCGCCGATAAGCTTCTGAACGTTAATGGTATCGCGGCGGGCGAAGATGCTCAGGCGCACGCTGTTGCCGATCACCAGGAACACCGCCGCCACCATCAGCACGCCGATCATCGCCGACACGCGTCCTACCAGCCCGGTGAGCGAGGAGAGACGGGCAAACCAACTGTCGTCCATCCGCACTTCATCGACGCCCTGGATCCGCGATACCCGATCGCGCAGGGTATTCAGCGCCTCGGTGCTCTGGAAATCCAGCTTCGGCACCACGATGGCGACCGCCGGCAGCGGGTTCTCCTCCAGCATATCCAGGGCGCCGCCAAAGCCTGACCAGTTACGGAACTCCCCCAGCGCCTCGTCACGGGACAAATAGTTTACCTTGTCGACGCCCTGCTCCGCCTGCAGCTGGCCCACCACCCGCGCCGCGGCATCGTCATCCAGCGTTTTTTCCAGATAAACGGTGATCTGCGGCGAGGGATAATACTGGGACGCCGCGCTGCTGACGTTTTTGTAGACCATGTAGCAGACACTTGGCAGGGTCAACGAAATGGCGATGACCATGACCGTCAGGAAGGTCGCCAGCGGCGTGCTTTTTAGATCCTGCAGCGCGCCGTGCCAGGCATAGCGCACCTGCTCGTTGAATACGTTGCTCTTACGCGAGGCCGGGTTAGGCGCCGCTTTCGGCCGTTTTGGCGCATTGCGCCCGCCACCGCCGCCGCCCGCGGCGTTGCGCAGGCGATCGAACTTGCTGCCGAACTGGCGAATCTGGTTCATTGCGTCGCGCTTATTCACCCCGAATGCCTCCATGCAGATGGCCGTCGCTAAGCGTCAGCACGCGGTACGGACGACTGGAGATAAGCCCCAGATCGTGCGTGGCCATCAGTACCGTCACCCCGACGCGGTTAAACTCTTCAAACAGACGTAAAATCCCCTCCGAGAGCGCCTCGTCGAGGTTGCCGGTCGGTTCATCCGCCAGCAGCACCGCCGGCTTGTTGACCACCGCGCGAGCGATTCCCACGCGCTGCTGTTCACCGCCGGAGAGCTGAATGGGAAAATTCTTCGCTTTGTCCAGCAGGCCAACCTTGTCCAGCGCCGCCGAGACGCGACGACGAATATCATCGCCGCTGGCGCCGGCGATAATCAGCGGGATCGCCACGTTGTCATACACGGTACGATCCATCAGCAAATGGTGGTCCTGGAAAATCATACCGATCTGGCGGCGCAGGAACGGCACCTCACGGCTCTTCAGACGGCTGATTTCATGACCGCTGAAGAAGATTTTCCCGGCGCTGGGCCGTTCGATACCGCAGATAAGCTTCAGCAGGGTACTCTTCCCTGCGCCGGAATGGCCGGTCAGAAACGCCATCTCGCCCGGCTGCAGGTGGAAGGTCACCCCCTGCAGCGCTTGTCTCCCACCGAGATAGGCTTTGCTGACTTGTTCAAAGCGAATCATTCTTAATCCTCTCGGGCAAAAAGTGCCTCAATAAAGTCGCCCGCATTAAACGGACGCAGATCCTCAATACGCTCGCCGACGCCAATATAGCGAATCGGAATGCCGAACTGATCGGCCACCGAGAAGATCACGCCGCCTTTGGCGGTACCGTCCAGCTTGGTCAGGGTGATCCCGGTCAAACCTACCGCCTCATGGAACAGTTTGGCCTGGCTAATAGCATTCTGCCCGGTGCTGGCGTCAATGGTTAACATCACCTCGTGCGGCGCGTCGACGTCCAGCTTTTTCATTACCCGGACAATCTTCTTCAGCTCTTCCATCAGGTGCGATTTATTCTGCAAACGCCCGGCGGTATCGGCAATCAGTACGTCAACATGGCGCGCCTTCGCCGCCTGAATGGCGTCGAAAATCACCGAGGCGGAGTCGGCGCCGGTGTGCTGGGCGATCACCGGGATATTATTACGCTGGCCCCAGACCTGCAGCTGTTCCACCGCCGCCGCACGGAAAGTATCCCCCGCCGCCAGCATCACCGACTTACCCTGCTGTTCAAACTGACGCGCCAGCTTGCCGATGGTAGTGGTTTTCCCCACCCCGTTCACGCCGACCATCAGAATAACAAATGGCGTTTTGCCTTCAACGTTCAGCGGCTCGTCTACTTTGGCGAGAATCTCGCCCATCTCTTCTTTCAGCAGGCCGTACAGCGCTTCCGCATCGCGCAGCTGCTTACGGCTGGCGCCTTCCGTCAGGTTGGTAATGATCTTGCGGGTGGTTTCCACCCCGACGTCGGCGATCAGCAGCTGTTCTTCCAGCTCTTCAAACAGATCATCGTCGATCTTCTTACCGCGGAACAGGCTGATAAATCCGGAACCGAGATTTTGCTTCGTTTTCAGCAGGCTACGTTTGAGGCGGGCGAAGAAACCTTCTTTTGTCGGTTTTTCCTGCTCCTGAGCCAGCGCTTCAAGCGGCGCCTCGTCCTCGGGCGCCGGCACCACTACCGCCGCCTCTTCTGCCGCTTCGGCCGCCAGCGCCTGCGCTTCCAGCTCTTCATCGCTTAACGGCGCGTCCTCTTCGGGCGCTTCTGTCTCCTGCGGCTGGACAACGATGCCTTCCACAGGCTGCTCTGCTACGGCTTCCGCCACCACCGGTTCGGCGATAACCTCTTCCGCCAGCGGCTCAACCACCGCAGGCTGTTCAGGCGGTTCGCTGACCGCGGGCTCCGGTTCAACAACAGGCGTTTCTTCGGTCAGAGCAGGCGTTTCCACCCACTCTTCTTCCTGCGCGCTGGCAGGCTCCGCGAGGTGCGCTTTTTCGCTTTCGACCACCGTCTCGGTCACTTCGACGACGTCTTCGGCAAACGCCTCCGGGTCTGCTTTCGGCGCGCTCGGCTCAGCAGGGGTTTCAACCGCCGGTATCTCTTCGGCAACCGCTTGCTGTTCTTCTACTTTTTGCTCAGTCTCGGTTTCCTGTGCCTGTTCTTTCTGTCCAAAGCCCAGCCAGGAAAAGAAGCCACGTTTTTTCTCTTTTGCCATTTGCGACCACACTCCTCGCTGTTTATTCATGGCGCAGCTTCATCAGAAGCTGAAAAAATGATGAAATTAGTTGGATAGTCTATCACTTAACTTAACTCGCAGCACCGCCCCCGGATTAAGGTTTCGTCAACCGCCGTCGATCGCTAGAATAGCAGGCTGGAAGTTGAGACTTGAGCAGAGAGATGAAAAAACCAAACCACGCGGGCAGCGGCCAGATCCGCATCATCGGCGGGCAATGGCGCGGCCGTAAATTACCGGTGCCGGAGAGCCCGGGCCTGCGGCCGACCACCGACCGGGTTCGCGAAAACATTTTTAACTGGCTGGCGCCGTCCATTGTTGACGCGCACTGCCTCGATTGCTTTGCCGGCAGCGGCGCGCTGGGGCTGGAAGCGCTGTCCCGCTATGCGGCCAGCACCACGCTGCTGGAGATGGAGCGCGGCGTAGCCCAGCAGCTGCAAAAAAATCTCGCCACCCTGAAAGCGGATCGCGGCAAGGTGATCACCACCAACACCCTCAGCTTCCTGAGCCAGCCGGGGACCCCGCACCAGATCGTGTTCGTCGACCCGCCGTTCCGTCAGGGGCTGCTGGAGGAGACGCTACGTCTGCTGGAGACACAAGGCTGGCTGGCCGATGAGGCCCTGGTGTACGTCGAAAGCGAAGTCGAAAACGGCTTACCG
>ERZ773165.932-NODE-932-length-19666-cov-17.663352_pt1 | contig 19666 bp, 10 predicted proteins | sample MGYA00581003_ERZ773165 | MGnify/ENA primary metagenome ERZ773165 (study PRJEB29015, sample SAMEA2737817) | human gut metagenome | biome: human gut; feature: human-associated habitat; material: faeces | place: China | collected 2012 ... | reverse complement strand
AAACCAAGCCCGGTGGCTATGCCAGCGTAGGCTCAAACAAGGTTATCTGCAAGGTCGCTAAAGAGGCCTGCGGGGTAAACTCGGTATTGGAAATCAAGAAAGCAGAGGATGCTACAGAAGTGAGCAAACTCCTGACAGGCAGAATAGACGAAATTGACTCTGGATGTGGTCATCAACCGGGTTATCTTTTCTACCTTGAAGAGGCTGATGAGGATAGAAGGTATTGATGAGGACATCAGAGCCAGGTTGCTAAAGACTTTGGCAAGATTTCCTCATTTGAGGAAATTCGGGGTACTGAGGGTTTGCCGGAGCGGCTTCTGGGGAATCATTTTGGGAGTCATCTTGGGCATCTTCCGGGGCATCGCATCTATGTGAGAACTGTGAACCTGGGGCAGCCGTGGCGGAAGATTGAGGAACGGGTGAAGGAGATTGTGGAGGAAGGAAGAAGATGAGGGGGCTGGCGATGATGGGGGACAGACCTCGGCGGAGACTATGGAGAACGCCGCTGCCTTAACGAGCGAGGAGAAAGCCGCTGCCTTGACAAGCGAGAAGAAAGCGGCTGCTCTGAGATGCGGAGTAAGCCAGGGAGTGATGCAGGTTTGCTGGGACGCAGCAGGCGAGGTTATCAAGGCATGGGCTACCGAAGGCCACTCCGTAGCTATTCCGGACTTGGGAACCATGCGATTCGGAGTTCGCGCCAAGAGCGTGGCTACCGTGGGCGAAGTGGCTACCGGAATCATTACCGCCCGTCGCGTTATCTTCACTCCTAACGTCGATATCAAGGAGGAACTGAAGCGCACTTCCATCCAAATCACCTGCTTCGACCGAAACGGCAAAATCGTGAAGAACGTTACTTCGGGAGACGAAGGCAACGTGGAAGACCCGGACAAGGATCCTAACGGAGGTGGAACCGAAGGTGGCGGCTCAGGCAATACCGAAGGCGGCTCAGGCAATACCGAAGGCGGTTCAGGTAATACCGAAGGTGGTGGTTCAATGGGACTCTAGCCCTATCCTCCCCCATCCCCGCTCACGATTTGACTTAAAATGAAGAATCCCCAATCCTCGGGGCTCATCGGGAGCACCAAGAGATTGGGGATTTTTTTATTCTCTTTTTCCATAAAAAATCAAGCTTCGCAAATGGGGGAAATTGCTTGAAATAAAGGAATGAAATCATCAATACGGGAACAGGAGCGGAAGCACGAAGGTCATTACCACACCAATGATAATCTGCAACGGCAAACCTACCTTCACGTAGTCCATGAACGTATAGCCACCCGCCTTCATCACCAGCGCATTAGGCGGAGTGGAGAACGGAGAGGCAAAGCACATGCTGGCACCCAACGTTACCGCAAAGAGGAAGGAATAAGGACTCACGCCCACCTGCTGGGCTGCCACCAGGGCGATAGGAGCCATCAATACAGCCGTAGCGGTATTGCTGATGAACATCGTCATCAGAGAAGTGGTGAAATAGATTCCGGCAAGCAGAGCCGTCGGTCCCATCGAACCGAGACTGTCTACCAGCCCCTGAGAAACCAGGGCAGAAGCTCCCGTCTTCTCAAGCGCCGTAGACATCGGCATCATGGCTGCTATCAGCACGATGCTCTCCCAGTTGATGGTCTTGTAGGCTGCCTCCACGTTTCGGAAACATCCGGCAAAGACGGTAAGCAGTCCGGCGATGATGACCGCCGTAACCGGAGCCACAGGGATGAAATCGAACACCATCATCGCTATCATCAAGAGCATGATGGCCGCAGCCACAGGCGCCTTGTAGTCCAGGAGCACCTTGTCTGCCGTCTTCTCCGGCTGATCCAGCACCACCCAGTTGGTGGTATCTGCCGTAAGATGGGCCAGATTGGTCCACTCTCCCTGCACCAGGAGCATATCGCCCACATGCAGCTTGGTGGCTATCAGATTGTCGGTAATATATTCCTTTCCCACCTTGCCGTCAGAAGAGCTTCCACCTCGCTTCACGCCCAGCACGTTGATGCCGAAGCGCTTGCGCAGGTTGGCATCTCCAATTCGCAATCCGGCAAAATTGGAAGTAGGCATCACAACGATCTCGGTCAGCCCCAGGTCGTAGAAATCAATCTTCACGTCCTTCATCTTCCTTAGGTCGTAATCCTGCGCAAACCGTTCAATCTTCTCCTCATCACCCATTATATATAAGGTGTCGTGCACGGCGATGGTGCTGCTGCTCTTCGCCATGTTCTGGTTGACGTCCTTCACGAGTCCCAGGCGCGATTTTTTCTCGTTTCTTATCTCGATGATGCTCACGCCATATTTCTTCTGGATGCTGAGGTCCTTGAGGGTCTTGCCCACGATGTCCATCATCTGCCCATTCTCATCGATGGCTGCAGCCGTGCGCTTGCTTGGCACGATGTAGCGATGCAGGTTGTCGAGCAGCTGGTATTCGTCTACCAGGTCGTCGAGCGACTTGCGGTTACTTTTTTTCTTACCGTTCTGCTTCTGGCTGAGAAAGATTTTGCTCAGGGGCATGAGGACGATGATTCCGATGGCGATGACGATGATGCCCACCGGAAAGAAGGAGAAGAACGCCAGGGGCTTGAATCCAGCCTCAGTAAGCACCTCGTCGATAACCAGGTTGGGCGGCGTACCGATGAGCGTGAGCATTCCGCCCAGGCTTCCAGCAAAGGCGAGCGGCATGAGGAATCGCGATGACTGCATGCCCGAACCTGCAGCCAGACTCATGATGATAGGCATCATCAGCGCCACGGTTCCGGTATTGCTCACGAAGGCTCCGATAAACGAGGTTACCAGCATCACGAGGAGGAAGGTAACGGTTTCGTTGCCGCGCGAGAGCGCCATCAGCTTATTGCCCGTCAGCTTGGCAAGGCCGGTCTGCATGATGGCTCCACCCACCACGAAGAGTCCTATCATCATGATGACGATGGGCGAAGAGAAGCCGGCAAGAGCTTCTGCCGGCGTCAGGATTCCGAGAACCAAGAGTGCTGCCAAGGCAGAAAGAGCCACAATATCAGCCCTCACCCTGCCCCATATAAACATGGCAACCGTAATGATTAATATAATAAGCGTTATTGTCATGCTATAAAAAAAATTTAGATAATTGTTTCTTCTGATTATAAACTCTTTTGCAAAGATACTTACTTTTTATCGTTTATTTGCCATTCCAATGCTAATATTTCTAAATTTATTGAAGATATTTTCGAAAAACTGCAATTAATCCATCAGTTTTGGCTATCTTTGCAATCCAGATAGATAAACAGAACAATAGTAATAGAAGACTTTACAATACATTAATTTTTTTAGATAATGGAACAAAACAAGGTTAAACCAGCAGATGGCAAGCTGGGTATCATGGTTGTAGGTTGTGGTGCAGTTTCTACTACATTCATGACTGGTGTATTTATGGCTCGCAAGGGACTTGCAAAGCCAGTAGGTTCAATGACTCAATACGACAAGATTCGCGTGGGCAAGGGTGCAGACAAGAAGTATCTTCACTACAAGGACATCGTGCCTATGGCAGATCTCAACGACATCGTATTCGGCACTTGGGATGTTTATCCTCAGAATGCTTACCAGGCTGCTATGTATGCCGAGGTTCTGAAGGAGAAGGACATCAACCCTGTGCGCGAGGAGCTGGAGAAGGTAGTTCCTATGAAGGCTGCTTTCGACAAGAACTACGCCAAGCGCCTGGATGGCGACAACGTGAAGGACTGCAAGACCCGCTGGGAGATGGTGGAGGCTCTGCGTCAGGACATCCGCGACTTCAAGGAGAAGAACGGCTGCTCCCGCATCGTCGTAGCCTGGGCTGCTTCTACAGAAATCTACGTACCGGTAGATATGGAAATCCACGGCTCATTGGCAGCTCTCGAGGCTGCGATGAAGGCTGACGACCGCCAGCACATCGCTCCATCCATGTGCTACGCTTATGCAGCCCTTACCGAGGGTGCTCCTTTCATCATGGGTGCTCCTAACACAACGGTTGACATTCCTGCCATGTGGGAACTCGCTGAGAAGACCCACATGCCTATCGCAGGCAAGGACTTCAAGACTGGTCAGACTCTCGTGAAGAGTGGTTTTGCTCCTATCATCGGCACCCGCTGCCTCGGCTTGAACGGTTGGTTCTCTACCAACATTCTGGGCAACCGAGACGGTCTCGTTCTCGATGAGCCAGCCAACTTCCATACCAAGGAGGTGAGCAAGCTCTCTACCCTTGAGACTATCCTGAAGCCAGAAGTCCAGCCAGACCTCTACGGCCATGGCAACGATGAGGACACTCAGTATTATCATAAGGTTCGCATCAACTATTATCCTCCTCGCAACGACAACAAGGAAGGTTGGGACAACATCGACATCTTCGGCTGGATGGGTTATCCAATGCAGATCAAGATCAACTTCCTCTGCCGCGACTCCATCCTTGCCGCTCCATTGCTGCTCGACCTCTGCCTGTTGAGCGACCTTGCAGCCCGTGCCGGCCGTTACGGCATCCAGCGCTTCCTGAGCTTCTTCCTCAAGGCGCCAATGCACGATTACACCAAGGGTGAAGAGGCTGTGAACAACCTCTACCAGCAGTACACCATGCTGAAGAACGCCATCCGCGAGATGGGCGGTTATGAGGCAGACGAGGAAATCGACTAAAAATATTATACCCCGATAAAGGACGGTAATGGTTGATTTCAAACAGACGAAGGTTGATTTCAAACAGACGAAGGTTGATTTCAAACAGACGAAGGTTGATTTCAAACAGACGAAGGTTGATTTCAGCAATACGCCCTGAAAGGGCAGAAGCTCCCAGCCCAGGGCAACACCCTGGGTTGTAGGGAGTTATAAATATACGCCCTGTAAGGGCAAAAGCTTTAGAATATGGGTAATAAAGCTTTTGCCCTTACAGGGCGCCTTGCTGACTGCTGTTTATACCCAGGGCGCTGCCCTGGGCTAGGAGCTTCTGCCCTTTCAGGGCGTGCGGGGGCGAACTTACAAAACAGGGCGTGCAGGGCGAACTTACAAAACAGGGCTGCGGGGCGAACTTACAAAACAGGGCGTGCGGGGCGAACTTACAAAACAGGGCGTGCAGGGCGAACTTACAAAACAGGGCGTGCAGGGCGAACTCGCTAAACTTGACAAACATTTAATTATATATTTATGACAAAGAAAGGTAAACATACCGTTTTATTTATTTGCCTCGGCAACATTTGCCGTTCGCCAGCCGGTGAGGGCATCATGAAGAGTCTGGTAGAGAAGGCTGGACTGGCAGATGAATTCGAAATCGATTCTGCCGGAATCGGCAACTGGCACGTAGGACAGTTGCCGGACAGCCGCATGAGGAAATGTGGCGCCGAGCACGGATATAATTTCAACAGTCGCGCCCGCCAGTTCCAGAAGTCAGATTTCGGAAGATTCGAAACCATCGTGGTGATGGATAATGAGAATTACCGTGCCATCACCTCCATGGCTTCCTGCCAGGCAGACAAGGACAAAGTGGTCCGGATGGCCGATTTTCTGACCCACCATCGCGAATACACCACCGTTCCCGACCCATATTATGGCGACATGGGCGATTTTGAACTGGTCATCACCCTGTTGGAAGATGCTTGCCAGGGGTTGCTGCAAAGCATCATCGAGTAAAAAAGATACAACATATTAATCATACTATCATCTACAAAAAAAAGTCCTCCGGAAGTAAACATCGCATTACTTCCGAAGGATTTTTTTATGATAGCATTTCTATAAAAGATATTTTCTGATAGCATTTCTAAAAAAGATATTTTCTGATAGCATTTCTAAAAATGATATTTTTTATGATAGCATTTTTTCAAATGATAGAATCATAAAACTATCGCTTTACGATTTCATTCTTCTCGCTTCCCGGCTGATAAAGATAGCCTACGCATTCGGCTGCATCAACCTTGAACGGACGCCATGAGAGCTTGCTCCAGTTAATCTTGTCCGTGCTCTGAGCCACAGGAACCTGAGGAATCAAACTGCCATCCTTGACCAGAATGATGCAAGGAAGAGGCTGGGAAACCGTTGCCGAACCCGAAGTCTCAGCATAAGCCTTCACCTCCTGAGCCGTAGGGATGGAAATCTCCTGATAGCCTCCCTCGTAAACCTTACCACTCTGATAATCAATCCATTTACCCTTAGGCAAATAAACCGTACGGCTACTGCCCGACTCCAGGAGCGGAGCCACCAGCAGCTGGGAACCATACATGTATTCATCCTCTACCAGCCATGCACCCGCATCATGCGGGAACTCAACGAAAAGCGCACGAACCATCGGCAAGCCCTTCTCCGAACAATCCTTAGCCTGCGCATAGACATAAGGCATCAGCTGATACTTCATCTCGGCATTGGCACGGAAAGCATCCGTAAAATCCTTGCCGATGAGCCAAGGCTCGGTAGGAGGCGCTCCATGAGCACGGGTATGGGAGCTCAGGAAACCGAACGGCAACCAGCGACGGTACAAATCGTCAGGACTCTGGGTTACAAAGCCACCCATATCATGACTACAGAAAGAGAAACCGCTCAATCCGAAGCTCAAGCCGCCTCGCAAATCGCCCATCATTCCTACGCTTCCAATCTCGTTGGTAGCCGCATCGCCACCCCAATGGAGCGGGAAACGCTGGCTTCCTGCCCACGCACTTCGTGCCCAGATTATGCCTTCATGGTCGGCAGAATTTGCCTTCACGGCTTCCCAGAGCGCCTTATTATAACGCAGAGGATAGAGATTGTGCTCATAGAAGCCCGTCTTGCCGCTGGCATAAAGACCATCGTAAGGAGCCGCCTCGCCAAAATCGCACTTGATGACGCCTACTCCCTGCTTGATGAGATGGGCTATATTGTCCTGATACCAGCTTACGGTCTTCGGATTGCTCAGGTCGAGCACAGCATCCTCATAATTGAGCGTTCCGTTGGCATTTCTTACCGCCATTCCACCTTCTACCAGTTCGTGGAAGTAACGATTTTTCGGAGTGAAGTAAGGCAACTGCCACAGGCAGGTATGGAAGCCGTCCTTCTTCAGAGTCTTCAGCATTCCTACAGGGTCCTTGAAGCGGTCCTTGGCAAATTCATAGTCACATTGCCAGTCTACGCCAAACCATCCCGTGTCAAAATGAATCACATCGGCAGGAATGCGGTTGGCTCTCAGCTGATGGGCAATCTCCAGTCCCTCTTTCTGCGAGAAGTAGGAAATGCGGCTCATCCAGGTACCGAAAGTCCAGAGAGGCAGCATCGGCGACTTGCCCGTAACATTGGTATATTTGTCCAGAATCTCCTTTGGCTCTCCGAAGAAGACGAAGAAGTCCATCGTCTCATCGCCCATAAACAGGCGCTGCGCTCCGATGTAGCTGGCTCCGAAATCGGCAGTAGTAGGAGCCGAAGTATGCATAAATATTCCATATCCACGATTGGAGAAATAGAAAGGCACAGGCTTGTACATTCCGTCTGTTTCAGGTCCCTGCGGGTCTACCACGGAAATATTCACCTTCTGCCCCACCTTGTTGAGCGAGGTGAAACTCTCTCCGCAACCATAGATTCTCTCTCCCGGCGAAAGCATGAAGACAGGGTTGATGCTGCGCGAATTGTCGCTTCCGCGCTTGATGAAATTGAACGGCAGGAGTTTTACCTGCGTACTGTCGTTGTCTATTATATGTCGAGTTTGTGTAAGTATTTTTCCTTTCGCATCGCGAAGTATCAATCGGAACGGATACTTCTGGATTTCCAGCTCTCCATTTCCGTTTTTATAAATAATGCTTTGTGCCGACGCCGACGTGTTCCATCTACCCTTCCCCATGCGGGCGTTCCCGTTGCCGAAGTTGCCGGAGATAAAATCAGGCGAGAACATCGGGTCGTTGGCCTCGTCCATCTTAGGTTCGATAGGCGAAGTGAAGACGGTAACGCGCAGGGTTCGGTCGTCAATCTTCTGAATCCTGATTTTCAAGTTTGGATCGTTATCGTACTGCGTGTCGGGGAAATCGAGCATCTTCATCCTGACCGGCCAATAACCGTTGAGGTTGAAAGCCTGTCGGGGTGCCAGCCGGTAACGCTTCCAGTTGAGCAGTCCTTCGCCCTTGTTCAGGTCGAAACCAGCGATGCTGTCGGCAAGGAAATAAGTATTTGCCAAATCGCTGAAATCGCCCGAAACATCGGGCGCCTGGCATTGTAAGTATTCTATGCCATTATTAGTTTTAAGCTGTGCCTGGCCTGCCATCGCAAGGCTCAGGGCACATAGGGTTAAAATTGATTTTCTCATGATTCAAAAGATTTTTTTATTCTATAATTCCAAAGCAGCTTCCTGCAGGTCAACAGCCTTTGCCTGGAGCTTGCCTTTGCCCTTCAATACCACCACGCACTTGCCGAAGAACGCCTTGCGATGAGGGTCGATAAAACGCTCCAAAGAGGTCTGGCAACCATTATCCGTACCCAGAATCTGAGCATCGGAAGAGAAGAAAATCTGGTTCTCGGCATTCGGACAGAGATTTCCGTCCTTATCCACCACATTCACTTCTACGAAGGTTGTAGGTTCTGCCGAGCCATAAGCCAGATTGCCCTGATAGGTCTTCTTCAAGACGATGTGATGAGGAGCACCCGCAGTCCTGATGGTCTGCTCGCCCACCAGCTTGCCGTCCTTTCTTGCCACGACCTTTACTTCGCCCGGCAGGAAAGCAACTCGCCACATCACGTGATATTCCGTACTCTTCTGGAAGGCTTCACCCTCGTTTTTCTCACCATAGACGGTCTTCTTGCGAACACCCTGGCTCTTGCCGTTCACGAAGAGTTCCACCTCGTCTGCGTTGTTGTAGTAGCACCACATGTCGATGGTCTGTCCCGGAATCCAGTTCCAATGAGGGAAGAGATGAAGCACGTTCTTCTGCGTCCACTCACTCTGATACATGTAATAGCTGTCCTTCGGGAGGCCTGCCAGGTCGATGATTCCAAAGTAGCTGCTTCGTGCCGGATAAGCATAAGGAGTAGGATCGCCGATATAATCGAAACCGGTCCAGATAAACTGTCCGCCCACGAAATCATTATGTTTCACCACGTCCCATGTCTCCTCGTGCGTGCTGCTCCATGAAGCATGCATATTATCATAAGCCGAGCACTTGAAGGAAGGGTCGCAATAAGGCAGCCACCACTCCTTAGGAGCCGTATAGATACTGTCGCTCGGCATCATGTAAAAGCCGCGCGTCTGCAGGGCAGAGACACTCTCCGACATGATGAAAGGCTTGCCAGGGAAGTTCTTCGGAACATCCTTCACCCATTGATGATGGTAATTGAACCCAATCACGTCGATGGCTCCACTCTTGAAGAGATGGTTCTTCGGATCAGGCTCATTACAGCCAGCCGTAACCGGACGCATTCCCCACGGATCATACTCCTTGACTATCTGGGCAAGATGCTGGGTAAGGAGCGAATTCACGCTCAGCTCATCGCTATGCGCCAGCGTAGAAGCATCATGACCTGCATTCAGAATGAGATTCGCCTGCTCCAGCGAAAGTGTATCTGCCGCAGCATCCGACCATTGCTCCAACACCTCGTTGCCGATGCTCCACATGATGATGCTAGGATGATTGCGATCGCGCTTCACCAGGTCAGAGAGGTCGCGCTTGTGCCACTCATCAAAGAATCGGGCGTAGTCGCCATTGGATTTCTTGCGTCGCCACATGTCGAAACTCTCGTCCATGACGAGGATTCCCATCGAATCGCACATGTTGAGGAGTTCAGGAGCCGGAGGATTATGGCTGCTCCGGATGGCATTCACGCCCATGTTGCGCAGGATGGTAAGCTTGCGATGCATCGCATCCTCGTTTACGGCAGCACCCAGACAGCCGAAATCATGATGCTCGCAGACTCCATTCAGCTTGATATTCCTGCCATTGAGGAAAAATCCCTTCCTGGCATCAAACTTCACATCACGGAAGCCTGTAGTGGTTGTGGCTACATCCACCACCTTCCCATTTAGAACCAGCTCACTCTTGACGGTATAGAGATATCCCTTTCCGATGTCCCAGAGATGCGGATTCTTCACCTGCAGTTTCTGTTCCTGATCACCTTTACTCTTTGCTACAATCTTTCCTGCAGCATCATAGATGGTGTTACGGACAGAGAGTTTCATCCTGTTGCCGGAAGCTGCGAAATCCGTCTTCACCCTGACATCACCCTGAGGAGTGGTAGAAACATACTGTCCCCATTGAGGAATGTAAGCCTTCTTCATGGTCTTGGTGAGCCAGACGTGGCGATAGATTCCGCAGCCCGAATACCATCGGCTGTTAGGCTGGTCGCTATTATCCACCTTCACGGCAATCACATTATCACCCTTCCTATTAATATAAGGCGTAAGATCGTACTCGAAAGTACTGTAGCCGTAAGGACGGGTTCCGAGCTGATGACCGTTGATGTAGACGGTAGAGTTCATGTAAACCCCATCAAAGGTAATGGTAAAGCGGTCGTACTTCTCATGAGGATTCAGGGAGAAATGCTTCCTGTACCATCCTATTCCGCCTGGCAGAGCGCCTCCGCTGGCTCCCGAAGGATTGCCTGGAGAGAAATCGCCCACTATCGCCCAGTCATGAGGCAGATTCAGGCTTCGCCAATGGGCGTCAGCATAATCCGCTTTCCACATTCCTGCAGAATCAGCCAAAGTGAAAAGCCAGCCCTTATCAAAAGACAGATGTTCGCGGGCACTCATCGGAAGAGCAAAAAGCCCGCTCATCAAGGCTACGCTAAATATTGTTTTCTTATTCATTCTTTCCTATCAATATAAAAAATCCCACAGACTGCACGGATTTTCACAGATTCATCTTTCCTGAAAGAGATTTAAAAAAAATCTGTGTAATCTGTGAAATCTGCGGGAGATTAGATTACTTCAATTTTACAGTTACTGCCTGACCGGCATACTTCACCATCTTGCCCTTAGGAGCCTTGGCGAGGTTGACGCCCTGGTTGTTCTGGGCATTCACCAGAATCACGTTGAAGCGACGCTTCTGCAGCATTCCGTCGAATGAACCCTTGCGAGCACCAATGGTCAGGGTCTTCTGGGCATCATTATACTTGAAGTCTATCATAGCATACTTGCCCTTCTCGTAGTTATAGTTGGTTCCCTCGTCCTCATAGAGCGTATAAGAACCGTCCTTGCCAGCATAGACATAGAGGTCGATGAGCTCAGCCTTCTTCTGGTCGCTCCACTCCATCTCAGGACCTACAGGAAGGATAGAACCCTCTGGCACGAAGACAGGAATCTTCTCGAATGGCGCATCGGCTACGATGGTCTGACCACCTGCATAATACTTGCCGGTATAGAAATCGTACCAGCCCTTCTGCTTAGGAAGATAAACGTTACGGCTGTACTTCTGATACTCGCCTACAGGACAAGCCATCAGGGCAGGACCGAACATCCACTGGTCCTTGATGTCGTAAACATTATCATCGCCGTTGAAGTCCATCACCAATCCACGCATCATGGTGTAATCCTTGAAATGAACCATACCCGCCATACTGTAGAGGTAAGGCATCAGGCGGTAACGGAGCTTGTCGTAAGCCACGATGGTCTTGTAAGCCGGATGATCGGCTGGCGCAATATTCCAGACCTCACGGGTAGGCCACTGGCCGTGGGTGCGATAGAGCGGAACGAAGCAGCCGAACTGGTTCCAGCGAGCCTGCAACTCGCGCCACTCCTTCAGGTCGGCATTCTCCTTACCGGTCTTGTCGAACTCCTGCTGGGCAGCCACGTAGCGGTTCTCTACACAGAAACCGCCCTGGTCCATTCCCCAGAAAGGAAGACCCGCCATAGAATAGTTCAAACCGGCAGTCATCTGAGCACGCATGTCCTCCCAACGGGTAGCAATATCGCCCGACCAGGTAGCGGTGCTGTAGCGCTGTTCGCCCGCAAAGCCCGAACGGGTAAGGAGGAAGACACGCTGGTTAGGGTTCACGCTACGCTGGCCATGATAGATGGCATCAGCATTCACGATGCTGTAAGCGTTGAAATATTCCGTTGACGTACCGAGGGCAGTAGGACCGGAAAGGGCCTTGCGGTACCACATCGGGGTACAGTCGCGAACATTAGGCTCAGAAGCATCCATCCACCAGGCGTCGATTCCGAACTTATACTTGGTATAGAGATTCTCATCCATCTGGCGCCAGAACATCTTTCGTGCACCAGCATCATAAGCATCATAGAAAGAGCCGCGGAAGCCGAGCCAGTCATGAATATCGTCCTTGATAGCCTGATGATACATCCAGCCCTTGCTGTCGAGTTCCTTATAGTTCTTGACGGTATCGTAGAACTTAGGCCATACGGAAATCATGAAGCGGCCATTCATGGCGTGTACGCTATCGAGCATCGCCTGAGGATTAGGATAACGGGCAGCCTCAAACTCATGGCTTCCCCATGAATCGAGCTTCCAGTAGTTCCAGTCCTGAACGATATTGTCTACAGGAATCTTCAGGTCGCGGAACTTCTTGAGGTTCTCCTCGATGTCCTTGCTGCTCTGATAGCGCTCACGGCTCTGCCAGAAACCGAGGGTCCACTTAGGATAGAGCGAAGCCTTGCCGGTAAGCGTACGGTAACCCGAAATCACCTCGTCGAGGTTCTGACCTGCTATGAAGTAATAATCCATATCCGGAGACATTTCGCTCCAGATGCTCAGCTGGTTCTTCTCTGCCTCAGAACGAGGAGCTGCTACGCGAAGACCGCAGTAGGAAACATCGCCATCTGGCTGCCACTCGATGCGGATAGGAGTCTTTACACCCTTCTTGATTGGAGTTTCAAACTTGAAGGAATTAGGATTCCAGGCTGTACGCCAACGCTCAGGCACAACCAGCTTGCCGTCGATATAAATCTTCATGTAGCCGGCATAGTAGAGGATAAACTGGTAGAAGCTGTTGGTTGGAGCCTCCACATAACCCTCGTAAACTACCTTGGAACCATTCAGGGCAAAGCCCTTAGGCAGGTTCTGGATACCGCCCTTGTCGGTCTTTTTGCAGATTTCAGAAGCCTCAGGCATCGCATATTCAAAGTAGATGCTGTCCTCGCCACGGACAATCTTCTGTCCGTTCTTGTCCACGTAAGTACCGGTAAGCTGACCTTCCTTTCCGTCCTTGTCGTAAAGCTTGAAGGCACGGTTGAGCTGGAGATAATCTTCCGGATTACCCCAACGGCAATAAGAATAAGAATCCCAGAGGATGCCGTAGTTTTTATTAGAGATGACGAAAGGCACACTCACCTTGGTATTATACTGGAAGAGGTCTTCGTTCTTGCCCTTCATGTTGAGTTCCTCACTCTGATGCTGACCGAGACCATAGAAAGCCTCGTTGTCTGGAGAATCGAAGAGGGCTCTCCATGACCATCCGTGCTTCTGAGATTCAGGAACCTTGGCGATGTCTACGCCAATCTCACGGTCAGGAACGGTAAAAGGCTTGAAAGTCTTTCCACCCTGAGCCACCTCGTTGAGGAGCACATGATCCTTCAAATCATAGAATGTAATCTGACCGGTAGCCTCATTCAACACGGCGCGCATGGCGGCTGTGGTAATGATGAGCTTTTCGCCCTGTTCCTCTACCTTATAATTAGCCTTGCCTTTCTGAGGCACGATGATGAGACTCTGCTTGTCGCGGAATCCCTGCTCGGCAGTAGCCTGCACACGGATAATCTTATCGCTCACCACCTGGAGGCGAATCTGACTAGGACCAAAATTCTGGTGCTGTTTCAACTGAACGGTAAGATAGTTACCTTTCTGAATAAAGCCTGCTGCCTGGAGTCCAGAAGCGCTCATCAGCAAAACGGCTGAAATCAATAACGTCTTAGTTAGCTTCATACTATATTGTTTAAACAAGTTTTTTTTAAAATGATGATTATTAGCTTGAATATCTGCTGCAAAATTAGCCTTTTTCTGTGATAATAGGATGTGGAAATGTAACAAAATAGGGTATAAAATGTTAACTGCCACATTTTATACCCTTTTCGTTAACAAGAAATCAAGAGATTCCTATGGTTTTCTATGATTAAATACTCTCGCCATTCAGTTTTTTCTTATACTGGGAAGGCGTCAGTCCATAAGCCTCCTGGAAGTATTTGGTGAAATAGCGAGGATTGTTGAAACCTACCGTATAAGCGATTTCGCTGATATTCAGCTCGTCACTATGAATCAGCTCTTCAGCCCGCTTGATGCGCTTGGCACGCAGATACTCTGAAGGAGTGGTACCCGTGAGCGAAACCATACGCTTGTAGAGCTGGACGCGCGACATGCAAAGATGAGCACTCATCGACTCTACCGAAGTATCCGGATCGCCCATCATGTCCTTGATGTATTTATCCACATCTGCCAGGAACTTGCGGTCGTTGGCTGTCATTTCAAAGTCGCCCAGTTCTCCCTTAGGAATCACTCTCTCCTTAGGCTGGCTTGAGTCCTTCATCTCTTCCTTATTCTTATCAAGAAAAGAACGACGTGCAGAACGACGCGCCCAGCCCAAGAGATTGCGGATGCGAAGATTGAGCATGTCGATATTGAAAGGCTTGGTGATGTAATCATCCGCACCACTCTCCAATCCCTCTACCCGATGCTCGGCAGCCAGACGTGCTGTCAACATCACAAACGGAATGGAAGCCGTTTCCTCGTTGCTTTTAACCATGCGGCAGAGTTCGATTCCATCCATTACAGGCATCATTACGTCTGAGAGAATGACGTCCGGACGAACCTCGATAATCTTCTGCCAGGCATCCTTACCGTTCACGGCCTCGATAACCTGATAGTCGGTAAGCACATCACGCATAAACTCGCGGAAGTCATCGCTGTCATCTACCAGAAGCACCTTAGCCACATAGTTCTTGCGGGTAGGCTTGTCGGCGTGCGAAGAACGATGAACGCCATAGAGCGCATCAGAAGAGCCTCCCTCATCTACCGTCTCTTCCATCGTATCCTCAGCCTTATGAACGGTAGCGATGACTGGAGCCACACGCATGGATTCCAGATGGGCGTTGGTCTTGGCAGCTCCGCCATCATCCATCGGCAAGTCTACGATAAAGACTGAACCACCGCCATCGTTGTCTCTTACTTCTACCTGACCTCCGTGAAGTTCTGTAAACTTCTTCACCAGGTTGAGCCCGATTCCGCTTCCTCCGGCAGGCTGCATTTCCGTGCCGTTCACCTGATAGAAACGCTCGAAGACGTGTTTCTTCTCCTCATCGCTGATTCCCTTGCCGTTATCGGCTACGCTGATGCGCAACATGTCGTGAGTATGGTCTTTCACCTCTACGCCCAAGGCAACGGAAAGCCTAACCGTAATAGATCCTCCGTCTGGAGTGAACTTGTAGGCATTACTCAAGAGATTATTGATAATCTTGCCCACCTTGTCAGCATCAAAGGTCATGATCAACTTGGAAGTATACGACTCGAAAGACAGATTCACCTTATTATTAGCCAGGATTCTGAACGAATTGCAAATATTGTCCACGAAGCTCACAATATCCATACGGGCAAGGGACAGCTTCTCCTTGTTCTGGTCGAACTTGCGGAAATCCAGAATCTGGTTGACCAGATTCAGCAGTCGGGTTGCATTACGATGAATCAGTTCGAGCTTTCTGCGCTTTTCTTGGTCGCCCTCATCCCGAATCATGGTCACAAGAGGCGAGATAATCAGGGTGAGCGGAGTTCGAAGCTCGTGGCTCACATTGGTAAAGAAGTTGAGCTTCAACTCGTTCATCTCACGGGTCTTTTTGATGCTGTCTTCCCTGATCTGAATTTCATACTTCACTCTCTGCTTCTCAATCATGCGGCGGCGATAGTACCAGAGGACAGCCACAACAAGGAGCAAATAAAGAATGATGGCCCAGGTAGAGAGATAGAACGGAGGATGGATGTGAACCTTGAGTCGGCTCACCTCTTCGCTCACGGTTCCGTCTCCATTCACCACCTTCACTTCGAGCACATAATTGCCCGAGAGGAGATTGGTAAATGTAACTTCTGATCTTCCGTCAGGAGTCATCATCCACTTATCGTTCAATCCCTTCATGCGATAAAGGAAGCGGCAACGTGCCGGAAGCGACACCTGGTCAGAAGCCAGCTGGATGGTAAACGCCTTGTCCTTATAACTCAAGTCAATATCTGGATTGCTGTCGAGCGATAATTTGAGTGGCACTCTGCCCTCGAACTTTTCGCCCGCAGTAAGAGGATGGTCAAAGAGAACAAATCCGCTGAAGAGCACATGAGCCTGCTGCCTGCTTGTGCGAATGGTTCTAGGCCGGATGATGTTAATACCATCCTGACCGCCCACAGCAATCGCTCCATTTCGCATCAGATAGGCTGAACGGATATTAAACTGACGGTTCTGCAATCCATCCAGCGAATTGAAACTGATCATAGTCAAATCCCACTTACCCTGAGCATCCTTGGTCAAGGTAACGCGGGTGACGATAAACTCGGAAACCAGCCAGATATTATGCTGATTGTCCTCAATAACAGAACAGCCCACAGCTCCTGTGGTTCCATTCAGTTCGTTGATGGATTCATACTGTCCGTTGCTGCTGTCATACATCGAAATACCTCCAGGGGAAGCCATCCACAAGATGCCACGGCTATCCTTCATCGCATAATTGACAGAAGGACTCTCAAAAGGAGTTCCGTCCTTGGTACTATTGATGTTGGTCATCTTCCTACTATGAAGATCAAAGACAGAAATATACTGGGAATGACCTATCAGAGCCTCATGATTATTGAGCAGGAAGATGGAATTGATGAAATTGCTCGTTATTCCCGAATTGGCAATATTGAAGGTGGAGAATTTCTCTGTGGCAGGATCAAAAATCTGCACACCACTTCCCAAGGTACCGATCAGCAGACGATGCTGAGGGTCTTCCTGGAAGCACCAGACGCTATTATTAGCCAATCCGCTATTGGAGATTTTGAAAGCCTTCCACTTGCCATTCTTGAACTGGGCAAAACCGCCGTTGAAGGTTCCGAAATACATGGTTCCATCCGTCATGGTTACGCTGCTCACCACAACATCAGTACCAAGCCCAGTCTGAGCCTGACCGAAATGCCAGGTCTGCCCGGTTACCGGATTATAGCCCACGATTCCCTTGTCGTTGGTTCCACACCACAGATTTCCTGCCAAATCCTGCGTAATGGTACAAACATCACCAAGCGGAATGGTATTGAACTTGCTGGAAGAAGGTGAATAATAAGCCACACCATTCTTATAACTGCCAACCCATACGGCTCCAAAATTGTCAATATAAACCTTTTGCAAAGAATTGTCTACAATACTTCCCCGGACATTACTATGCACATACTGGTGACAAGCCTTTGTCTTGAAATCAATATAGAAAAGTCCATGATGATCGGTAGCAACCCACAAGGCACCATTTGCATTTACCTGAAGGTCGCGGATAACGATACGGTCATTTACCGGAACAAGAATTCCTCTCTGTGCAAGATAGGAACGCGTACTCAGCCATTGTCTGTTAAGAGAATTGAAGACATAAGCCTCCGTAGTTGTTGAAACCCAGAAAGTATGATTGTTCTCTACAAAACTGTAAGCGCCATTATCGCCACAAAGACGATGGTCTTTCAGGAAGGTATTATACCAGAGCGCACTCTGTTTGTCACCATCCAGCAGGCACAGCATTCCGTCGCCATAAGTAACCAGCAACTTACCGTCTACATCCTTCAGACTACTGATGTCCCCATCCATGAGACAACCGCTCTTGGGCTTCTTCACATATTTGAACAGGTAAGTGGTTTCATTCTTCACATTATAATAATAAAGACCCTTACCCCATACCTGAATCCACATATTCTTCTGTGAATCCACCAATAGTCTCTGTGGTACACCCTCTACGTTGATGGTCTTCAACCATACTTCCGGCTTGCGGTCGAACTGCTCGGTAGTAGGGTCATAGACACAATAACCCACAGAAGTATGCACCCAGATTTTTCCTTCATTGTCCTCCTGCAATTCATCTACGTAATTGTTAGCCAATGAAGTCTGGTTTGTGGCACTATACAAGAAGGTCTTCATTCGGAATCCATCAAATCGATTGAGTCCCGACTGAGTACCAAACCAGACGTAACCTGTCTTATCTTTCAAGATAGCATTCACCTGGCTATTACTGAGTCCGTCACGGTTATTCAAACTGGAGAACTCGATGTTTTGTAAAGCCGCTCTCATCTGAAGAGGCTGCAGAAGTAGCACAAATCCGAGAACCATGAGGGCCTGCCTTAGCAAATTCAAGTTTTTAAAAATCTTCATTCAAGGTTTATATTTATAGTTTGTTATTTTATCTTTATCATCGCTTTCCATCGTGGTTCATCAGTCTTTAAGTGGTTATTCAGTTTTAGGGAAAAGTTTCTTTAACTCTGTTTCTCTGAGCTTTCTCTGATTTTCAGAATCATCGGCACAACTTCCTTGTAGATTTTCTCATCCCCATTGATGCTGCGCATGAGCAATTCGCAAGCCTTGGTACCCTGTTCGTGCGCCTTATCCATGATGGCAGAAAGGCGGGGAGTAACGAAGGCTGCCGTATCTCCGTCTGTGAAGCCGATAATGGCAACATCTTCAGGAATACGTAAGCCTTTAGCCTTGATGGCATCAAAGGCAGCATAGGTAATGATATCGTTGAAGGCAAGAATAGCATCTGGGCGATTCTCACTCTCCAGAAGTCGAAGTGTAGCATTACGGGCTACATCGAAATCAATTTTGTCACAGACTACCAGATCGCGGTCGATAGGAATACGGTTCTCCCTGAGCGCTTCCAGATAGCCATGCTTGCGACGGCGAACCATATCGAGATGGTTAGGACCGCCAATGAAGGCAATACGGCGGGAGCCGGTCTCAATCATGTGCTGAGTAGCCTCCTGAGCCGCCACATCACCATTACCCACAACCTGAGAGAACTTTTCTTCCAGGCAGCAACGGGCAAAAAACACCAAAGGAACTCCCATCTTGTGGAGCTGCTCGAAATGAGAATAGTCGGTAGTATCTTGTGCAAGGCAAGCAATAATACCTTCTACATGCATATCAAGAAAATTATCAAGAGCCTTCGCTTCACGCTCATGGTTCTCATGACTATTGGCACTAATAACCGAATAGCCACACTTTGAGGCATAATCTTCTATGCCATCCAGCACGGCAGCATAATAGTGGGTAACCAGATTAGGAACGATGACGCCTATCACCCTTGGAGCTTCCTTCCGAAGACTCTGTGCAAATGGGTTAGGCCGATAGTTGAGCTCCTTTGCCAAGGTCTTGACTTTCTGAGTCATTTCCTCTCCCACCTCATGACTATTTCGCAAAGCTCGAGACACGGTAGCGATGCTCACTCCCAGCTTGTCTGCGAGATCTTTTAGTGATGTTCTACGTTGCTTCATTTACTAATAAGTTAGATTAGAAGATGCATTATTGCACTTTTATGTGCAAAGATACAGATTTTATTCGAATTTGCAAACGTTTACGTGTGTTTTTTCAACAGAATATGCTATTTTTTCTATAAAAACTTGTAATTTTGCACGCAGTAAGTAATGAATAGTTGATAATAAGTTAGTTAGAAACAAAGGGTTTCAGACTGTCGGGAGACAATCTGAAACCCTATTTTTTAGCCGTATACAGAAATACGTTTTTCGCTTTGCCTTATAAATATCAATAGTTCGTTAATAATTCAATAATGTGCTAAGCAGCTATACGCTGTAAG
>ERZ773165.929-NODE-929-length-19701-cov-3.534053_pt1 | contig 19701 bp, 8 predicted proteins | sample MGYA00581003_ERZ773165 | MGnify/ENA primary metagenome ERZ773165 (study PRJEB29015, sample SAMEA2737817) | human gut metagenome | biome: human gut; feature: human-associated habitat; material: faeces | place: China | collected 2012 ... | reverse complement strand
CAAGACCGAAACGGTTGAGGTCATATATGATTTTCCGTATGAGGACGGCTGGACAAACTGATTTGCAGGCGAAAGAGCTTCGGGACTGACGGCTATGCCCAGCTCAGGAGCGATATACGGCTCTAAGGTCGATACCATAACAGGTACCGGAATACGCCGTGATGAGTACGGCGATTTCTGCTGTGCTATGGGCGTATGGTACGGATACTGCGGAGATCGTTTCCTGATTGAGCTTGAAAACGGTACGCAGTTTACTACAAAGATATGCGACAGCAAGGGTTATGCCGATGATGGTGAGGGTAAATATCACAACTTCGGCGGCAGCGGAAAGTGTATCGTTGAGTTTATCTATGACGATTATAACTTACCGTCCTGCGTGGCATTCTCAGGCTCTTGGGGCTATTACAACTGGAACGGTCTTGACCTCGGAGCGAATATCAAATCAATCAAGAAAATCAACTACGGTGAACCCGTAGAATACTGAAAAATGTGGAGGTTTCTATTATGAACGTAAAGAAGATCATCAAGGGAATTGTCGGACTCGGTGCTATGGCAGGTGTTGCCTACGCTGCATATAAACTCGGTGAAAGCAAAGGCAAGATCAACGAGCGTTTCCGTGAGAAGTACGGCGATGACGGGGACGATATTGAGCTTGACGATGATGAGGACGAGTTCAGGTTCTATGATAATATGATCGAGCCTGACGATGAGTGCCTTGCGCCTAAGAAGGATAATAAGCCTTCTTTCTCTGTAAGCATACATAACTTTGCTCCGCTTGATTCCGTTAAGGTTGACGGCATTTCGGAGAAAGATATGGATATACTTATCTATCATATCTCGCATGACAAATATACCTCGAACAAGCAGATTCGTGAGTGGCTTGAGGTAGACAAGGATACCGCAGCAAAGGTTATCTCTGCTCTCAGAAAGGCAGGATATATCGGTGAGGAGTATTCCAACTATATAATTCCGGTCAACATCACAACTGAGGTGTATTTTCGACTCAGGTCGTACAACAATTCTAAAAAGTAAAAGCACACTCCCACATATCAGGAAATGTGCTTTGATAATCAGATGCTTTTCTCCTATTTTTTCTCCTACAAAAAAGGTTTCTCCTATTATGATATGAAATGTAGGAGAAAGGTGTTTGCTGTCTGTTTCCCGAACTTGTAAATTTATTGATTTTGGGAAACAGAACGTGTTATGTGTTTGTGAGCCAGTCCGAAAAGTCGATGATCTTTATGCCTTCATACTGATAGGCATCGTGGCGTGTCCTTGCGATCAGCATCTTGGGATAAGCATCCTTAATGGACAGCAGCGGTGATACCTCACGCTGAAAAGTTTTTTCATCGGTGATACTATCCGAAACCTGAATATACAGCTTCTCATCACGCTTGATCGCTACAAAGTCAACCTCTTTCTTGTAAAGGACACCGACATAAACCTCATAGCCACGGCGAAGCAGTTCAATAGCTACAATATTTTCAAGCACTCTGCCGTAGTCCATATTCTTCGTTCCGAGCTTTGCATAGCGGAAGGAATGATCGCTGAGGTAGTATTTCTCATTTGTCGAGAGATATTTCTTTCCCTTGATGTCATATCGGCGTACTTTATAAAATGCAAAGGCATTGCAGAGATACTGCATATATGAGCTGACAGTCTTATGGTTGATCTTGTCCTTATGGCTGTTAAAAGTATCAGCAATGGATCTGGCAGATGTGAGGTTCGAGATATTATCCATGAGAAAGTCAGCAAGTCTGTCCATAAGAATCGTATTGCGAATTTTATACTTTTTGCGAATATCCCTGATGATCAGAGTATTAAAGACTTCTGCAATATAGTCATATTTCGCTTGGGCGTCCTTATACACATAAGAGCCAGCCATACCGCCTTCGCAGACATATTTATCAAAGGCAGTGTAGAGGTCAGTATATGCAAAGTATTTTACATATTCAGCAAAGGAAAACGGATAGACCTTGATCTCGAAAGTTCTTCCTGTGAACAGTGTTGCAAGATCGGAGCTTAACAGAAACGCATTAGAGCCTGTGATATAAATATCGAATTTTTCTGATGCGTGTAAGCCATTTATTGCCTTTTCAAAATTATTGCACATCTGTATTTCATCTATCAGAACGAAATTATCAGCGCCTTCCTTGTAGGCTGCGTTGATATAGTCATACAACGGTCTATATTCTGTCAGATCATCAAAATCGGGCAAATTGAAGTTGATGTGTATGATATTGGCAGTCTCGATGTTAGCACTCACATGGCTTTTGAATGCTTCCAGCAGTTTGGACTTACCGCTTCGGCGGACACCTGTTATGACCTTTATATCAGGAGTACCGATCACATTTATCACTTTTTCGAGATAGTCTTTTCGTTCAATCAGTTTCATAAGAACTCACGCTCCTTTAACCTTATTATACCATGAAGCAAAAATGCTTGCTTGCAAGGGCATTTTTGCGAAGCCGTCAATAAGCACAGCGGACGAAAGTCCGCAAAGGGGCGCAAGCCCCTCGCCTTGCGTCAGCAAGGTGTATGTGTTTATTATACCACATCTATTTCCCGAAATCAAGTGATTTTCGATTTTGGGAAATAAAAATGAAAGGAAGTCGATATATGGCAATTCTAATCGTGGGCGAAAAGCCCAGTGTAAGCCGTGCAATCAGTTCCGTAGTAGGTGCGGACGCTACAAAGAAAGGTTACACCGAAGGCAACGGATATATTGTATCGTGGTGTGTCGGTCATTTGGTAGGCTTGAAGTTTCCGAATGACTACGGCAACGGCTGGAATCAGAAATGGAGCTTTTCTCAGCTTCCTATGATTCCCGACAACTGGCTGTTTCAGATTACGGACAGCACAAAGGCTCAGTACAATCTTCTGAAAAACCTTATGAATAAGGACGAGGTAACAGAGATCATCTGTGCGACCGATGCGGACAGAGAGGGAGAATGTATCTTCCGCTATGTGTATAACATGGCTCGGTGCCGCAAGCCTGTGAAGCGTTTATGGGTTTCTTCTCTTGAGGAATCCGCTATCCGCAAGGCACTTTCTAATATGAAGCCTATGTCCGCATACGATAACCTGTTCAATGCAGGCTATGCCCGTGCAAGAGCAGACTGGCTTGTGGGTATGAACGGCTCTCGGCTGTTTTCCGTTCGATATGGCGGTAAGCTCAATATCGGCAGAGTGCAGACACCTACTCTTGCAATGATCGTTCAGCGTGATGCGGAGGTAAACGGCTTTGTAAAGCAGAAGTATTTTACAGCTGACCTCAACTGCGGTGCTTTTACGTTATCATCTGCAAGGATTGATGATGAGAAGTCTGCCGATGCGCTTGTATCTGCCTGTGACGGCAGTACGGTCACTATCAGCTCTGTCAAGCGTGAGGTCAAGACCGATAAAGCACCAAAGCTCTACGATCTGACAACCTTACAGCGTGAAGCAAACAAGGCTTTTGGCTACACGGCGCAGCAGACACTTGACTATACTCAGTCACTTTATGAGGGTAAGCTCGTCACTTATCCCCGCACCGACAGCCAGTATCTCAGCGATGATATGGCTCAGACAGCTCTTGAAGTGACGAAGCTCTGTGACAGCTATTTCGGGTTTGGTATTGCCCATACGCCTGACATACAGAAGGTTATCAATAACAGCAAAGTATCAGGGCATCATGCAATTATCCCCACAAGCGGTATCGCCACGGCTGATCTTTCTTCTCTGCCGACAGGTGAAAAGAATATCCTTACCCTGATCGCCACTAAGCTGATCTGTGCAACGGCTCCGGCTCATAAGTACGATGCTGTCAAGTTGACGGGTATCTGCAACGGCACGGAGTTTACGGCAACAGGCAGAACCGTCCTTGATATGGGGTGGAAACGCTTTATCAGGCAGACCGACAAGGAAAAGCCCGATGAAAAAGCTCTTCCTGCGGTATCTGAGGGACAGACTTTCACGGTAGCAGCAAGCAATGGCGAACATTTCACAAGTCCTCCGAAGCCCTACACGGAAGATACGCTGTTATCTGCTATGGAACGTGCAGGCAACGAGGACTATGACGATGATACGGAGAAAAAGGGACTCGGTACTCCTGCGACACGGGCCGCAACCATTGAATCACTTGTGAAAAACGGCTATGTGGAGCGTGACGGCAAACAACTCAGGGCGACGGATAAGGGCAAAGAGCTTGTGACAGTTGTTCCCGATGAGGTCAAGTCCGCAAAGCTGACCGCTGAATGGGAATCGAAGTTACAGCAGATTGAACACGGTGAGCTGCCCGAAACTGTGTTCATGTCCGGTATTCAGCATTTTATCACTGATATGTGCAGAAAATACGGCTCTGTCGATAAGTCCGTTTCTCTTTCGGACGGTGGCAATGAGCCTGTTGGCAAATGCCCGAAGTGCGGTGCTGATGTTGTCAAGGGTAAGTTTGGCTGGTATTGCAAGGGTAAGTGCGGTATGAATATCGCAAAGGTGTACGGCGTGGAGCTATCCGATACCCAGGTCAAGGGACTGTTTGACGGCAAGTCCACAAGCTACACATCTAAGGGCAAAAAGACTATTGTCCGCCCTGAGATCGTGGAGAATCCGTACAACGGGAAGATGTACTATCAGTGGAAAACGGAGAGGGGTAATAAGAATGGATAACAACCAGCTTGCGGAAGCTGCAAAGATCCTCGGTGTCTCCGAGGACAGCATTTCCGCTATGGACGATGAGATCAAAAAGAGTATGACAGCGGTCTTTGAGACTATCTCTGTCAGGAACGATGAGGACAAGAAGGCAGTCTTTGAAGCACTCGACAATCTGTGGCAGAAAGGCTCGGTATATATCGGACTTGATGAGGTTGCAAAATCAACTGGCATTTTGCTTGTGACACTCCGCAGCCTTGATTACGATACTCAGCAGGCTATCGTTTATGAGTTCATGATGGATAGCTCGCATACAGAGCGTTTTTATGACCTTGTGAACAAGGCACTTGCAGTTTCAGAGCTTGGCAATGTTGCAAAGCTGATCGGTGTTCCTGTGCGTGAGCTGAGGTCGCTCCCTCGCCGTATTCAGGAAAATATCTGCGGTGCGTACACAATGGAGTACGATGTCGACAGCACAAACATTGACCTGATCGACCACATCAGGGAGATGATCGCACCGTGACAGAGTTTCTATATATCGCAGGCATAGATATTGCTTCTATTGCCAACAAAGAGTTTATCCGCATTGATACGGATAAGGCGCAGGAGATATGCGTAGCACTCGACAAAAGCGGTATTCCTTTTTCAGCCCGATACGGTGAAAACGAAATGGTGCTGACCTATGACGGCAGTTACAAGGAACAGGTCGAGGAGATCATCGCAAAGGCGCAGTCCGGCGATTATGGAGCCTTGCTACGTGAACTGCAAGTCTGCGGAGAGCCTGACGGTTATTATCGTCTCTTAGGAGAAGTTGCAGAGCTATTGAACACAACAATCGGAGCATTGAAAAACCGTCCCGATGAGGTTCGGCTTGCACTCTGCAAGACCTATGTGGATTTTTGGCTCTGCGATACTCCCACGCTTCAGCGTGAGCTTGACCGTGTGATCTCCGTGAACGGCAGAACGATCTCGGATATTCAGGAACATGAGAAAATCAAGGAAAAAGCGAAAGCTCCTTCTGTCCCTGAACAGAGTGCAGCGGATACAGTTCCGACTTTGAATGAGCTATTTGACGATTATTTTCGCCGTAACAGTCATTCGCATTTTTCAAGAGAAAGACATCAACACTTGGCTGAGATCGCCCGTCGCAGACAGCAGAGCGAACAGGAGCGTATCATTCAGAACGAAGAAAGAGAAAGGAAGTTCAGACCATGAAGAAGATTATCATCTTCATCAAGCGCAGAAAGTGAGGTAGCCTATGCCCGTACAGGATAATGACGATAAGAGAACCGCCGACCAGCCTGCGGTCGATGCGGAAGAACTGAGGAGAAAGCAGGCTCAGTCTCTGGACCAGCAGCAGGACGAGAACAGCGTTCAGAATCCGGGAAAACTTCTTCCTCTACTTAACGCAAAGGCGGAACATCATCAGAGCCGTATCGACTCTCTTGATGAAAAAATCGCCAATCAAACTGATAAGATCGACCGCAACAAGGCAAATATTGAAGCCCTCAGTGCAAAGGCTGATAAGCTTGAAGATACCAACCGTATGCTGAAAGCTACTATCGGCAATCTGCCGGGTATCGGTGCTGTTATCGCCAATAACGAGAAGCGTATTCAGGCTATCCGTGAGGAGAAGATTCCTGAGCGACAGCAGAAGATCGACCAAGCGTGGAAGAAGATCGACAAATTTACCGCAAAGCGTGACCGTATAGAACACAAGCTCAATCGTGTGATTGCTCTGAATGACACGATCAAGAGCTTTTCTATCGGCTTTAATAAGGAACGCCGTGAAGCCTTTGCCGATGCTTTGACACGGCTGAACGGTGCGACTGTTGATTGCCTGAGCGATAAGAAAGCAACACTTGAAGCGAAAAAGCAGAGAATCCTTGATACCTATAATGATCCTGCAACAAGTGTTGTTGACAAGTATAATCTCTCCGAACAGCTCAAAGATGTGAATGAGCGTATTTCAGAACTTGATGATAAGATCATGAAGCTCGCCCGTCCTGAAACGCACTATGAGGAGCAGACCAACGATCAGCTTGATGCTTCTATGAAGCTGACCGGAGATAAGCTCGGTGAAATGGTTCAGAAAGGCACTATGGATATGCCGACACTTGCTGAGACTGCTGTTCAGGCGGCGCAGGAGGTCGAAACTCTTGACCGTTCTAAGGTCGCTGAACTTGCAGATCAGTTCAATATTCAGCCCCTTGTCAATGTGGAGATGCAGCTTGAAGATGATTACAACATGATCGACGGTATCATCAACAACGGCTCTAAAGCGGACATAGACAAGGCAAAGGCAGAGCTTTCTGAGGGTATTAAGTCTATGGAGAGCCTTGCAGAAAACCCCTTTGTTCCGCCGGAAATGAGGGATAACGCTGTTGAGGAGCTTGCAAAAATGAAAAGTCAGCTTGAGCTTCTCAATATGCACGAAGAAGTCGAGGTAGATAGCTGGCTGTCGGATATGCTTGATAAGGGTGATGCCGTTTTTACAGATGACGGCGGTTTCAAGGTGAACCCTGATTATTACAAGGAATTGCCCCGAAATGACCGTCATGTGGAGACCATGACAGAGGTTCAGGCGGCAGAGGTCATGTCGGCTCTAATGTCGGCAGGAGTAAAGTTCTCCGCTGCTACTAAGTGCGAGGATAAGGTCGGCATTACCGTTTCCAAGCAGGACGTTCCTGTGCTGAATGATGTGATGTATGCTTCTATCAGAAAGATCGCACATACCGAAGCTGCAAAGGAGAACGCCGGTAAGGGTGAGAAAGGCAGGTATGAGACTGTCAATCCCGAATACTATGCTTCTCTTTCCAAAGAGCAGAGACACACCCGTGTTGAGCCGATTGATACCGCAAGGAAAATTGCAGGAGAACTGCAAAAACAGAATACCCCTTATTCTGCGGTAGTACGCAAGAATGATACGGTAGCAATTACCGTTTCTAAGGAAAACGCTCAGGCATATAAGCAGATCGAGAGTGATGTCAAGGGTGAAAGAGCCGTTGAGCTTGTAAATTCTGAGCTTTTCAAGGCACTCCCGAAACAGGAGCGTTTCACTCGTCGTATGGACGAGGGGCAGGCTCGTAAGAAGTCGGCAGAGCTGACAGCTAAGGGCGTGGAGCATTCCGCTGTGTTCGGAGGTGAGAAATCTGCGGTCACGGTCGCAAAGAAGGATTCCCAAAGAGCTTTCTTTTCCCGTGGCAAAATGCATAGAGATGCCCAGCGTATCAGCGGTCGAGGTCAGCAGAACCCTCAGCAGAGACAGCAGACACCCAAAAAGAGAAATAATCAGGGGTTGGAATAACAGATGAGAATTACTGATGAACAGAAAGAAAGGGCGAACCTCGTCAATCTTCCTCAGTTTCTCATGTCTCACGGCTTTGACCTGAAAAAGGTCGGCAAAGAGTATGTGTGGAAGGAACATGACAGCCTGCATATCAAGGACAACGGTCCGGGCGAACGTGGTCAATGGTTCAGGTTCAGCGAAAACAAGGGCGGCGATAATATCGGCTTACTCCGTGAATATATGGATATGTCCTTTATTGATGCTGTTGAAGCCCTCACGGGTGAGCATATTGACCGCACCTATACTCCGTCCCACACATACGAACCCAAACCTGTTCAGCAAACGGCAAGGGAGCTTTCCCTTGCCGAAGCTGATAATTGCAGGCGTGTGTTTGCGTATCTGTGCAAGACCAGAGGACTTGACTATGATATGCTTTCCGCACTTGTAAAGAAAGGCGTTATTTCTCAGGAAGAAAAGACAGGCAATGTGCTTTTCAAATATTTCGATACAGACGGAAAAGTTATCGGTGCTGAAAAGGTCGGCACTTCCACGGAGCATAAATTCAAAGGCATTGCAACAGGCTCGGTTGGCGGTCACGGCTTTGAGGTAGTACGCGGCACCGGAGAAAAGGCTTTTTTCTTTGAGTCGGCAATAGATATGCTTTCATATCTGCAAATGCACAGCAAAGAGCTTGATAATTGCAGGCTTGTTTCCATGATGGGCGTGAAGCCAAGTATCGTCCTTGATACGATGCTCCGTCATAATATCGCTGCTGAGAACGTATTTTTATGCTCCGATAACGATACGGCAGGCAATGAATTTGCCCAGCGTTTGCAGGAGCAGTATCCCGATATGAAGCGTATCATCACTCCAGATACATATAAAGACTGGAATGATATGCTCAGGGGTATTCCAAAAGTTGTAGAACAAGAGACTGAAAAGAAGGAGGTTGACAGCATGGCTGACCTTATTACATACGGCAACCAAATGTGGCACAAGGCAACAGATAACAGAGATAAGAGCCTTGTGACGATTCAGGCTTCGGATTTTGCAAGATTGCAGGAACAGCTTGATAATTCGGGCATTAACTACTATGCCTATGCCCGTGATAATTCCGTCATTATGGCGATCAATGATAAAGATGTGGAGTGGTTCAGGCAGATTGCAGGCACTCCCGATCTTGTACCGAACAAATCAAACAGACCATATTCTCCGCCCGAAAAAAACATCTTCGGTTCAACAGAGTATCGCTATATTCCGCAGAAAGAGTATCTTTCGGCTGACCGTGATTTAGTCCTGAAAATGGCTGAGATCATGTCAAAGCGCAGTATGCAGTTTTCGGGCAGAGTCTATCCGTCCGGCAAGGGTACGCTGACGGTATCTCACGCTGACCTCTTTGCTGTCCGCAACATCAGGGACGAAGTTGTGAATATGCGTAATCAGTTTGCAAGTACCGATAAGGCGCAGGAAGTCGGCAACCGTGACTATCGTGCGAACCGTGATACCCATTATTATATGAGCAAGCTCACACCCGAACAGTTCGGAAAGGTCAAGCCTTTCCTCGAAACAAGTGTGAGCTATCATGCTGTTGTCCGTGACGGCAAGGTCGCTTTTGCGGTGGATAAAGAGAACGCTCCTGCATTTCACAGGGCTTTGGAAAACGCTGTCCGTGAGGTAGATATGCTCAGGAGTATGGCTGACCTCGGTTTGCCTATGGAGCAGAATGTGGCTCTCTCTCCCGTGGTTCATCGCCTTGCGGTGGAAGATGTAAAGCTCGATCTTGCTGACTTTTTCGATAATCGTTATGATGATGCACAGTTCGGTGAAATGCTCTCTCTTGTTAATGCGTATCTGTCACAAGCTCTTTCGGAGCGTTACGGCGAACACTCCAAGCTCCATGATATGCTTGAAGCAAAGTCGAGTTTTGACCGCAGTATTGAGCTTTCTGACTTCTTTTCTCAGCACGATTTCTCCGATGGACAAAGGGCGGCTATTACCGCTATGTTTGTCGGTGATGTGACGAGAGGTCAGATCGACAGCATTGACGAGACTTTCACGGCTGAGGATATTCAGGCGTATGACGAGATTCTGCATAACGCTTTGCAGGAATCCGATGTAGCTGACTTTCTGACTGCCCATAAGCAGGCAGTTATTGACCGTGAGAATGCAAGCAGAGTTCCGACTGAGGAAGAAGTGCTGTTCCCGAAGGCTGACCTTGCGAAATTCCTTGCGGAGCGCACTCTTTCTTCTGATGAGTGGGAGGATATGGCGTATCCGCTGTTTGACAGCGGTTATCTTGATAAGCATAAGCCCAGCGACAAGGCTGCTTTCGGCTATCATCTTTCTGAGCCTGCGCTTTATGACCTCGCCCAGCGTTATCATGACGGAGAGGATATTCGCCGTGAGCTTGCTCTCGGACTTTTAGAGGGCAGTGGGGCCGCAGATATTGAGTTTATCTTTGAACAGGGTGAGATCTCAGACCGTACCTATTATTATGCTGAAAACCTCCGCCACTCCCTGCATACGGAGAGGACTGAGGACGGTTTCAAGTGCAGTTTCGGCGGTATGGAACGTTTTGTTTCCTTTGAGGAAATCGGACAGGCTTTCATTGACCGTATCCATGAGGAATTTGACGATCTCGCTTTCTGGTGGGTTCGTGACGATTTGCAGGAGGCTGTTCCTGACATTTCCGATGAAAGGATCAGTGATCTTCTCACTGCATTTGACGGTGCTGCTATGGCTGATTGGGAAAAGGGAGATAACCGTTCGAAGCTCAACCGTATCAAAAAGGCTCTCTATGATATTCTCGGTGATGAAGTGCAGACCGAAAACGCTTTTGCTATCATCGCAAAGAAAAAGTATAATGTTACTTTTGAGCCTGAAAGAAAGCCCGACAGCCTTGAATTTCAATTCGGCTATTCTAAGGACGGCAATGACCGCTGGTTTACCGAAAGCGGTCTGCTGAGTGACTTTGCGGAAGAACACGGCGAGATCAGCTTTGCGCTTGCAAATGCTCTTATGGAGTATCTTGACGATAAACAGCATAAGGAGCGTATGATCCCCGACCTTAATGCAGGCTACTACAAGAAAACAAACTTTGAGATCAGGGCTGTTGTGGACGGACAGGAGTTCAATTTCTCCAATAGGTTTGATATCGGTGACGGCAAGGGTTCGGGCGGTGGAAGTCTCATTGACCATATCCGCACTATCTGTGAAAATGCCGTAGCTTCGACGAATTATCCCTACAATACACCTGAAAGCAAGGAAACTCCCCGAAATATGCTGAATGTCCTTGTTCCTTATCTGGAATTCCATTCTGCGCTTACCGCTGAGGAACAGAAGATACTTGACGATTTCAAAGAGAAAAATCCTATCCGCACCATTGATGATGTGGAAAAGGCACAGGGTAAGTTTCAGATCTATCAGCTTCCCAGCGGTGACGAATATCACGGTGTCCGCTTTGAGAGTATGGACAGGCTGAAAGCTGACGGCGTACAGCTCAACAAGCACGATTATGCGCTTGTCTATGAGGGAGAAGTCGGAGAGTTCAGGGGCAATGCTACGCTTGAAGCCCTCTATACGCAGTTCAATATTGATCACCCCGAAGATTTCCGTGGTCATTCGCTTTCTGTAAGCGATGTGATCGTCATTTCCGTCGACGGCAAGGATACAGCGTATTTCTGTGACAGCTTCGGCTTTACCGAAATGCCTGAGTTCTTCCGTGAAAAGGAGCTTGTGCAGGAGAAGCCCGAAACTGCAAAGGTGTCCGATCTTGCTGTCGGTGATATTATAATGTATGACGGCGCTCGTCGTGAGGTCGAGAAGATCAGCGACAAGAGCATTTCCCTGAAAGACCTTGATGCACCCAATTACGGCGGTATTCTGCTCGGCACTTCCGATGTGCTTGCCTATGACGGCTGGCAGCAGGATATGGAGGAAAAGGGCTTTGAAATTCTGTCTAAGGCTGAAAAACCTGCGGTCGAAGCTCCTGAAAAGGCAGAGCCGGAGGACAAAGGTTCGGTATCACTCTGCAAGGTCGGTGACTTTTACGAGATGTACGGCAAAAATGCAGAGATCGGTGCAGAAGTCCTCGGACTGCGTATGCTGTCAAAGAACGGTTCTCCTATGGTTGGTTTTCCCGATCATGTTAAGGACGAATACTCTGCGAAGCTCCGTGAAGCAGGATATACCGTCCTGATCGAACAGGCATTTGAGCTGAACCCTCCGAAGCGTGAGGCTGAGAAGCTCCAGACATTACAGCAGGTCGTTGACAAGTTCTTCGGCACTGACTGCGAGTCTGCGGAAACTGAGGGCGGCACATGGAAACTGGCTATCGCTGACGGTGATAAGGTCGGTGAACTGTTTTACGGCGGCGAACCTGTCTGCGGTATCTATAACCGTGGCGATAAAATGGAGATCGAGCCGTACCGTGAGCTGTCCACATTCCTGAAGCTCCTGCAAACTGCAATGCTTGAACATAATCCCGATAAGCCTGTGGAGATCATGGATTTTCAGCGTACCTTTGAAACTCCGCTTGACAAGGCAAAGTCGCTTATCAACGACTTCTGTGAAGCGGAATACCGTCAGGGTGCTGATTTTGATGATCTGCACAATGTCGGTCTTGCGTTTACCACGCTGACCGATGATGAGCTGCCGATTCAGGTAACGGCTGACCTTGTGGACTTCAAAATCACCTATGAATTTGACGGCGAGGTTTATAATACGGAGCAGTATGATAATATCGAGGATATGATCGAGAACGGTCTGACGGGGCTTGATTTCTCTGACCTTGTTTCCGTTCCCGATGATGTTATCGACAGGCATAAAAGCAAGGACGAACAGACGGTAGAGCTTATGAGCGATGCTTCTGAGGTTCAGGATATTTCTTCTGTGGAAGATGTGCCTGCGGTCACGCTGAAATATAAGGGTGATGCTGAAAGCCTTGACGAGATCAAAGACAAGGCACTTTCCCTCGGTGCTACGGTTATTATCGACAATGCCGATGGTGTTATCTCTATCGACACCTATGAAAACCACAATGCAGAGCTTGACGGTCTTGCTTATGAGCTGGGCGTTATGGCGGTCGATGATGCTCCTGCGGTGGAGACTCCAACTGCGGAGACTGAGGCCATTGACCGTCCTCTCTTTACGGACGCAGCGGTCATTGACGAAATTCAGCGTAATGAAAATGCTGATGTTCCGTTTTGGGAAATGCCCGAAGCACAGGGTGAACAGCTCTCTCTTTTCGGTGATCCCGAACCGCTGACCACTTCTAAGCCTGCGCCCGAAAAGCCGAAGTCTGAATTTGCCAAAGGTCCGGTGGTTGACGGTGTTCAGGTCTATGAAGCACTTGCCGCCGAGATTGACCGTGGTACTGGCTTTGTTCACGGAAAACTCCGTGTGCAGGACTTTTACGAGGAAAAGCACTCGACTATCCAGCAGTTAGCCGATTTTCTGAAAAAGGAATACGGCACGGGCGGTCACAGCGGTGAGGGCAAGATCTCACTCGTTGACTATAATTCTCAGGGTATTACTTTCAGCTTTGAGAATGGTGAGAAGTTCCGTCATTCGTGGTACAATGTCGCAACAATGACAGAATCACGGCTCAGGGACGATACATACCTTTCTGCCGAACAGAAAGCAGAGAGGGCGGCGCTCAAAGCAGAGCAGTCCGCTGAGAAACAGTCTCCCCATACCGTCGAGGTTGGAGACCGATTTCGTCACAAGATTACTGGCGAAGTTTCTGAGGTTATTTCGCTGACAGGCGCACTTCCGTTCTATTCGGACGATTGCACCATTCAGCGTGAAAGCAGCGGTTTTGCTGTGACGGAGAATATCTCATACGATAAGCTCCTGAACAGCGGTATGTATGAGTATATCGGCAAGGCTGAACCAGAAAAGGAGCAGTCTGCACCCGTGAAGCCCGAAAAGGCAGAGGTCACACCCGATAAACCTGAAATTCCAACGGTCAAGAACCTGTCTCAGCTCAAAAAGGCTATTCAGCCGGGTATGATGTTTGAAATCAGCGATCATCTCCGTCCTGAATGTATCGGAGAGTGCAGAATCGTCACGGGTGTAAGCACCGTTGATTTTACTTCCCGAAAGCTCGATGAAAACGGCAAACCTACGGGCAAAGACCTCCACATGGAGTTTGACCGTGCGAAGAACTGGACTTTTGACGGCGGTGAGCTGACTTCTCGGCTTGACAACGGCGATATGCTCATGAGCTTTCATTTCATTGACAGCTTGGAGCGTGAGCAGACTGTTCAGGCTGAGAAAGAGCCTGAGCTTGCGCCTGTGGTCGATGAGATTGGTAGCGATAACGCCGAGGTCGATGCTCCTGCACCGGAAGCAACTGCACCCGATAAGGGCGAAAACTTCACGATCACTGATGATGCTCTCGGTGAGGGTGGTGCAAAGGCGAAATTCCGTGCAAATGTCGATGCGATCAAAACGCTGAAAACACTTGAACGGGAGAAGCGTTCTGCGACTGCTGAGGAAAAGGAAACCCTGTCGAAATATGTCGGCTGGGGAGCTTTGGCAAAGGCTTTTGATAAGAATGATGAGAAGTGGGCCGCAGAGTATAAGGAGCTTTCCGAGCTGCTGACTCCGCAGGAATACGCTCAGGCACGTTCAACGGTAAATGATGCGTTTTATACAAGCCCCACGGTTATAGACGGCATCTACGAAGCTCTCGCCAATTTCGGCTTTGAGGGCGGCAACGTATTAGAGCCTGCAATGGGTATCGGAAACTTTTTTGGCAGAATGCCAGAAGATATGCAGTCGCACTCTCAGCTCTACGGCGTGGAGATCGACTCGTTATCCGGCAGAATTGCTCAGGCACTCTATCCTGATGCGGATATTGCTATTCAGGGCTTTGAGCAGAACCGTTTTCAGAACGGCTGCTTTGATGTGGCTGTGGGCAATGTTCCGTTCGGTGAGCTTGGTTTCCGTGATACTGTCCACGATACAACGAAACTGCACGATTTCTTCTTTGCAGAAGCTCTCGACAAGCTGAAAAACGGCGGAATCATGGCATTTGTTACCTCGGCAGGAACACTTGATAAGCGTGATGAATCTACAAGACAAATGCTTGCGGATAAAGCCGACTTTATCGGTGCTATCCGTCTGCCAGGCGGCAAGAACGGTGCATTTAAGGATAACGCAGGAACAGCGGTCACAACTGACATCATCTTCCTGCAAAAGCGTGAAGGCAAGTCTGTTGCTGAAATGTCCGATATTCCCGATTGGGTACACATCGGTGAAATTGCTGACGGTCTGCCAATAAACAAGTATTTTGAACAGCACCCCGATATGGTGCTTGGCACTGTGGTCGAGGGCAACAAGCTCTACGGCAGCGGTACAATGGTTGTCGCCGAGGACGGCTTTGACCTGAAATCGGCACTTCATGAAGCTGTCGGAAAGCTCTCGGCGGAGATCAGTCATGAGCGTGGCAGAGATGTGTATGCTAAGACCGCTGACGGCGTTCAGGTTCAGATTCCGTCTAATCTGCGTAATTACAGCTTTTTTATGTCTGACGATCAAGTTTTCTTCAAGAAAAATAACGCCGCCTGCGAGTTCCGTTTCGATAAGGGAACAGCGCAGCACAAGCGTTTTAAGGCGTTTATTGAGCTTCGTGATCTCACCCGTGAGCTGATCGAAGCAATGGAACTTGACAAGCCTGACAGCGTTATTAAGGATTTGCAGGCAAAGCTGAATGTGGTGTATGATGATTTCTACAAGAAGTACGGTATTATTCATTCTCAGACGAATAAGCGGTATTTCAGCGAAGATGTGTCATACAACCTTGTGGCAGGGCTTGAAAAGAGCTATGATAAGACAAAGCTCCTTGCAAAGTCCGATATTTTCACAAAGCGAACTATCGTGCCGCCGAAGGCTGTGGAACACGTTGACACGGCACTTGAAGCTCTGACACTCTCCATTGCTGAGAAAGCACGGGTTGACTTTGAGTACATGAGCAGTCTGACAGGTATGACCGAGGACGAGCTGAAGCACGACCTGACGGGTGAGATCTTCAAGATTCCCCATACGGAGAATGATTATCAGACGGCAAGTGAATACTTGTCGGGCGATATTCGCAAGAAACTCCGTGAAGCCGAGGAGATCGCTGAGTACGATCCTGACTTCAATATCAATGTATCAGCTCTGAAACAGGCTATGCCTGAACCGCTGAAAGCCGGAGATATTGACATTAAGCTCGGTGCCGCTTGGCTTGATCCAAAGTATTACGAACAGTTCATGTATGAGCTGTTGCAGACACCAGCGTATCAGCGGAGTGACAGTCCGTCTGCCCGTTGGAACAAGTCTGCTATCGTCGGTGTGGAGTATTCCGTTCACGCTAACTCTTTCCATGTAAGCAACAAATCTTCCGACAGGTCGGTGCTTGCGACTCAAAAGTACGGCACACACACGATGAACGCTTATGACATCTTTGAGCATTTGCTGAATCTGCAAGAGCCGAAGGTCTACAAGACGATCGAAGTGCCGGATGGCTTGGGCGATACTAAGGAAAAGCGTGTGGTGGATATTGATGCTACCCGTGTGGTACAGCGCAAGGCTGACGATATTCGCAAGGCTTTCAAGGCGTGGATCTTCAAAGATTCTGTCCGCCGTGAAGCTATTGTGGAGCGTTACAACGAACTTTTCAACTCCATTCGTCCCCGTGAGTTTGACGGCTCGGCTCTTTCTTTCCCGATGATGACGGCTGACATTCATCTGCACGATCATCAGAAAAATGCGATCGCTCACGCTATGTTCGGCGGTAATACGCTGTTTGCTCACTGCGTTGGTGCCGGAAAAACCTTTGAAATGATCGCTACTGCAATGGAAAGCAAGCGTTTAGGGCTTTGCACTAAGAGCCTGTTTGCTGTCCCGAATCATCTGACGGAGCAAATCGGTGACGATTTTCAGAAGCTCTATCCGGGTGCAAACATTCTTGTTGCAACAAAGAAGGACTTTCAGAAAGCGAACCGACAGCAGTTATTTGCTAAGATAGCTACCGGAAACTACGATGCAGTTATTATCGGTCATTCTCAGCTCGGTAAAATCCCTGTTTCTAAGGAAAGACAGGTCATGACGATCCAGAGCCAGATCGATGATATTCTCCGTGGTATCGAGGAGCTTAAAAAGAGCGAAGGCTCTAAGTTTCAGATCAAGGCTATGGAGCGTACCCGTAAAAGTCTGCAAAAACAGCTTGATAAGCTCGAAAAGGCAAATCAGGACGATACGCTGACCTTTGAACAGCTGGGAATCGACCGTCTGTTCATTGACGAAGCCCACGAGTTCAAAAATCTGTTCGTCGCCACAAAATTGCAGAATGTAGCCGGAATTTCCAATTCGGCTTCACAGAAAGCACTCGATCTTTTCCTCAAATGCAGATACCTCGATGAAAAGACTGGCGGCAAGGGCGTTATTTTTGCAACTGGCACACCTCTGAGCAATTCTATCACAGAGCTGCACACCATGATGCGTTACTTGGAGTATGACTTCCTGCGTGACCACGGCTTACAGCACTTCGACAACTGGGTTGCGGTCTTTGGCGACCAGAAAACCGATTGGGAGCTAAAGCCTGCGGGCAATGGCTTCAAGGAGCGCACCCGTATCGCCAACTATACAGGTCTACCCGAATTGATGAGTATGTTCAAACAGGTTGCTGATATTCGTACCGCTGATACGCTGAAACTTGATGTGCCTGACTGTGAATATCAGGTGGTTCAAGTCGAAGCCACTTCGTTCCAGCAGGAGCTTGTTCAGGAGCTTGCCGACAGAGCTGATGCTATCAATGCAGGCAATGTTGATCCCACGATTGACAATATGCTCAAGATAACGTCGGATGGAAGAAAGCTTGGTCTTGATCCTCGTCTGATTGATCCGTCATTTGAAGATAACCCCGATACGAAGCTCAACCGCTGTGTAGAGAATGTTGCCCGTATCCACGTTGAAACGGCTGAGGACAGGCTCACGCAGATCATCTTCTGTGATTTGGGCGTTCCGCACAAGGCAACAGGAGAATCAGAGGTCGAGGGCGAAGATGCCGACGATGCTAAAGATAAGAAATCTATTGCTGAGGTTGAATCATTGGAGGAAGAATGCGATTTTTGTGTTTATGACGATATTCGTGACAAGCTGATCGCAAGGGGTATCCCTGCGGAGGAAATTGCATACATTCACGATGCGAAAACTGAACAGCAGAAATCCGATCTTTTTGATAAAGTCCGTAATGGTGAGATTCGTGTTCTGCTCGGTTCTACGGCAAAAATGGGTACGGGTACTAACGTACAGAAACGGCTTATCGCCGTCCATGACCTTGATATACCTTGGCGCCCCGCAGATCTGGAGCAGCGCGCCGGAAGAATTATTCGTCAGGGCAACGAGAACAAGAATGTTCAGATCTTCCGCTATGTAACTAAAGGCACGTTCGATGCATACAGCTATCAGACACTGGAGAACAAGCAGAAATTCATCTCTCAGATCATGACAAGTAAGACTCCTGCGAGAAAATGCGAAGATGTGGACCAGCAGGCACTCACTTATTCCGAGATCAAGGCACTCTGTACAGGCGATGAGCGTATAAAGGAAAAGCTCATGCTTGAAAATGAGGTCAAGGAACTGAGGGTACTTGCTGCGGAATACCGCAACACGGTATTTGAAATGGAGGACAAGATCGCTCGTTTCCCTGAACAGGAACAGAAACTCACTGCGATTCTTGCTGATCTCCATACCGACCGTGAAGCACTCCGCAAGCTCCCGATTAATCCTGAGCGAAAACTGCCCGTATTCAAAATCACTATCGGTGATGTTGAGTACACCGACAGAAAAGAAGCAGCTAAGGCTTTGGAAGATGCGGTACTGGCTATTAAGTATGCGGATACTCCTGTGAAGGTCGGCTCTTTCCAGGGCTTTGACCTCAGCGTAACGGTAAACAGCAACATGATGGGCGGTGGTATGTCCGCTTGCCTGAAAGGGGCCGCTTCACATACCACTAAGCTGATCGAGAGCTTTGCCCACAACCTTAACCGTCTTGAAGCCGCCTTATACAACATTGACAGCAGAATTGAGCGTACTCAGACTGACCTTGCAAAACTCAGGCTTGACCATGAGGAAGCCCAAAAGATCGTAGCAGAGCCGTTCCCTCAGCAGGAGGAGCTTGACAGCAAAGAGGAAAGGTTGAAAGTCCTGACCGATGAACTGAATCAGGCAGCTATTGAAGCAAAGAAGAATGCTCCTAAGCGAGAAAAGACCTGTTACTTTGAGAGGTCGAAGATGAAGCGTGATGCCGCAAGGCTCGCTAAGAAGCCGAGAACGCCGAAGGACCAGACAAAGAGCAGGAGCAAGAAGCAAGGAATCGAATAAACAACTTTGAACCCAGTGGATTCAAAGTGAAAGCGGAGGTGGTTTAATATCTATCTCCGCTTTTGTTTTCACCTAAATGTAATTTTTGTGTCAAATTTTCCGCATCGTAGTGTCGCAAAAAAGCGACTCCTCCTATTGACAAAGCGCACAAATAGTGTTATAATATATAGTAAGATCTTGTAAGTTAGGAGTGAAGATTATGGCTGAGAATAATCAGAAAATCAAATTGCTCAGGATTATGGAGTTTTTACGAGCTGAATCGAGTGTAGGAAAGCCTGTCTCCACCAGTCAAATCATAAGCTACCTTAATAGTATCCATATTTCCTGCGAACGTAGGACACTTTATAAAGATATGGATATGCTGATTGAAAGTGGTGCAAATATTGTTAAGACAGAACTTGGACGTGAGA
>ERZ773165.917-NODE-917-length-19876-cov-29.609303_pt1 | contig 19876 bp, 9 predicted proteins | sample MGYA00581003_ERZ773165 | MGnify/ENA primary metagenome ERZ773165 (study PRJEB29015, sample SAMEA2737817) | human gut metagenome | biome: human gut; feature: human-associated habitat; material: faeces | place: China | collected 2012 ... | reverse complement strand
CGCCGAAAGTACTTGGCTGGAAGCGGCCCGGGAGGATAGGAAGCTGCTGATTAACATGAAAGCACATCTGTAAAGATGTGCTTTTTGCTTTGCTTTCATTTGGTTCAGGGTTCAGGGTTCAGGGGTGAGGTGGCGGCTTCGCCGCCTTTTTTATTGGGCGATGCCCGGAAGTAGCATTTAAGTCACCAGTCACTCCTACGATACGAGGGAAGGAATCGTCTCACATGCGTGGTATGAGATCCTTCGGCTCAGTCCCCACCTGTTCTGGCTGGGGCTTTTCACAAATAGAGCGTTTTCGTCCGCTCAGGATGGCGATACGTGAGGGCGGAAGGGCTCTCATCTGGGAGATACGTTGCATGTTTTGGAACTATCGGTGTTATATACGATACGAGTAGGCCCTTGGAGAAGGGTCGCGCCAAAGGCGCAGGATGGATCCACGCAGCTGTGTGAAAGACTATGTGAGGCTATCCGTCTTCCACCTGTCATGAGGGCCGAAGTGGAGGGATCTTTTTTGCAGACCGGTAAACCGTGGATGAGGGAAAGGCGAAAAAGGAAGCACCAAGGTGTCGTTTGAGTGAGGGCGCATGTGTGCATATGGCGGCAGTGCAATAAAGATCCCTCGGCTTCGCTCGGGATGACGGTGTTTGGGGAGCGGATAGGTTCACAAGGGTGGTGTGCTGCCTTTTTAGAAGATGGTATTTTCGTATCGCAGCCTTCCACTCTAGGGGAAGATGCCCCGCAGGGGCGGATAGGGTGACTATGGTATGAAAGACAGAGATAGTATAGTGGAAAGAGAGGCGCATTTGTGCTGCATACGAAAGCACCCGAACGCCGCCTTTTTTATTGGGTGATGCCCGAAAGTGGTATTCACGTCACGGGTTACCAGTCATAACAACGATATGAGTAGCCCTTTAGAGAAGGGGCGCGCCAAAGGCGCAGGATGGATCCACGAAGCGGTGTGAAAGACTATGTGAGGTTATCCGTCTTCCACCTGTCATCCCGACCGAAGTGGAGGGAGCTTTGTTGCAGAGCGGTAAATCGTGAGCGAGGGAAAGGCGAAAAAGGAAGCACCAAGGCGTCGTTTGAGTGAGGGTGCATGTGTGCATATAGCGGCTGTGCAAGAAAGATCCCTCGGCTTCGCTCGGGATGACGGTACTTGGGGAGTGGATAGGTTCACAAGGGTGGCGTGCCACCTTTTTAGAGGATGGTAATCTCGTATCGCAGCCTTCCCCTTTAGGGGAAGGCTTATATGGTAGCGGCTTTGTCGCTTTTTTTATTAGGCGATGCCCGAAGTGTTTTTTCATAAGTCACTCTTGCAATATGATTCTTCTCTATATTATTTCCCATAGCACCTATGCATATTTAGCATAGACATATAGAAATTTGACAATATAACTGAGGGGGGGGGTAAACTGTAAGCAGGTTTTTAGGTTGCTAAATAATAAGTTGTTTTAGATTCTTCGTGGTGTGGCGAGCGTGTCTCGCAGAAAAGAGGAATGCAAATGAAAAGCAAAAAGATGTTAGCACAGATTGCCGCCTTTTCGCTGGTCTTCGGAATGACGGGTGTGGTTTCGTCATGGGCAGATAACACGGCGGATGAGGTCGTAGTTAAAGGCACGACGGTGGAGCAGTACGATCCTCTTACGTGCAAGATGGTACAGAATACATTGGTAGATAAAGCTGCGGATGGCAGCCTGTCCATTACCGGCAAAGATGTAAGAGGTATTCAGCTGACGAATGGAGCAATATTAACGGCGAATAACGCTAATTTCAATGATAAAGGAACCGCGAATGAAGTGACTGCGGAGAAGGGCAGTACGCTCATCGTAAATGGTGGCAGTATCACGGCACCCATGAGACATTTCAGTGCGGATAGCGGAAGCAAGATCTCGACTAATGGGACCACGATTACTACTGGTGCTTTCGCAAATAATGCTGCCATCACGCTGAAAAATAGTACGACATCGGGAACTTGGCTGTATGCGGGAAATGCATTTCCTGAAAATGAGAATGATAAAGGTAATGTAGCAGAAGGTCTGCCTGTCGGATCTATCACTATTGATGGCGGTACGGCCAGCGTGAAAAATGTATTGGTGCAGAACAAAGGGCAGTTCAACGTTACAAATGGTGCCGTACTGGATGTGACGAAGGATACGTCGGCAACAGATTCGGCATGGGAACAGCCTGCTACCGGTATTATAAAGGGCGGAGAAATCGTTGTCAGAGCCTGGGGACCGAATACCGCGCAGGCAGAAAAGGGAAACAGCGACAGCGATCCGATCAATAAGCTGGATCAAGTATCGACTTTGGCAGTGAATGGTGCGACGGTCAAAGCAGCTGCTCTTACTGTAGAGGGAAAAGAAGCTAAAGATTTAAATTATTCTGAGAGCGCTGCCTTTACGGCGAAGAATAGCACGGTCGAATTAGGTTCAGCAACATTAAACAGTGCGAAGTTTTATGCAGAAAACAGTCAAATTTCCATCGGTAATTTGCACGCAGAAAATAGCCAGATGTCCGTAAAGGGAGATTTGAATGTAAGCGGAGGAATGGGATTCTATGGTGGAACTTTTTCGGCGGATGCTTTACAAGTAAAAGCAGACAAAGCAGACAAAGAAGCCTTTCAAATTATTCGATTCTGCGATGGTGCCAAAGCTGAAGTTAAAGAGTTTTCTAGTGATGGTGTCGTCATTTTAGATATTAGCACTTCTGATCAAGATATCAGCAAAGGGCAAGGTGCTGATGTTACCATCCAGAAAATAGCGTTGTCTAATGAGAGCGAAATCCAGCTTGAAAAAGGATCGCTTCATTCTGATACAGTAAACTTAGATAAAAAAGCACAGCTTTTTGCCAATAACGGCACAAAAGCTGAAATTCAGAAGATGACAATGGACAACGGCAGTCGTCTGGATGTAGGTTCTTATGATGCCGATGATATGGTAGTCAAAGAAGCTGCTGATGTCACTGTTCATCAGTTGGACTTGAAGGGTAACAGCACCATTACCATCGAGAATGGTAAACTGAATTCCGACCAGATCACCATGGACAAGTCGACCATCGACATCGCGGGCGTCGGTACGCTGATCGCGAACAAGATGACGCTGAATAATACCACGCTGTCCTTGAGCGGCATTCAGAATAAGGTGACTACGCTGGCACTCGATGCGGATGAGGATATCCAGCCGCTGGATGTCACGCAGAATGGAGTGCATGTCGAGGTCCATGATACGCTCGAAATGAATGGCGGCACGCTTCGGGTCAATGATGGCTCGAAGCTCACCACGAACCAGATGAAGCTCACCAATGACAGCAAAGTCAATGTCGTTGGAACGGGTTCATCCTATACCATCAACGGCAAAGAAAATGTCATGAGCGGAAATGCGCAGATCGCAGTCACCGGTGGCGGCAGCGTCACGCTGGCAGAGGGTGCTGGCATCAAGGCGGAAGCAGATGCCAACAACAAGGTGAAGACCATCATCACGGCGGATGCGGGTAGCACGGTCGACGTGACGAAGGGCAGCCTGTATATCGCGAATGCGAAGAAGGATGGCACGGTCTATGATGTTTCTACCGCTATCAAGAGCGGGACGGAAAACAAAGGAAATGATTTCGATAAGATTTATGGTGACAGCCGCCGTACGAAAGCCGTCGAAAAGGATGCAAACGGAAACTACACCTTCAAGTCAAATATCGATGAGATTTCGAAGGATTCCCCGATTTCTAACATCTTGAAAGAAGCGGATGAGAATGAAGGAAAACTGACGGACTTCGTGGACAAGGCATTTGGCGAAGGCACGACGGATGCACAGGCGAATAATGCGCTTGAACATGCAGCGGCGATTGCGGAAATGGCTGGCGTGACCCACGGCACATATGGATTTGCACAGGATTTCTCCGGCATGATCGCTGACCTCAAGGGAGAAGGAAGCGGCATCTGGGCAAACTACCTCCGTCAGGATAAGAAGGTGGACGGGTTCCAGGTCGCTGGACGAAAGGCGAAGTATGATGTGAAGTACAATGGCTTCCTCATCGGCAGTGATCTGATTTCCGATGAAAACTCCCGCACGGGCATCGCTTTTGCGTATGCGGATGGCAGCCATACAGAGAAGGATGGCGTGACCGGGAAGAATGATACCAAGTACTATGGTGGTGATGTGTACCATCACTTCACCGCTGGCGGTATCCAGTATAAAGCGGATATCGGTTTCATCAAGAGCGATAATGATCTGGAGCAGACCCAGCTGGGAACGACCATCAAGGGTTCTGTGGATGGCAATGCCTTCTTCGCCGGCATTCGTGCTGAGAAGGAAATTGCGCTTGGCGCGTCTTCCCTGACTCCGTATGCAGGACTTCGCTACTACCGCATCCATACCGGAGACTTCACAGACAGCCTTGGCATGAAGCATGAAACGGAAAATGCCAACCTCTGGAATCTGCCGGTCGGCGTGGAATTCCGTCATGAGGTCAAGAATGGCAACTGGAGCCTTACCCCGGTCGCAGAAATCGGGTACAATTTCGCGATGGGAGATAAGGACACGAAGGAAACCGTCAGCCTCGGTGGTGCAGCGGATACCTTCTCCTTCGACATCGGTGAAAGTGCCTTCCTCGCTCGCCTCGGCGTAGAAGCAGAAAACAGCACATGGACTTTGGGCGGCGGCTATCGCTATCAGAAGGGCAGTGATACCCAGTCGAACCAGTGGTACATCCAGGCCGGCTATCGTTTCTAATTGTTTTTGAAATCCTACTATGGCAAGCAAAAGCACCAGTCTTTATGGCTGGTGTTTTTTGCTTTGTGTGAATTGGTTCAAGGTTAGCCCCGGGGCGTGCCGCCCCCTTGATTGGATGAAAGAGGGGAAGCTGGTTCTATGGGGTCAGTGGGTAGGGCGGTGGCGGTGCATAAGAATATAGAAGCTCCGCGCCGAAGGCGCAGGATAGAGTGCCTCGAAGAGGCACAATTCTACGCAGCGGTATGAAAAACGATATGAGACGATCCGTCTTTCTTGCGTGTCATGAGGGCCGAAGTAGAGGGATCCTTCTTGCAGAGCGGTAAATCGTGAGCGAGGGAAAGGCGAAAAAGGAAGCACCAAGGTGTCGTTTGAGTGAGGGTGCATGTGTGCATATGGTGGCAGTACAATAAAGATCCCTCGGCTGCGCTCGGGATGACGGTGCTTGGGGAGTGGATAGGTTCACAAGGGCGGATAGGGTGACTATGGTATGAAAGACAGAGGTAGTATAGTGGAAAGAGAGGCGCATTTGTGCTGCATACGAAAGCACCCGAGCGCCGCCTTTTTTATTGGGCGATGCCCGAAAGTGGTATTCAAGTCACGGGTTACCAGTCCATAACAACGATATGAGTAGCCCCTTCGAGAAGGGGCGCGCCAAAGGCGCAGGATGGATTCACGAAGCGGTGTGAAAAACTATGTGAGGCTATCCGTCTTCCTTGAACGTCATCCCGACCGAAGTGGAGGGATCCTTCTTGCAGAGCGGTAAATCGTGAGCGAGAGAAAGGCGAAAAAGGAAGCACCAAGGTGTCGTTTGAAAGAGGGCGTATGTGTGCATATGGTGGCAGTACAATAAAGATCCTTCGGCTTCGCTCGGGATGACGGTACTTGGGGAGCGGATAGGTTCACAAGGGCGGTGTGCCGCCTTTTTAGAAGATGGTATTCTCGTATCGCAGCCTTCCCCTGTAGGGGAAGGTGCCCCGCAGGGGCGGATAGAGCAGACTTGGTATGAAAGACAGCTGGTAGTATAGGAGAAAGAGAGGCGCATTTGTGCTGCATACGAAAGCACCCGAGCGCCGCTGACGTGGTCCCCTTTCCCCATGCGGGGAAGGCTTGTATGGAGGCGGCTTTGCTGCCTTTTTTTCTCCGTTCAGGATTGACGATACGGGAGAGCAGCTCGTGGCGTGTAGGGGAATCTTTCGGCAAGCACACAAAAAGCGCGCCTCTTGGAAGAGGTACGCTTTTTATGTGCTGCAGGATTGTTGATGATCTGATCATGATTTCATCAGCGTTTCCTGTAGATTATTTCCCTGTATTGCTGTCTGCACTTCCCGTCTATGTGCCGAAGGATGAGTAGGTGACGCCATTAAAGGTGCAGGTGACTTCGCCTTTGCTTCCTACGGTATAAGCACCGGCACCCGTGGGCGGTTCGGGGACTTTTTTCAGATAGCCGTTATCGCCTGCGAGAGTGGAGAGGTCGGTGGGGTAGGTGCCGCCTTTCTTGACGTGGTAGACTTCCATGGCGGTGCCGATGGTGGAGAGATCAGACTGGATCTTGGCGACCTTCGCTTCGTCGGTCATGCCGACGAGGTTCGGGATGGCGACGGCGGCAAGGATGCCGATGATCGCGACGACGATGATGAGCTCCAGGAGCATGAAGCCTTTTCTTTTCTTGAGTGTTCTCTTTTCTTTTTCCATGGGACCTCCTTGTTGTGAAGTGACGGGGGAATTGTTTCATTCATTATGCGCTTTCCGTTTTTAATTTACCAATATGAAATGCGAATGTATACTCGGGGTATCGGTGAGCAAATTAGATGAGAGGGGCTTTTTTCCGGAAACACTCCTCCGTGAAGATCAGCACCTCTTCTTGGCGAATCGTCATCGCTCACTGGCCGCTGGTCCCCTTGCATTTTTCAAAGCACAATGCTAGAATAAGCCGGAACGAAGATCCTGAAAAAGTCAATAGAAAAATTGACGCATAAAAACTTTTATATGGCGCAAGATAATTTCTATAAAAGAAAATAAACGATATGCATTATAGAAGAAATCTTTATGCGGATTTTCGTGAGAATCATTGCGGATATTGACATTGTGTGATATAATTTTTATTCGCAACGGTTCTTTTAGTAGAGTATATATAATAAGGTTGTGCAATGCTTCCGGAGGCAGGCAGGGACTCGATGATTGGTTCGATTTCCTGCTTCTTTTTTCCGGGAGGAAGAAAGCCATGTTTTTTTATGAAAGGGTGAGGCAAGGAATGCCGAACAGCAAGATGTTCAGACCTGTCGTGGTAGGGAAGAAAAAGAGATACACCTATGCCAGATCGCAGGAAGTACTGAAGATGCCCCATTTGCTCGATCTGCAGACGAAGTCGTATGAATGGTTCTGCAAGGAAGGGCTGAAGGATGTTTTCGCAGATATTTCTCCTATCGAGGACAGCGCTAAGAAATGGGCGCTGCACTTTGGCGATTTCTATTTCGGCAAAGGCAAGTACAATATCGAACAGTGCAAGGCGAAGGATGTGAACTACTCCGCTCCGCTGTACGTGAAGACGCGTCTGGAAAACAAGGAAACCGGCGAGCTGAAAGAGCACGATCTGTTCATGGGGGATTTCCCGGTCATGACGGACACGGGCACATTCATCATCAATGGTGCCGAGCGTGTCATCGTATCCCAGCTGGTTCGTTCTCCTGGCGTATACTACAAGCGCGAAAGAGATGCTTTCGACAAGGAGATCTATACCGCGCAGCTGATCCCGAACCGCGGCGCGTGGATCGAGCTGGAATCGGATCCGGCTGGCTCCGTCTCCGTCCGTATCGACCGTAACCGTAAGATGCCGGTCACTGTCCTCATTCGTGCGCTGGGCTACTCTTCCAATGAAGAGATCCTGGAGCTTTTCGATCATGATATCCATATCGAAAAGACGCTGGAGAAGGACAGCACCACGGACAAAAAGTCCGCTCTGATCGAGATCTATCACAAGCTCCGCCCGGGTGAACCTGCTACCGAAGATAGTGGTACGACTCTTCTCCATAATTTCTTCTTTGATCCGCGCCGTTATGATCTCGCGAAGGTCGGCCGTTACAAACTGAATAAGAAGCTGGCTTGGAAGAACCGTCTCCTCGGCCACAAGACCGAAGGCCCGATCGTCAATATGGAAACGGGTGAAGTGGTCATCGAAGGCAACAGCACCATCGATGAAGAAGCCATCGCAAGAATCGAAGAAAGCGGTGTATTCTCTTCCTATGATCAGGTCGAAGTGATGACTCAGAAGGATGATGGCACTCCGGTCAAGGTGATCTGCTCTTCCGGCAACCGCGAAGACAATTACCGCACGCTGGAGATCTGCGATATCATCGCCTGCATTGACTATCTTCTGAACATGATGCAGGGCTATGGCAAGAGTGATGACATCGACCATTTGGGCAACCGTCGCGTCCGCTGCGTCGGTGAGCTCCTGCAGAACCAGTTCCGTATCGGTCTCACCCGTATGGAAAGGGTGGTTCGCGAGAGAATGACCACCCAGGACCAGGATAAGATGAGCGTACAGGCGCTCGTCAATATCCGCCCGGTCGTAGCTGCGATCAAGGAATTCTTCGGCAGCTCCCAGCTGTCTCAGTTCATGGACCAGACGAACCCGCTGGCAGAACTCACGCATAAGCGTCGTCTTTCCGCTCTGGGACCTGGCGGTCTTTCCCGTGAACGTGCGGGCTTCGAAGTCCGCGACGTACATTACTCCCACTATGGACGTATGTGCCCGGTAGAAACCCCTGAAGGTCCGAACATCGGCTTGATCTCCTCTCTGTCCAACTATGGCGTCATCAACAAGTACGGCCTCATTGAGACACCGTACCGTCTGATCGATGAAAAGACCCACACTGTCACTGACAAGTGCGAATATGTCACTGCTGATATCGAAGAAGATAAGATCATCGCACAGGCGAGCGAACCGCTCGATGCAGAAGGTCATTTTGTTCATAAGAATGTAGCGAGCCGCCGCGGCCCGGACGTACTCGAAGCGGAACCGGAAGAAGTCGTGCTGATGGACGTATCTCCGAAGCAGGTCGTCTCCATCGGTACTTCCCTCATTCCATTCCTCGAACACGATGATACGAACCGAGCTCTGATGGGCGCGAACATGCAGCGTCAGGCTGTACCGCTCCTGCGTCCGGAAGCACCGCTCGTCGGCACCGGCATGGAATGGGTCGCTGGTCAGGACTCCGGCGTCTGCATCCTCGCTAAACGTGCCGGTACTGTCGAAAGAGTCACGGGCCGCCAGATCATTGTCCGTGCTGACAATGGCGAGCTCGACACCTACGACATCATCAAATTCATGCGTTCCAACCAGTCCACTTGCATCAACCAGCACCCGATCGTATCCAAGGGTGATCGCGTGGAAGCAGGAGACACGCTGGCAGACGGCATGGCGACCGATGGCGGCGAACTCGCCCTCGGCCACAATGTACTCGTAGCTTTCGTATCTTGGGAAGGGTACAACCACGAAGACGCCGTTCTGATCTCTGAACGTCTCTGCAAGGATGACCTGTACACCTCCATTCACATTGAAGAATACGAATGCGATGCCCGCGATACCAAGCTGGGTGAAGAAGAGATCACCCGTCAGCTGTCCTCTGTTTCGGAAGACGCTGTCAAATATCTCGACGAAAACGGCATCATCATGGTCGGCGCTGACGTCCGCCCAGGCGATATCCTGGTCGGCAAGGTCACCCCGAAAGGCGAGACGGAGCTGACGCCGGAAGAACGACTGCTGCGTGCGATCTTCGGTGACAAAGAAAGAGAAGTCCGTGATACCTCCCTGCGTGTGCCGCACGGCGAATTCGGCAAGGTCGTCGATGTCAAGGTCTTCACCCGTGAAAACGGTGATGAGCTGGCACCAGGCGTGAACAAGCTCGTCCGCGTCTACATCGCGCAGAAACGTAAGATCCGTGAAGGCGATAAAATGGCAGGCCGTCACGGCAACAAGTGCGTATGCTCCCGCATCATGCCTGTCGAAGATATGCCGTTCACCCCGGATGGCCGTCCGGTCGATCTGGTACTGAACCCACTGGGCGTACCGTCCCGAATGAACATCGGTCAGATCCTGGAAATCCATCTTTCCTGGGCCTGCCATATGCTCGGCGAAGAGATCCATGCGGCGATGGCTGCCGGTGTCGGCTCTCCGAAATATGAAGAAATGAAGCAGCGCCTCATCGACTGTGGCTATGATTTCGAAAAATACGGTATGCCTGAACCGACCGAGTCCGGTATCCACATCGCGACCCCGGTCTTCGACGGCTGCCGAGATGAAGACCTTGCAGCTACACTGAAGGCAGCAGGCCTCCCGGCCGGTGCGAAGACGGACCTCTATGATGGCCGTACCGGTGAAAAACTGGACAATCAGGTCACCATCGGCTGGAAATACATGCTGAAGCTCCATCATCTCGTTGATGATAAGATCCATGCCCGCTCCACAGGCCCATACTCCCTCGTTACCCAGCAGCCGCTGGGCGGCAAGGCACAGTTCGGCGGCCAGCGTTTCGGTGAAATGGAAGTCTGGGCTCTGGAAGCCTACGGCGCGGCTTACACGCTGCAGGAAATCCTGACTGTGAAGTCCGATGATGTCATCGGCCGTGTCAAAGCCTATGAAAAGATCGTCAAGGGCGAAAACATCCCGAGTCCGGGCGTACCGGAATCCTTCAAGGTCCTCATGAAGGAACTCCAGTCCATCGGTCTCGACGTCCGTATCCTGAATGAAAATGGCGATGAAGTCGTCCTGAAAGAGCTCGATGAAAGCGATCTGGAACAGGGCTACGGCGGCGGACAGCCATGGCATAAGGATGAACTGAAAGAAGCCATGGAAGGTGATGATGCCGTTTCCGATTCCAGAAACGACATGGAAAGCCACATGAATGGCGCTGTCGAAAACGCCGGCGATGATGTCGTATCCTTCAATGATACACTCGAAGCAGAAGCCAATGCACAGGCTCCCGTAGAAGCCGGCTTTGGTGAAACTGATCTTGATACAGAACTTGGCTTTACGAATGACAGCCAGGATGACTGATTCCGGAAAGGAGCGCTAATCAATTGTTAGATGTAAATGAATTTGATTCCATGAAAATCGGTATCGCTTCTCCGGAAAAGATCCTTGAATGGTCTCACGGGGAAGTGACGAAGCCGGAAACCATCAATTACAGAACCCTGAAGGCAGAAACCGACGGCCTCTTCTGTGAAAAGATTTTCGGACCGACCAAAGACTGGGAATGCAAATGCGGCAAGTACAAAAAGATGCGTTACAGAGGCACCATCTGCGACAAGTGCGGTGTCGAAGTCACCTCCTCCAAAGTCCGCCGTGAACGCATGGGCCATATTTCTCTGGCCTGCCCGGTTTCCCATATCTGGTACTTCAAGGGTACACCGTCCCGTATCGGCCTCATCCTTGAGATCTCTCCTCGCCAGCTCGAAAGAGTCCTGTACTTTGCAGCTTATATCGTCCTCGATCCGGGCGATACGAACCTGTCCAAGTGCCAGGTCCTGAATGAACAGGAATATCAGGATGCCGTAGCTACCTATGGCAAGAAAGCATTCAAAGCCCAGATGGGGGCCGAAGCGATCCAGTACCTGCTGAAGGAGCTCGATCTGCCGAAGCTGGAAAAAGCACTGCAGAAAGAGATCGAAGAGGGCAGCGGCCAGCGCAAGGTCAGATGCATCCGTCGCCTCGAAGAAGTCGAAGCCTTCCTGCACTCCGGCAACAAGCCGGAATGGATGATCCTCTCTGTCCTGCCGGTCATCCCTCCGGATCTGCGTCCGATGGTCCAGCTCGATGGCGGCCGTTTCGCCACCTCCGACCTGAATGACCTTTATCGCCGCGTCATCAATAGAAACAACCGTCTGAAGAGACTTCTGGAACTCGGTGCTCCGGAAATCATCATCAGAAACGAAAAACGTATGCTGCAGGAAGCTGTCGATGCCCTGATCGATAACGGTCGTCGTGGACGCGCCGTCTCCGGCCCGGGCAACCGCCCGCTGAAATCCCTCTCCGACATGCTGAAGGGCAAGCAGGGCCGTTTCCGTCAGAACCTCCTCGGCAAACGTGTCGACTACTCCGGCCGTTCCGTTATCGTCGTCGGACCGGAACTCAAAATGTACCAGTGCGGTCTGCCGAAGGAAATGGCCATCGAACTCTTCAAGCCGTTCATCATGCATGAACTCATCAAGAGAGGCGTCGCAAGCAACCTCAAAGCGGCACGCAAGAAGGTCGATAAGCTCGCTCCGGAAGTCTGGGAAGTCCTTGGCGATGTCATCAAAGAACACCCGGTCCTCCTGAACCGCGCACCGACACTGCACAGACTCGGTATCCAGGCTTTTGAACCGATCCTCTGGGAAGGCCGCGCAATCAAGCTGCATCCGCTCGTATGCCCAGGCTACAACGCTGACTTCGACGGTGACCAGATGGCCTGCCATCTGCCGCTGTCCGTCGAAGCACAGGCTGAAGCACGCACCCTGATGCTCTCCATCAATAACATCCTGTCCACAAAGGACGGCAAGCCAGTTGCTATTCCTTCGCAGGATATGATCCTCGGCTCTTACTACCTCACCATCGTACAGACTGCCAACGATACGAAGGTCGATTTCACCGACGAAGAAAAGAAAGAAAATCCGAAGGCGAAATTCGATGTCATGAAGCAGTGGAAGAAAGCCGAAGATGAGATGGACACCTCCAAGCTTCGCGCTTACACCGGCTATGACGAAGTCATGCTGGCTTACAACTTGCATCAGATCAAGATCCATGATTTCATCAAGGTCTTCATCCCGAAGGAAGATCGTCCGGATGGATTCAATGAATCTGATGATGATCTTGTCATCACCACCCCGGGCCGCCTGATCTTCAACTATGCGATTCCGAGAGAACTGCGTTTCTTCTACAAGCGTCATGAAAAGCGCCTTGATGAAAACGGCAATACCTATACCGTCGAAAACAATGGTCTCGGCGTCACCATCGGAAAGAAGCAGATGGGCAAGCTCGTCAATGACTGCTTCAAGAAACTCGGATTCAAGGCGACCGGCGACCTGCTCGACTCCGTGAAAGCCCTCGGCTTCCACTACGCTTTGATCTCTGGTATTTCCATCGGCATTTACGATGTCGCTGTACCACCGGAAAAGGATAAGATCCTGGAAGACGGCGATGAAAAAGTCGAACAGATCAAACGCTTCTTCCGCCGCGGCCTCATGACCGATGACGAAAGATACAGAAGAGTCGTCGAAGTATGGAGCAAGAAGACCGACGAAGTCGGTGCTGCGATGAAGAGCTCCATGGTGAAGTTCAACCCGCTGACCATGATGGCTCAGTCCGGTGCCCGTGGTAACGATAACCAGATTCGTCAGCTGGCCGGCATGCGCGGCCTCATCGCCGATACCTCCGGTAAGACGGTCGAACTCCCTGTAAAGGCAAACTTCCGTGAAGGTCTGACCGTCCTCGATTACTTTACCTCTTCCCACGGCGCTCGTAAGGGTCTTGCCGATACCGCACTCCGTACCGCAGACTCCGGTTACCTTACCCGTCGTCTGGTCGACGTTTCCCAAGACGTCATCGTTCGCGAAGAAGACTGCGACGTACAGGTCCTGAATTTCGACAGAGAACAGAGTCTCATCGCCTCTCAGCCGGAAGTCAAGAAGACCATCATGGGTCTCAAGCAGACACTCCTCGGCGCAGTCCTGGATGAAGATGTCCTCGACCGCAGAAATGGAGATATCCTCCTCGTCAAGGGCAAGACCCTCGATGCGGACGATGTGACCCTGCTGAACCGTCACCTCGTAGAACATATTTCCGTCATCATCCCGACCGCTGACGGCATCGAAGCCGCAGAACCGAAGACCTTTGACCTCGGCACACAGGATGCTGTCGCTGAATACAACTGCGCGATGCGCCATCATCTGACCGTTCACTTCGCAGGCAAGAAACTCGAAGAAGATGCCTATGACCGCCAAGGCAATGTCCTCTTCCCGGCAGGTACCGTCATCGACAGCGATGTCGCAGAGAAGATCCTTGCTTCCGATATCCCGGTGCTCAAAGTCCGTATGGATGAAGCGGAAGGCGTCGAAGTCTCCCTCATCGAAGAAAAAGGCCAGCCGATCGAGTCTCTGGCTGACCGTATCGCAGGCCGCTGCCCGCTGGAAGATGTCGTGAACCCGACCACCGGCGAAGTCATCGCGAAGAAGAATGAAGAAATTTCCGATGCCCAGGCAGAAGAGATCCAGAAATACTACGACAAGCTGAAGGTTCGTTCCATCCTCACCTGCCATTCCGCTCACGGCGTCTGCGCGAAGTGCTATGGCAGAAACCTTGCGACCGGCCGTCACGTAGAGATCGGCGAAGCAGTCGGCATCATCGCAGCACAGTCCATCGGCGAACCGGGTACCCAGCTGACCATGCGTACCTTCCATACCGGCGGCGTTGCTTCTGCAGAAGATATCACACAGGGTCTTCCACGAGTCGAAGAATTGTTCGAAGCCCGCAAGCCAAAGGGCAATGCGATCATTTCCCGTATCGACGGCACGGTTTCCATCACCAGTGCAGAGGATAACCCGAATGTCAAGATCATTACCGTCACCAGCAATGATCCGGACATCGCCCCGGAAAGCGAAAAGATCCCGGTAGCGAAGAAAATCTCCGTCACAAACGGCGAATTCATCAAAGCCGGCACCCGCCTCTTTGAAGGTAACGTCAACCCGCACGATATCCTTGATGTCCTCGGCGTACAGGCGACCCAGAACTATATCGTCAAGGAAGTCCAAAAGGTCTACCGCAGCCAGGGCGTAGAGATCAACGATAAACACATCGAGATCATCGTCCATCAGATGCTGCGTAAGATCAAGATCACCGAACCGGGCGGCTCCGGCTGGCTCCCGGGCGAGACTGTCGATATCGTCGCATTCCGTGCGATGAACCAGCGTCTTGACGACGAAGGCAAAGACAGAGCCGTCGGCGAAAACCTGCTCCTTGGTACCACCAAGGCAGCTCTTGCGACCGACTCCTTCCTCTCCGCCGCTTCCTTCCAGGAAACCACCCGTGTCCTCACCGAAGCAGCGATCAAAGGCAAGGAAGATCCGCTCCTCGGCCTCAAGGAAAATGTCATCATCGGCAAACTTATTCCGGCTGGTACCGGCATGTCCCGCTACCGCAAGCTGAATGTCATCCATAAGGGTGAATCCTTCGAAACCGGATCCGATGCGGAATAATTGATGCATCATAAAAAAGCAGTCCTCTATTTGGGAGGACTGCTTTTTTGATGGGTTCGAGGTTCAATGGGTTCAATGGAGGCAGATTCTTCGACTCATGCCTCAATTATTTTGACAACCACCATCTAATATACGAAATTCCCACCGCTTATGATGACGAATTGCGACGTGGAGTATAGAATAGCGTCAGGCGCTTTTCTCGTATCGCTACGCTCTTCCTTTGGGAGAGAGACAGGGGTGATGGGCGGTGCGAAGTGCGCAACGTTATTGGAGCGGATGATAAATAAGAAAGCGTTGCTCTCATATCGTCAGCCTTCCCCATATGTGTAATGCTATTAAGTTAAGAAAATCGATAGCGAAGTAGTGTCTTATTTCCCCACTTCGAGGGGAAGCTTCGGAGACAATAGGGGGGTGCTAGTGGTTATTGAACAATGTTAGGGCTACGTGGCGCTTAACCAACAGCACTACTTCCCGATGGGAAGGGACTTTTTGTTTGTGCCAGCATTCTCGGCTTCGAAGGGGTAGATAAGGTAATCGGGGAATGGCAGAATATCATGATACCCTTGGTGGATATTTGTTAATGATTCTCATAGTAGGGGGAGTACTTTATGCTTTATATATGTTAGTCTTCGAGCCAGAACAAATACACGATGTGAATGAAACGCTAAGAACAGCGCCTAGAAGATGATTGCAGCGAAGTTGGACATGAAATTCAACATTTTTTGTCTATTTTGAGGAAAAGTTATGCTATAATCAAGAAAATAATTTTATATTGGAGGACGTGCCGATGAAGTCTAAAATGTCAAAGCTGGTTATTGGTGTACTTTGCGCAAGTACATTTCTCTTTTCTGTGTCAAATCCTGTTGCATCTTATGCCGAACGTACAACGGCAAGTAATGATATACCAATGATTAAAGCGGAACATGAAGCGAATGCTCCTGATATAAAAGAAAGAACGCAGGCGATTTTGCATCCGGAAAAAAAGATGGAAATTAGCACCATTCCGGCGAATCATGCGTACATTCCCAAAAATACCATTCTGACCGTTGAATTAACTCAGGATATTTCTTCTAAACACATAAAAACGGGGATGCCAGTTCCGCTGACGTTAAAAGAGAATCTGATAGTCAATGATGTCGTTGTAGCTCCGGCAGGGACTGAAGTGTATGGTGTCGTTACTAAAGCAACAAAGAGCGGTTTTTTTGGCAGATCAGGGAAATTAGAATTTCAGATTAACTACTTGAATGCGGTCAATGGAGTTAAGATTCCGCTTCAGTATACAACCAAAAAAGAGGCTGGAAGCGATGGTGGTGCTGTTGCTGTAGCTTTATTGGCATCTACTGTGGGCGGATTTCTGATGAAAGGAAAGAATGTAACGTATAAAGCAGGGACTTTGTTTGAAGCAAGAGTGACGGCAGATACGGATTTAATTACTACGCTCGACGGATTAGCGGATGCGATGAATCCAGCGAAACCGCATGGAACGGTGATTACGATAAAAAAACAATAGCAGACTTACTGGCGTTACGGAAAACTATTTCAATATGCGTGCAGTGAGAACGTAAAAAACGTGGCGAAGCCTCTCCCCAAATAGAATAAATATGATGGTATATACGGACATCAATTTTTCTTACTTCGCGGCGCTTCTATATTATTATGCGCCGCACCACGATTTCTCATTCAAGTAAAGATTTCCCCAAAAAAATCAAAGGGAGAGCTGCCCTACGGGCTAGCCCTGAACCTTTTCCGCTCATTTTTTCAAGGAGATGCCATGATAAAAAAACTGTTTCCACTCGCGCTGGCTGCGATGCTCTCTGTGGCGGGGCTTTCAATCTCCGATGCGGAGGATCTCGTGATCGACGGGCTCGGTCGTCTGCCATTTCCCAAGGACGTGACGGTCACGGATGGCGGTGGGTCAGAGCTCTCTCGGTTCATGATCGAAGGGACACACCGGAAAAATTATGGGAGATCGGCGCGTGCTGCGATGTGGTCGATCCTGACGGTACCGCCAGGTATGCAGCTGTATCCGGAGAAAGCGCCGTATCCCTATGACTCGATGCACATGTACCAGATACGCAAGACGGATGTGCGCGGGACATACAGCGCGGGCATCTATGTCATCTCGGGGACGGAGAAGGATTTCTTCCATGAGGGACATCCGAAGGCAGCCCGCTTCTGGTCTACGGCTTTCCTTGAGGATGCCAAGCGTCCGACCTCGCTCTTTGGAATGCCGAAGATCCAGACATCGGAGTTCCAGGCATTGGTGGATCAGGTACTCTCTGAGAAAAAAGGTCCATCTATACACGTGAAGATCTTGAAATTCGTCCCCTGGCGTGCTTTCAAAAATGAAGATGGTACCTACCGCTGGGGACAGGAGGCGAAGGTCATCCTGACGAATGAAAAGGGCTTGTCGTTTCCCCTCTGGATCTCTGCCAATCTTTTGAAAGCGGGGGATAAGTACTATCTGATCGAGGTGAATGGCAGCCACGCGGCGGCCGAACAGCTGTCGGATCTCCTGCTGCATGGATTCTATCGGATGAAGAGATGAGATAGCAGCGAAAGGATGATTTCAAAATGCGCGGTGCTTCCGCTTTATGATGTGCGCTCCATCTAGGCAGGACAGCGTAAGCCTTTTTCACTGCTGCATTTACTTTTGAAAGGGGATTTTCCATGAAATGGAAATGTTTGCTTCTCACGCTCGCACTGGCCTGCGGGATCTCTGCGGGGGGAGAAGCGTATGATATGAATGCCGTCGCGGCCGCTTCGCTTCCCAAAGGCTTCACCTACCGGGAGGCAGCGGGGACGGAGACACTCCATTTTATGGAGAAAGACATTCCTTATCAGATGGGACAGCTGCAGTATACATTGGAAAAACAGCAGAGCTTCTCATCCGGCTATATCATTCGCGCGCTGCTCCCTGTCGAGATGGCGGAAGCGCTAAAGCCGTATTTCAAGATGAATCGTGATGAACATGTCTGGCGCCGGCTGACGCAGATGAACCGCGCACTCTTAAATCCGGCATCCCCTCTTCGGAAGGGGATCGAAGAGACGGTACTGAGTCTGGCTCGCAATGCCATCGGCCCCGCTGCGGATTCTTCGATCAAGGTAGAGCTTTCTCGGCTGGAGCCTTTCCGCCGCCTGGATGTCGATGAGGCCTATGTCTATACCGCAGGCGGGCTGATCACATACAATGCGGAGGGGATGAAGCTCCCCATGTACTGCCGCTCCTATTTCTTCCCCGGAAGTGAAGGACTCGATGTCCTGATGCTTTTCACCCCCGATGAAGGCAAAGCGCCGCTCCTATATGCCATCGATGATCTGGTGAATGCGGCCGCGAAGGAAGAGCTCAATGGGGCAGCAGGATATAAAGACCTCGGCGTGGTGCTGGGGAAGAATCAATAAGAAAAGGGGCTGCCAGTGACTAGAAATTAACAGCTAGGAATTAACAGCTAGGAATTAGGAAGCTCGAGGGACTAGTGACTTGAATACTACTTTTGGGCATCGTCTCATACATCATTGCGGCGAAGCCGCCACCTGAACCCTGAACCATAAACCTTAAATTACGTATTTCCATACAACCAACCCATTTACAGGAGGACCTATGAACGTATTTGCTGCGCTTGGCGTGAATGAGACGCTGACGAAACTTTTGAAAACACAGGGGATCAAGACCCCGACGCCCATCCAGATGTCCGCGATCCCAAACGCTTTCAAGGGACGTGATCTGATCGGCCGTTCGCAGACCGGGACAGGGAAGACGCTGGCCTATCTGCTGCCGGTCATTCAGCGCGTAGAAACAGACAAAGCCATGACGCAGGTGCTTATCATGACACCGACCCGCGAACTTGCCAAGCAGGTCTTTGACGTGATGCGTCCCTTTGCCATCGAGTGCGGTGTGGATGGGGCAGATATCATCGGCGGACGCACGATCGAGAACCAGCTGCAGAAGCTGAAGCGTGACCCGCATGTCATCATCGGGACACCCGGGCGCCTTCTGGATCATATCCGCAGAAAGAGCCTCGACCTTTCGAATGTGAAGACGGTCATCCTGGATGAAGCCGACCAGATGCTGGCGAATGGGTTCCGCGAAGATATCGAAGCCCTGATCGATGAGACGCCGAAGAAGCGCCAGCTTCTGCTCTTCTCTGCGACGATGCCTGACGATGCGAAGCGCCTCGCCAGAAAGTATATGCACCACCCGGCCTTCCTTGATGTCGCAGAAAAAGCGACTGCATCGACGGTCGAGCAGCGCATCTATGAGACGACTCTCCCGCGCAAGTTCAAGCTCCTCGTCCGTCATCTGACGGAGATGAATCCGTACATGGCCGTCGTTTTCACGAATACCCGTGAGGAAGCGCATGAGCTCGCCGGCAAGCTGCAGGAGGAGACGGACTTCATCGTGGATGAGATCCATGGGGATATGAGCCAGAGCCAGAGAAATCAGGTCATTCGCGAATTTGAGAAAGCACGCATTCAGGTGCTCGTTGCCTCCGATATCGCGGCACGCGGGCTTGACGTCGAAGGCATTACGCATGTCTTCAATTACGGGATCCCAAGAAATCTCGAATACTATATCCATCGCATCGGCCGTACCGGCCGCGCCGGTACGAAGGGGATCGCCATCACCTATGCGACGCCGGAGGATGGATTCCTTCTCCGGAAGCTGGAAAAATCCATTGAAGAGACCATCACCCGCTATGATGAGAAGGGGAATGTCCGCCGCGTGAAGGCAGGCAAGCCGAAGAAGAAGGTCGTGACGCCCGGCATGTACAAGCCGACCAAGAAGAAAGAGCATAAAGCGCTCGGACACAAGGGGCGGAACATGAGACAGAAACGCAAGAAGGAAGATGGAAAGAGGAAATAAAACAAGGCGATGTGAAATAACGATCATCTCATTTTCACGTTCCATCTGCCGCGGGGGA
>ERZ773165.907-NODE-907-length-19979-cov-17.045674_pt1 | contig 19979 bp, 15 predicted proteins | sample MGYA00581003_ERZ773165 | MGnify/ENA primary metagenome ERZ773165 (study PRJEB29015, sample SAMEA2737817) | human gut metagenome | biome: human gut; feature: human-associated habitat; material: faeces | place: China | collected 2012 ... | reverse complement strand
AAATCAATCAGAATCTTACGCAGACAACCTTCGATTCGTTAAAGGACAACTTTATTAGCAATCTTATGGATATGAGTAAATCGGCGCAAGATTTCGCAAATGAATTCACAACGATGCTCAATAAGTCTATGCTTAAGTTTGCCGTTGATGACCTTGCAAACAAGAGACTTAAAGCCCTTTATGAGAAATGGGCAGATAAGATGAAACAAGGACAGCTCTCCAATGACGATTTGGATATACTTAAAAAAGAGTATGATAACATCGTTAATGAAGGTTTGAAGATAAGGGATAATATTGCTGCAATAACAGGGTATAAGGAGGCGCAATCTCAGCAGACGGCAACGGGCAAGGCTATCGAAGCTATCACCGCAGACCAAGCAAGCAGCCTTATCGGTATCGGTTATGCGGTGCAAATTGCCCAAGAGCAAGGTAATGAGGTTCGTAAGGCTATCGCAGTTGATGTTTCTTTTTTGCGCATCTATGCTGAGCAGACATATAATAATATCTCTGAAATGCGAGATATTCAGTATCAAGGATTACAGCAGTTGGAAGCAATCAATAAGAATACTGCACCTATTATATTGATACGTGAGGACATCGCAAGTATGTATAAATTAATGAAAGATAATTATTAAGTTATGAAGAATGATGTTTTTATTAAATTGGTCGATGAAGCGGATTCTGCTTATATTGACCTTGATACTTTCGGTATTACATTGGTAAGGGGTTGGCGAGAGGCTCTGCTGACCCCTGCCCCAGTAAAAAGTTATGTAACTAACGATAGTCGATTGGAACATGGGCAATCAATTATAGCTACATCGAAGTATGCAAAGAAAGATAAGCGTGAAGTAAGTATCTCTTTCTTTCTTGAAGGTAGTTCAGAAGAAGATTACTTACAGAAGTATGAGGCATTCCTTGATAAGATAGCTTATTCGGGTGAATTTTGCTTCAAAGTTCCTCGCCTAAAGAGGGTTTTTAAACTTGTTTACACGCAATGCTCGCAGTTTGGTGATTATGGTCTGAAAAGAGGTAAATTTGTACTCAAATTAATAGAGTATAATCCGAATGATAGAATTAAGTTATGATTAAGATATATGATATAGACGATAAATTGCTGATGCAAGCAGAAGTAACATCAGCAGCAAAGAGAGAACAGGAAATATCTAAGTCAGATTACATTTCTCTGTCTTTTTCTGCTGCTGAGAAGGTTATTCTGCCCGTTGGTGCGTATATTAATTATACATATAAGATTGATAAAGTAAGAGAAGTGACAAGAAAGTTCCTCCTCTTAGAATCATACGAGCCTATTCAAACAGATGAATGCTCTTGGAAGTACACTCCTCAGTTTCAGCACCCGAAGATGATTCTGTCTAAGACCCCATTTTTTATCTATACCCGTAATTCACAGAATGTAGAGATAAAACAAAATGTATGGTCTTTCGTTGGCATAACATCCGTTCTCAGTGATAAGATTGCAGATTTCCTTAATAAGGATTTGATGTTTGGTGAATGCGGATGGAAAGTTTTCTTTCAGAATGTAACGGCAAACACTATCAATGTATCATTCAGTGATAACGATTTTATTTCTGCACTTACAGCGATTACAAATGCTATCGGAGATAACTGCGAATGGCATATTGACTATGATGATGAAATTATCTACATCGGTAAGGTCTTAATCGGCGTAACTCCTGTTGTTTTGGAGGTTGGAAAGAATGTAGGTGTACCAAATATTAGCAATAGTAAGGAAAGCTATTATAATGCTTTTTCTATCTTCGGTGGTACAAGAAATATTACGCAGGTCAATAGCAAGGGTGAGAATATATCATCTGGTGATATACGTCTGCAATTAGATGAGGGTAATGGTACAATATCAATAGACGGAAAGGAACGCTCCTACTCTATTGATAAGTATTCTACCCTTGACCTTAGAGCGGATAAAACGAAAGAACCTCTCTTTACAAAGGTACTTGATTTTTCTCAGATTTATCCTTCACTTAATACCTATGTATATAATGTACGTGGGCGAGTTAAGTATGTGCTTGATAAAAACAATGAGAAAATCCCTATCTTATACAATACAGATGGTTCTGTTAAGGAGTACAAGACCTTCACTATATGGTATATGAGATTGGCTTATCCTACTACAGAAAAAGTAGAAGGAAAGAAAATTATCAATACAACTATAGATGATGGTATTACTCATTATTGGTATGATTTTGAAATTACCGATGATTTGCTTATCAAAGGAAAAAATATCGGCTGCTCTTTTGAAGCAAATACTAATACGGATGCCTTATCTACTCCACTTGCAGGTCGAGGAACTAACGGTGATTATGTAGGCTTTGAGCTTACTTATCATAAAGAGGCATCATCCTCTCACTCGTCAGACGATGTGAGTGCTAGCAACTTCTCTATTTTGGCAGGTGATTATGAAATCATCTATCAAGAAGATAATGAAGTTATCATACCTACAAATGCTGCAGATATGCTCATTCCTCGTGGAGAAAGTATGCCTTCTTATATGTGTAATATTACTGTGCTTTACAATATCGCAATGGCAAAGAGTATCTATAAAGAAGATGCTCAAAAAAGGCTTTTAGACGCTGCAATAAAGGAAATTAAAAGGTTGCTTTCTGATTTGAATAACTATTCTGTTAAGTCTTATCCGCAAGTATTTGAAGCAGAGAACCCTTGCTTACAGATTGGTCAGAAGGTTGTATATAATGACGGAAACGGCTATCAGCTTAATACTCGTGTCCGAAAGATTAGTACAAATATCGATTTTGAATTTGTGCAAGAAATCACGGTAGGAAATGAAGTTATCAAGGGTAATACGGCACAGCTTAGAGAAGATGTGAAGGAGATAATTGCATCAGGTAGCTCTGGTTCAGGGGGCGGTGGAAATTATACAACCTCGCAATTAAGGAATCTTATTAGTAGATACGGTACTGGCTATTTTGTTTCAAAGCTTTTTGATGATACCGTAGAAGGCATGATAACCTTTATTAAAGGTCTTGTCTCTAAGGGTCTTGCAGATTTGAAGATGGGAGCGAAGTTCGGCAACAACGCTATGATTACGCAGCTGGGCGAGGCGGTGCTTAGTGCTATCAAGTCTCTCGATTACGACAATGCGGCTGAACAGGGCTTCTCCGTCGAAAAGGAGAAGAACGGCAAGTATCATGCGTTTGTTACTAATCTTACTATCTGGGGCAAGGCGATATTCCACGAATTAGAGGTACGCAAGCTGTCTTATTCGGGAGGTAACATCTATCTGTCAGGAGCTGGAAGCAAGCTTATCAAGGTTGTACCTGTCAAGAAATTGGTATCTGATGGCGGTGTGACATCTTGGGTGGAAACAACTGAGGATGATGTAGAATGCGTCGGCTGGAAATGCTACCTCTTAGCCGATAACGGAACTACTGCTACAATGAATTACTGGCAGGAGGGCGACCAAGTGCGCTGTCAGACCATTGGTGAGATTGCGGCTGGAGGAGCATATAGTGATGTAAGTAATAAGAGCTATTGGCGTACTATTCCCGATGGTGGCGTATCCACACAGAACGAGAAGATATATGGCACTACGACGGAAACTTACCTTGATGAAGTTGGTAAGGAGCAGACGAGAAAAGTACAGGTAGAATTGTACGGTGGTCAGTCGTTTGCTTGGATTGTCGTGGGTAAGCATTCCGCAGATTTTGATGGATATACTGAGGATAGTGCGCCTGTTGAGACGAAGGACATTCCTACCGAGGGCGATACAATCGTGCTGGATGGCAACAGACATCGTAATAAAGGTCAAGAATATGATAAGACCGACAGGCAGAATGTGATTATCCTTGAGACGACTGGCGAATATGCTCCTCGTATCGCTTGTTATGCTAATATCTCTGAGTATAAGCACACTTTCGTTAAAAGCGTGAATGGTGAGAACAAAGAGGTATCTCTGTCGGTATTTGAGACTTCACCTAAAGGTGGAACGAAAATCAACTCCTCACGCTTTGAGTGGATTTCGGACGATGGCAGCACTATCAATATCATTAACTACCGAGGTGATTGGGTAAGCGGAAATAAATATCACAAGAACGACCAAGTAAACCATAACAATGCCGTGTGGGTATGTGTTGCTAATTCGGGGGTTGATGTCAGCGAAGAGCCTTCCGATGGTTCATCTAACTGGAAAAAAGTCCTTTACGGAGGCAAAGGCGAGAAGGGTGATGATGCAGTGTCGTATAGCGTTCAGTTTTCTATTGTAAACGATACTGTTAATGGGGTTACGTCACAACGATTGTATGTTACGTTTACAAAGTCTGTAGGCTCAAATATCACAAGCGGTACGATTGGAAAAATCGGCTTCAACGGAAGGGCAAAGGTTTATCTTGACGGAAAAGAAAATGGAGTTATGTCAAGTGAACTGAGTCGGGATTACCCGTATATTGATATTGGCGACAAAGGTCACGCTGATACGATTAAGGGTAAGAAAAATCTGTCTATAGAACTCATTGACGCGAACGGAAAAATTGTTGCTTCCAATACTTTCTTCTTTGCCGAGAAGGGTGACAAGGGAGACAAGGGAGAGAATGCAATTCGTCTCGCCCTAACAAACGAGAACTCTTCCGTCTCATGCGACAAGAATGGTAACCCTATAGGCACTGTGCAAGGTACGATTGCTATACTCTATGATGGCGCAGTAGCAGCGAATGCAGATAGGGTGACGTATTCCATCGTTTCGCATGACGGGTTGTCCGTCATACCAGAAATCAATGCTGGAGGAGCTATAGATAATATTGAAATACGTGGTGGAAATACTTCTTTGAAGGCTTCAATCAACATCAAGGCAGTCTATGAGAATCAGGCTTATTATGCAACCTATACTATCACTAAGGTACTTGCGGGTAGCGATGGTACACCTGCAATAATCTACTGGATAGAGCCATCAGCTACAGCCATCAAGGTGGATTCGGACGGTAACGCCAATCCATCAACCATCACCTGTAAGCAATACAAACAAGTTGGTGCTGAGAGTCCTGTTGCTGGCGATAAGAAGATATATTACCGCCACAATGCCATGGATTCGACTTTATGGAACGAGTACACGGAGGCTATCAATCCTGCTACCAATGTAGATGCGTACGAGTTTGTTCTTGCAGACAAGACACCTTCTAACAGTTCTGCCATCATTTATGACCGTGAGTCTATTCCTGTCATAAAGGATGGACAAAACGGAAATGACGGATTGAGCGGTAATGGCATCGTCCCTGCTTATATCCGTTCTAAGGATAATCCTACGCCTCCTACATCGACGGATAAAAATAACTTGGATAATGGCTGGTCATTAGCAATACCTTCAGTGGCTGGCATACCTCTTTGGCAATCGAACGGTAAGGAGGTGTTTACTCGTGAGGATAATGGTACGATAAAGAGCAAAATTGAATCTTGGTCGGAGCCGTTTAAGGTGACAGGTGAGAATGGAGAAGATGCTGTGTCTTACACGGTTACCCTTACAAGGGGTAGTAATGGTATAACACAAGGTTTATATGTGGGTGTTACTCGATACATAGGAACGGCATGTACCACTGGTACAATTATCGACTTTGGCATGAGTTGTAAAGCGTACACAGATGGAACTCTTGCAGAAGGTCTTACGGACAGACTACAGACATCGGATAATTACATTGATTTTGCTGCATTCCCTAAAGCGAAATCTTTTACGGTTGAACTTTTCGATAAGAATGGTAACAAGGTAGCAACTGGTAATTATTCATCAGGAGATGATGCTATCTCTATCCTTGTAGAAGACGCTCCGCTCGTTTTTGACACAGATGACAGTGGAACTGTTCCTGCCAGCGTTACGAAGACTGCGAAAGTCAAGGTTATGAAAGGAAACACAAACGTTGCTGATGATTGTACTCAGTTATCATCGAGGGATGATTTGAGTTCAAATTGCATGTGTAATGTAGGAAAGGATGAAGATAATGGGTGTATCAGTGTTTCTGTTCAGGGAAATTGGATTTCAAAGAATGATGTAATTGTTGATGGTGTAAATCAAGGACAGGTTTCTGCAACATCAGGCTATGCGGTCGCACAATTTGTTTATGCTGGTGTCGTCTATTCTGCGCAAGTTCCTTTTTCTGTCAACGTGGCTAAGTTCACTGGAACTGTAGCATTTGATAACAAGGGCTACAAGGCACAATTTGATGAATTGTCAAAAGGGGGCGGTGCTGCAACTAAAAACGATATAACTCACGCAACGTCGAAATTTGAACAGACTGCAAGAGAAATCTCCCTCTCTGTAAGTGAGAAGTCTGTGGGCAGAAGAAATATGCTTGTGGGAAGTGCGTTCCGAAAATATGGGGACGGATTTATGTACATGAGCGGTGCGGAATCGCAGTATTATGATGGCTATCCTTTAGAACAGATAGAGAAAAATAGTGGCATTGATGGCGTTAATTGCATCCATTGCCGAACTAAACAGACAGGAACGGACAGCTATTACTTGTCTGGTTTTAGATGGCATGGTATTTCGCCACAAGGCAACATCAAATTGGAGAAGGGGAAGAACTATGTTCTCTCTTTCTATGCCAAGACGCATACGCCAAATGACATCTATTTTACGGCGGAAGTTCTATATGAAGGTTCCAAGATAGACACTTCTCGTCCTGCTGGATATTCTGGTCCTATAGGCTATAGCACGTCTTTTGCTGCATCAGAAGCCGATAAGTGGGAATTGTTTACCGTTAAGGTTTCTGTTCCATCTAATGCTCCGTATGAGTATGTAGAGATATGTATATTCGCAAGGGCGAGGAGTTACTCTTTCGTTGACGGCTATATCTGCAAGCCTATGTTGGAGGAAGGCGAAAATTATAACGGATGGACGTTAAGTGAACAGGATTACGACTATGTGGGTGGCAATCTGCTTGATAACGCAAGGACGCTCGACAAGAGTGGAACGCTGATTGTCATTAATGATACTGTCATACAGAATGGATATGGAACGGATTCCGCTTGCATTAAAAACTTAATGAAAGCAAACGCAACTCTTTCCGATTACAAGGAAGTGTTGAGGTGGCGTTTCGGAAGTACGTACCTCGTCAACGGAAATGATTACATCTTCTCGTTCGTTGCAAAGGCAGATGTGGATGAGGCAAGAGTACTTTGTTACATGTGGAGCGGTGATATAGAAAATTCGTCCAATATATTCACGGAAGGTAATGGTGGAGCTTGGGATTCTCAAGCTGATGGTAATATCGTATTTATACTGTCTCGGCAATGGACGAGATATTGGGTACACTGGAGACCAAAGGATGGCTATGCGACACCTAAGGAAGTGATAATCCGTCACACAGGAATCAATAGTACCTCTGCCTCCACCGTCTATGTAACCCAGCCTAAGCTCGAAATTGGCGCAACCATGACGGAATGGACTGAGCGCAAGACTGACCTTGTGGATAAGGCGAGTCTGAAGGCTGCTGGTATAGAGATTACGAGCGAGAAAGTAAAGTTGTACGGAGACCAGATTGAGTTTGCTCAGACTAAATCGGGAACAGCTTTCGCTATGTTCAAGGATGGGATGTTAGACGCCCGTTTGATAAACGCAGCAAAAATCATTGCCGAAAGGTTGGAAACAAGCGGAAACACTGGTCAGAGGGTAGCCATAGAGGATGGTTTGATGCAAATTTTTGGGACTAATGGCGTATGCAATATCAAGTTCGGTGTCAACGACAATGGCGAAGCGATATTGTCTTACTACGACAAGAACGGGAAATGGCTCTATGACCTTGGACCAAACAAGCTTGATGGCAGTCAGATTACGAGTAGTGCGGTGACTATTAAGGAATACGTGAAAGCGACAATCAAACCTGGTACGAATGATTTCTATGACAATGTTACGTATCTTGGCAAGGGAGTTAAGCAAGTAAAGTTCCAATATAGTCATCTCCTCTTTGGTAACAATAGATTCATGAATGAAGATGATGAAATCAAAAAGAACAGTTCGGCTCACATCGGCTATCAACCCTTTGCCAATGAGTCTAACGTGACGAAGTTGTATCGGTATTCTGCACCAAGAATGGGCAACACTATCGTAAAAGATGATAAGTACGGACTCTCTACAGCGGATTTAGCGAAGAGAGCGGACGGAAAGTATTTTACCTCTATGACTATGGCGAGTGGCGGTTCTCTTGTTAATCTTGCTCCTGTTGGCGTGTATTTTGGGAAGAACGAGGCTGTTAGATACGCGCCATATCCGAATGCCAGCGTTGGTTCGACAAACGATAGATTTCCTGCTTTTACCATAGGTGGTTTGGAAATATCTAAAGCTGGTGTCGGGTCTTCGATAGGAGCATATAACGGCTTCTATAGCTACTTAACAAGAAAGGTGACAAATTTAAATACAGATATTATTAGTTAATGGATATGGAATTTAGGAGAATAGCAGTGCCTACGTCTGAATACGTGGAGAAGAGAGAGGAAGGCGACATGACGTTTGTCTGCCTCGAAGCGACCGAAAAAGATGGTATGATTGATGCCATCGAATGTGCAGTGCTTACAGATGAGATGGATATGGAGGAGATAGACGCTAAGTGTACGGAATGGAAGTTAGCGCAGGATAAGGAAGCCATCGCTATGGCTGTCGAGGACAAGTTGTCTCAGATAACTCTCTACGACAAAAGCGCAGCCGTCAATTCCTTTCTTTTAAATGGAGAACAGCATTGGCTTGATTTTAATTTGCGTGATAGGGTGTTTCAAGGTAACGAACGACTCAAATTGATGGGTAGAACAGATACTACACTCTGGCTTGATGGAATGTGCATTGAATTGCCTATAGAGCAAGCGCAGATGCTGATAGCGAATATCGAGGCGTATGCCAAAGATTGCTATAATGTAACCGAACGTCACAAGATGGAAGTAAAGGCATTGAAAACTTATGATGAGGTTATGGCTTACGATATTACTGCTGATTATCCAGATAAGGTAGAATTAAATATTGATAATAAATTTATAAGCTTATGAAAAAAATAGTAAAAGGTAACGACTTCACGCTGAAGATACCAGTGATGAAGATGGTAGAGGGGCGACCACAGGCTTTCCCTTTGCCAGCCTGTACGGACGTGGTGGTACAGGTGTGCAATCAATTTAGGCGCATCCCTCTTGCGTTTGAAATCGACGTAAAGGAGGATAATGTTCTCCTTGCGAGAGTAGAGGGCGACAAGATGAGTCTCGGCACTTATGCCATCGAGGTAAGGGGCAAAATCTTTGGCAACGATTGGCGAAGCAACGAATATCCTCAGTTTTCCATCGTAGCTAAGAATGCCGATGCCGACACCGAGTTTGGTGAGACCGATGAGGGCGATAACAGCGTAGAAATGGATACCGCTATGGTCATCCTCCCTCCTTCCGTGGAGTTGTCAGACCTCATCAATAAGGCGAATGATGCTCTGAAAAACAACAAGGAGACAAACGATACCCTCAATACGAACGAGGAAGCGAGAAAGAAGGAGGAGGAATCGAGGGTAATTGCTGAGCAGAAGCGTACTGATGCAGAACAAAGTCGGGTGAAAGCCGAGGAAACGAGAGTGGCAGCAGAGAATGAGCGCACAAATGCAGAGGCAGGTCGTGTAAATGCGGAATCCGACAGAGTAAGAGCGGAAGAGACTCGTGCCGAAATCGAGGTTACCCGACAGAAAAATGAGCTTAACCGAAACGATAACGAAGTCAAACGTGTCGCTGCTGAGAATGCACGGGTAGACGCAGAAGAAAGACGAGTGACTGCCGAGAGTAGCCGGGTGGATGCAGAAGCACAGCGAGTGGATGCAGAAGCACAGAGAGTGAGTGCTGAAAGCGAAAGAGCGAATGCGGAACAAGACCGTGTAGCAGCAGAAGATGACCGTGTGGCAGCAGAGACTCAACGAGAGACGGATTTTGCTACTTCCAAAAAGGCTTGCGATGACGCTACTGACAAGGCGCTGTCTACTTACTCGCATCCTCCTTATGTAGACGCAGACGGCTACTATTACAAGTGGAATGTGTCAACTGCCAGCTACGACAAGACGGACGTGAACCTTACTGGTAAGGCTTTCCAAATCAAGAAGGTATTCGCTTCCGTTTCAGCGATGAATGCTACGGACGTAAACACCTTTGCTGAAAATGATTTCATCCTCATAAACACGGCAGACGTGGAGGATGAGGATAACGCCAAGCTCTATGTCGTGGCTCTGAATGAAAGCGGAAAGAAGTTCTATTCTTATCTTGTTGATATGAGCGGTTTCCGTGGCTTTACGGGCAAGACCCCTCAGTTCCTCATCGGCAATGTGACTACCCTAGCCGAGGATGCGAATGCCACCGCTTCCGTGTCTTCTTCGGGCACAGACACAGACGGAAACCCTGTCTACAAGTTGAACCTCGGTATTCCGAAAGGCATCCGTCTCCGCTTTGCCGACCTTACGGATAGCGACAAGGCAGAGCTGATGAAGCCTGCGACCGATGCTGCTGCGGAATCAAAGACACAGACCGCAGCATGCAAGAAGGCAACCGATAACGCCAATACCCAGGAAACGGTTCGGCAGAAAGCAGAGACCACCCGCAACTTAAACGAGACTACACGGCAGAAGCAGGAAACGGCTCGGCAGGAAGCAGAAACCACCCGAAACAACAACGAGGCGGCACGCAAGACGGCTGAAACCAAGCGACAGCAGGACACCTCTACCGCCATTACCAACTCGCAGGCGCAGACCGCCATTGCCAAAGAACTGAATGAACATCCGGTAAAGATGGGTGATAACGGCAACTGGTGGCAATGGAACATCAAGACCCACGCCTATGAGGACACGGGTATTGTGACTCGAGGTGGAGCCATGTATCCTACCTTCAAGCATGTTGGCAACAAGCTCTATATCGTAGACTACGGCAGCAACGTGAGCGAGCGAGTAGTGAAGAAGGGCAACAAGTTAGTATTCAGAATTTAATTATCAATCTTTTAAAAGTAATAAGAATATGGCAGAACAGCAAGAAATTCTTTTAGGTAATGCCTTCGTCACAGACAAGGGCAACTGGCAGCAGGGAGCCACCTATGAGACTAATGACATCGTGCATACCCAGGATGGTATCTTCCGCTCTATGGTAGATGCCAACACGACCCAGCCTTCCGCTTCGGCAGAGGGCTGGCAGGTATGGCTCGACAAGACTCCGGTCAATGACAGCATCACGCAGTTCAAGGCGCTGATGGATGCGTTTCAGACGCAGAACCCGTTCTGTGGCTTTGCACGCATATCGGGCGATGCAGACCCGGCTCCTGCAAGCGACTACATCTATGGCGGTCGGCAGTTGATCCGTGAAATCGGTTCACATATCAAGTTGGGAACCGTGAAGCGTGTAGATAACGAAGCCGTCCTTCAGCATGAATGTGCCAAGGGCCGCATAACGCTTGCCACGAATGGCGAGGACATGGCGGTGGACGGTACGGAGGGCGACATCATGGTATATAGCGATATTCCGCTCAATCTGCTGAAGGGTAATGAAACGGTAGGCAGCAATGAGATGAGCTGCATCGGTGTGGGCGTTATCCCATGCTACTGGCAGAACCATGCTTCCAAGCTGCTCAGTCCGTTTGCCATCTCTCCTTTCTATGCCGTCAACTGCAAGCTGACTGGCGATGAGCGTTCTCAGGCTCATTGTGTCATCGGCGATGCGGGCGTAGGTTCTTACAGTGCTCCTGGCGGGTTACTCAAGGAAGTGTTCAAGGCTAGCGGAGCGGGTTATCCTACTCAATATGTCAGCGCCTTGCAGTCTATCCATAATGCACAGAATAAGAATGCGGATGCTAATACCAACTATCCTTACATGGGTTGCTACTATGAGTTCTACGAACTGTTGCTTGTGCTGATGTATGCCGAGTGCAGCACGCTGAATACTACTGACCTCTACTGCATGGGAGCGGGATGCACGCAACAGGAAACAGTAGATGATTCTACATGGAATAGTGCGAAGATAGCTGCCAATAGTGGTATCAAGATATTCAAGAGCGATAAGACGGTTGTAGGCTTTGCTGGTTTGATGTCGCAGAGTTTGAAGAACGGTGCCAGTGGCAGTGCGCAATATAATGTAGACCAATTGGTAGGTTCTCAGCATTACGGCTTTACTCGGAACGGAGAGGCGCTTTCCGTTCTTGACAAGATTACGAAGGCAGAATTGCAGTCTAAAATTGGCTTTTCATCCAATATTTTCTATGAGGATGCCAGCGGCAATATGGTCTGCTCCTCTGATGGTAGCGTCAATATTAACAATGGCGATGGCATGACAGCTAACAAGCGATATTATATCGTGCGTGACGTGCCTAACTGCCAGGGTATTGGTGATGGTGTGATGACTGCCGTAGTAAACTGCTATGTCAAGATGAATTGCTCCGACAGTTGCTATACCGGTTCTACGAGTCTTGCAGGTGGATATATCATCTATAAGTTCTCCCACTCTATTTATCGTGGATTGAGTATTCCGATGGACGGTCTGTTCTGTCAGTTGAGTGGAGCGCATTATCTCACGGGTAGAACCTCCAGCGGCTATTACAACCGTTTTTACTGTGCCAGCAAGTGGCAGGATATGCAGCCTCTCACCAATGATACTGCCTATGGCAATGTGGGCAGTGCCAAGGACTTTAATATTCTGAAGGGACTCTCAGATGTTGTTACCGTCAGCGGTAATCAGAACTGGATAAGCAAGGCAGACTATTCTCATTCTCTCTTCTGCTTTACCGGCTTCAGTGGCAATCCTCACACGCACGAATGCTGCTTCACCTGGAACGGCAATTACATGTGGGGCTATGGTAGCAATGGCTTGCCAGAAGTTGGCAAGGAGGGTGTCAAGGCCCTTGTTGTCGGGTGCAACGCGTATGACGCTATTGCGTCCGCTCGTACCGCTAGTTGCGACGACGCTGTTAGCAGTAGCTTTGACTTTTACGCCGGGGCTTTTGCTGTCCCTCAGCTAAAGCTCAAGCAGTAATAAGGCAGCAATACTAAAAAGCTGTCGGCTTTTAGACTAAATAGCCTCAAGCAAGCCATATAGCTGCGGAGCGGCGGCTTTTAGCCGCTCCGCTTGGCGCGCCCTCATTTCCATGGGTGGGAGGAAATAATTTCAGATAACGAAGTAACAGAAAAGTAAAATATAATGAAAAATCTCATCGGACAGAAAAATAACGATTCAGCGAAGCAGCCATCATCAGTAAATGGGATGATGTACGGCTGTTCGGTGGGTGAGTCTAGCCAGGAAGTGCATGGCACGCCTTCTCATGTGGAGGATGCCAACCAGGCCTCCGAACCATGCACTTTGGGCGAAGACAAGAGCGCAGGCAGGGAGAAGGCCCTTGTTGTCGGGTGCAACGCGAATGACGCTAATGCGTCCGCTCGTACCGCTAATTGCAACAACGCTGTTAGCAATAGCAATGACAATTACGCCGGGGCTTTTGCTGTCAAACAGGTAGAAACCGAAAACATGAAACACCCTGCAGCGCGGTCAACAAGACTAAACATAGCGCAAGACCATGCCGCCACTGGTGGGCATGGAGCGGATGAAGCCAGCAGTCTGCCGTTCTGGACGGACGATATTGCCGACCCGTGCGCCCACGTGATGGGAAGCTATCCGCTGAAAGCTACCTCTGAGGGAACAGAAGCCGAAAAGGAGGCTGTCCTTCAGGAATTGGATACAGCCAGCAGAAAAAGAAAACTTCAGAATCTGAAACGTTTTATTACCAACCCAATTATAGTAAGAATGGGAGTAGAAAGATGCCTGTCTAGGGCAAGCGACTCGCCTGAAGTGCGTGATGCTATCCGAAACAAGGAGAATATCATCGCCCGCATTATACGTGAGCTGACCGAGGAGACGTATCATTGCCAGCCTACCACCCGCAGGATCATTACCAAACGTGGCAAGGGCGACAAGAACCGCAATGCAGACATCTATACCGTATATGACCGGTGCGTGCAGAATATCTTGCTCATTGTCCTGCAACCGAAACTCAGCAATAAGTTTTCGCCATGGTGCTATTCCGGCATCAAGGGTAGAAGCCTGTGGAGCAACAACAAAACCTATTGCATGGTGAACCGCATACGTACCTACGTGCAATACCATCCGGAAGCAAGTGCAGGACTTACGGATATTAAGCGTTTCTACGAGTCGTTGCGCTCTAAGGTGGTGCTGGGCATACTGTTCGAGTCCATCGGATGCACTTATACCCGCCGCCTGCTCTGTGATATTCTCCTACAGACAGAAACGCTCGTCATTGGTGGTACGCTATCCCAGCTGTTCGCCATGCTCACGCTCACGGAGATGGACTATGAGATAAACCGCATGTTCCGTCCCCAGTTCTATGGAGCCTTTGGCGACAACCGCATCATCATGGATGATGACCGGGAGAAGGTAATCAGGGCAGTGCATTGGGAAATGAGTTATCTGGAAGGCAGATATGGCATGCACATGAAAAATGACTATCAGATAGTGAGGGTGAAGAACGGTTTTATGTTCTGCAAGCAGCATTTCCGGAAATCATTTGTAAACGTCAGGGCAGAAATCAGGCGAAGAGCTATACGTGGAGCCATACGTGGTCCGCAGCATTATGCTGGTTATCACGGCATGTTCATGAAAACCGATAGCAGAAAATTAATATATCTCATTAATTATAATTTAAAAAGATTACGGATGAAGAATCAAAAAGGAATGATGATTAAGCCTATGGCTGGTGAACTCATCCGTCTCAGCAAGGTAGACGGTAAGGAGATATACATCACCGACTACGTAATCAGAAACAACCACAAGGACAGTGAATATTTTATCCGCTTTCAGTTTGTTGTTCTCAATAAAGATGGCAGCAAACGTCTTCATGTAGCCAACAATGGCAGTTTCGAGATCAAGGAGTTCTTTAAACTTGTAGAGAGTGGAGCCGTTTCGCTACCCTTGAAGACACGGGTATGTTCTGAGGGCGTGTCCTTCTACTTTGAGCAGTTCCATACCAGCAACCAGGAAGCCTGCAATCTGATATGCCAGCAGCTGGGTATTTAAAATGTATAATTATTAATTAAAAAAATAGAATGATGGAAAAGACAAGACAGATTTTTGACACCCAGCAGGCACAGGTGCTTGTGTGTGGTAGCGGTAGAGTAATGATTGCCCTCAATGAGGAGCAGGTGAAGACCACGGAGCAGGTGCCCGTAGCCATGAACGATGACGGAGCGATGGAGTATGAAACCCATGAGAAGACGCAGTATGCCTACGATGTGTATTGGCTCTCTCTCCCATCTACCGCTCCTCATGATGCCGCAGCCGTGCTCTCCGCAGCCAAGACATCGATGCTTGTTGAGATTACGGCCTACGACTCTTCTTCGTCCGTAAATGCCTTTGAGTTGAACGGCATGGAGGTATGGCTCGACAAGGCTACAAGAGTAGGACTGATGAACTCTACCACCATTGCCAAGAGCATGGGGCAGGAGAAGACTATGCTCTGGCTGGGAAGCTATCAGCTTGAGGTGGACTGTGACAAGGCTATCCAGTTGCTCTCAGCATTGGAAATGTATGCCCTGGAGTGCTTCAATGTGACGGCAGCGCATAAGAAGGCTGTGAGCGAGTTGGATAACATTGAGGGTGTCCTGACCTATGATTATAAGTCAGGCTATCCTGAGAAACTAAAGATGGAGGTGTAGGCTTATGTGGTATCTCGCATTTATCTCGTTCCTCTTGCTTGGAGGATATTTGCTTCTGATGGTTTTGCGCTTCGGCATCCCTAATATGGTGAGCGATACCTATTATCAGTTGCAGCCTACTACGGGCAGCGAAATTGCTCCTTTCCGTAAGCCTCGCAACATGGGTTGGCTATTCTCACTCATCATGGTTGCGGTAGCTTTCATGATGCTCATCTCTCTGCTCGATACAGGCATGGGTATTCAGTTCCTCGCCTTCCTTGGCTGTGCAGGCTTGTGCTTCGTAGGCTTTGCCCCGAACTATTGCGACCGTGATGCCTATTCCGTGCATAAGACAGCAGCCATCGTGGCTGCGGCAGGTTGTGTAGGCTGGTGCTTGTCGGTATGCTGGTGGATAACGTTCGTGATAGCCTTGATATACACCATCTATCTTGTTGCCATTGATTTCTTCAAGGTAGCAAACGTTATCTGGTATATCAGTAAGGATGTCAAGTTCCATCCTTGGTATTGGCTGGAGATAGCAGGGTTCGCAGATGTGTTCCTCACGTATTTATTTGTAGACATTATCTAGTATGAAGATTATCAAGAATAAAATCATTCCCCCTAGAGGTTTCGCTTACCGTGAAGGCAGGAAGCGTTACCATTGGCTTTCGTATATATTCTAAAAGATAAGGCGGTTTACAACATGTAGCCGCCTTTCTTTTTGCTAGCAAAAACTTTCAGATTGTTACTTTTTGTGAAGTTTAACACAAAAATATTCTCATTTTCGTTTATTTTATGCATAAAAGTGTATCTTTGCAGAAATAAACTTATAAACCGACATAAAAAATCAACTGATTATGAATAAAGAAGACGAAAGCGACCTATTGCATTGGTTGCAAGACAAAGATGTCAGCGAGGTTATGGATTTGCTGATGAAGCATGGTAATCGGTATAGCAGAAGGATATTGAAGTTCTTCAGATGGTTCTGCAAATACGTTCCAATAATTATTATGTGCTTACACGCATACGGAATGTGGGATTTCTCTCAGAATCCTAGAGAAATGTTCATAACAAACAATGAGAATTTTCCCTGCTATTTATTTATCTACTTTATGGTGTACATTTTACCCATGGTTCTTATATTGGCAAGCAGGTTCTTCTTCCTATGTTGGAGATACAGAATACCATTCTTTTATTTCTTTGGTGTGAATGCTGCTCACATCGTTGAATGGAGCTGGTACACAACTCAAGATATGATTGATTCCTGCTTTACCGTAATGATAGTAACGGCAATGTTTTATATATACGGATTTGCAGATATGTTTATTAGCAGAACTAGATTAGGACGTAAAATCTGTGCATAATGGGAAAGATATTGAATTATAAGTTGCTCGGAATAGCTTTGAAGTCATTGAGTGATGCTTGCTTTAAGGCTGACGAACAGCAGAAGAACGGAGAGAAGGTCACCGCTTGCGGAATGACTGACGATGACCTGGATAGATTGTGCGACATTATCCCCGATATGCTCAATCCGATGATGAGTACCGAGGAAGTCAAGGAGAAACTGCACGTTTCTGATGCTACTCTTAATCGTATGGTGGCTAGGGGTGACATTCCTAACGGAGAATGCAAGAAACGTGGGCATACCCGATATTGGAAGAAGTGGGATATACTACACTTCATTAAGAGTAAGAGAGGTAAGTGATGGCCTCTCTTTTTTTGTTATTTATGATATTACCTCCTATCACCTTAAATCACTGATAATCAACCACTAAAAGAAAGTGTGATAGAGTTATATTTGCTATCCCCTATTCTTCGTACCTTTGCATCCGTAACGTTACAATAGTGTTAGTTAATATTAAGAAGGATAACTTAAAAAGATTGTATCATGGAAATGACAGATGCAAAGGTCGTAGAGAAGAAAATCTACGAAGAGGGAAAGAAGCACGATGATTATGCTTCTAAGGCAACAGGTAATGCTGGTCTTACCCTTGGTATCATCGGCACAGCACTCGGTGCTGGTGCTTGGTTGCTTGGCGGTAACAACCGCAGCGTATTTGGTTCACTCGGCAGCAATATGCCAGAGAACGTAAACATCAACACCTACGGAGCTAATTCAAGTTCCAATCAGCCAACCGCCTTACAGGTAATGGAGAAGGAATGCGCTGATGAGGTGAAGTTGCTTACCGACATGTTCGGCTTGAAGCTTGACACCGCTAACAAGTTCTACGCTATGCGTGAGACAGACATCGCAGAGAAGTTCTCTATGTACAAGGGTGCTACTGAGGCTATCAACGCTGAGAACCGCCGTGCAATGCAGGCTGAGTTCAATCTCTACAAGTCTCAGATTGATGCGGATTTCGGTCTGTACAAGAATCAGAGAGACCAGTACGATACGTTGCAGGCTAAGTATTGCGACCTCGACAAGAAGGTAGCCGTTATGGAAGCCCTCACTCCTTACAAGGAGAAGTTGATGATGGCTTACGTGAACGAGAAGTGTTGCCGCAAGATTGATGGTGTCCTCGGACTCCAGAGCACTCCTACTGTTACAGTTCTCCCATCTGCAAGCATTTGCGGATGTGCCGCAGCTTCAACTCCCACTACAGGAGCGTAACAGAGCAGTAAGAAAGTCTGTAAAAAAGACTAAGAAAAAATGAGTTGGTGAGGGGTGTTTGCCCTCGTTGGTGGATGCCCTCTCACCTCTCATATCACCAACTTAAAGATATTGATTATGATGAATTTTGGAAACAGCCCTTTGCTTGATATGGGCACAAGTCAGCAGCAGCCGCAGATGATGGATGCCGAGCTACAGAAGATGTACGAAGCAATACAGCAGAAGCGAGCATCTATCAACATGCAAGCACAGCAGTCTTCCACCCCTTTATGGGATGAAATCGACAAGATTGAAGACAATCTTACAGGGGCGCAACGTCAGTACTTGATGCAGAATCAAGAATACGTCAATAGCTTGCAATATGTGTCTAAGCTAGTGCAAGACGAGGAATTGCGCATAATACGTCCTCGCATTGAGAGTACTCAGCAAGGACAGGAAGCATTAAAAAAGCACTTATCTTTGATGCAAAGACTAAGAAAAGAAGTAGCGCAAGCAGAAGAACAGAAATCTGCTATGCTCAACGACTATATGACTAACCACAGCGACAAAACTTGGCAAGAATATCTCGTTTGGTACAACAAAACAAAGAAAGGAGAAACTAAGAAATGAACGTAACAGAACTTAAAGAGAAACTGCTTACATCGCTTGATTTGTGGGCAGATGCTAGAATAAGTGATATGGTGAAGGAGAACCCTGCGCTAGCTATCCCTTCCGTGTATATGAAGCGAGCTTCACATAACATCATCGCAAAGCACAAGGATAGTTGGGGAAAGAGTATTGACAACGCTACCCTATTCATTGCTGATGAAGACGGCAACATAGATGCCAACACGATATTTGAAGATATGATGCAGATGCTAAAATCCGTGGAAGATTACAAATTCGATGTAGGTTTTATTCACGGACATATCGACAAAGGAGTTGTATCTATTGACCTGCCAGATGGAATTGCTACTGCTATCCTCTTTGGAAGCAAGCGAAGCATCAACTTCACAGAGGAGGACTTTGTAGAGTTGAAAGATTTGATAATAGCTTAAAAATATATAAGATATGGAAGTAAAAGAGATTATGAGTAAATTTGATGAGCTGTATGGAATGATGGCATCATCAGCAAACGTAAAGTATATGCACGTATTCGGAAACACGATGCGCTGCATGATGAAGGATATGGCATCCAAACACCCAGAGTTGGCACAAGAGTATCTTGATAAGCTGTGTGCTATCAAGTGGAAGAACTATCTCACCAAGAATGAGGCGTTGGATATTATCGGTAAGATGAATCCCGAAGCCACTTGGAATATGCAAAGATGGTTGGATGAGATGGAGAAGTTAGGCTTATGTATGGAGGATAAGCCGTATTACAATGATTATGCGCTGTATATAGCAATGAATCAGGTAATAAGCGACCACGGGGAAACCATAGTTGCAATAAAGGGCGAGAAATCTCTTTCTGATATAAATGAGGAAGAACTTGTAAAATACGCCTACAAATTAGCCCTTGACCTACTAAAAGATAAGGATGGCGTATATAATATAAGAGAATACTTTTTGAAGTAGATATACAGTTTGAATCATTCATAAAGAGGGGCTTTTAATAAGTTCCTCTTTATTTGTTTACACCCGATTATCTATTTTCTTCTGTCTTTCGATTTTAAAAGCTATCTTTGCATCAAAAACAAAATATGGTAGGACAAGTAGGAAAT
>ERZ773165.903-NODE-903-length-20075-cov-2.819630_pt1 | contig 20075 bp, 17 predicted proteins | sample MGYA00581003_ERZ773165 | MGnify/ENA primary metagenome ERZ773165 (study PRJEB29015, sample SAMEA2737817) | human gut metagenome | biome: human gut; feature: human-associated habitat; material: faeces | place: China | collected 2012 ... | reverse complement strand
GTATTCTGCCTCCATCCGTGCGCGGGAAGGCTTCCGAGCCGTTCTCGAGCGACGTTTGCGCCACAAATTCTGACGATTTGTCCAGTTCCGAACTTTTTTTCGCGCTCGATACGTCCCCGGACGGCTCCAGAGAGCCCAAATTGTCCTCACGCCTGCTGAATACTCCGTTTTTTGCACATCGGATGGCACCCCACCCCAACATGTCATCAGAAAACAGCGATTCTCGGCGTCCCAAAGAAGCCATATCCGCCACCTCGCGCACGCGACCGCCCTCCATCCGGTACGCACACGTCGCATACTCGAGCATCGGCCGCGGTTGATGCGTAGCCACAACAACCGTGCAGCCCAGCTCACGGTTCACGCGAAACAGCGCGTGCAGAAAATTCTTCTCGGCAACGGGATCGAGCTGAGACGTGGGCTCGTCGAGTAGCAGCACACGCGGGCGCAGCGCCAGGACGGCGGCAAGCGACAGCAGCTGTTTGCGGCCACCCGAAAGCGTATCGGTATCGCGATGAAGCCAGTCCTCCAGACCAAAGAAATAGCTGGTCTCGGCAACACGGCGGCGCATCTCGTCGCGCGACATGCCTAAGTTTTCCAGGCCAAACGCCATCTCGTGCCACACGGTCTCGCACACAATCTGGTTCTCGGGATCCTGAAACACGTAGCCCACGCGCTCCGCAGACGCGCGCACGTCCATGTCGGCAACGTTCTCGCCCAGCACGCGCGCATCGCCAGTGCACTCGCCCGCCGGAGCGATCTCGGGCTTGAGCAACGACAGCAGCGTCGACTTACCCGATCCGGTACCGCCAACAAGCAGCGCAAATGCACCTTGGGGGACAGACCAGTCGAGCCCCTCGAGCACCGCAGCATCAGCCCCGGGGTAGGTAAAGCTCAGGCTCCGCACCTCAATCGCCGGCATATCCGGGTCGCACGCCGCGCCCGACACCGGGCCACTATCCAACCGAGCCATCAGCCGAACCTCTTCTCATCGATCGCATGCAGCACGCAGGGCAGCACCATCCAGGCAGCGTACACGACATAGCCCAGCCACGGCGCGGGCACCGAAAGCTGCGGGTAAAACGAATACTGCGTTGTCGCGGTCCATGCCACCGCCACCGCGGCGACACCAAACACTGCAAGTCCAACCAGCGCGGCAACATCGCCGCGCCTCAGCCGATACCGCGCATACGTCGTACGGCGCGACGCAGCACCCCACCCGCGAGAGCGCATGGCATCCGCGCGCTCAAGCGAATCTTCCATGCCCCAGCCCATCAGCACGCTCGATGCCCGCAGGCGCGAGCGCACGGGGTCAGCCGGCGCGCGTCCCGGTACATCAATCGCGTCCTGCACCGCCAGCACCGTGCGGCCGCGGCGCAAAAACTGTGGGATAAGCCGCATGCACATCGAAATCATGAGCGCGATCACCGGCGCGGCGTTGCCCAAAAGCGCAAGCACCTTGTCGTAGCTAAGCATCGACGCCGCGGCCTCAAACCACAGCACGCTCGCCACAAACAGCCCACCCATGCACAGGCCGTAAACCATGCTCTCTAGATACACCGCGCGCATGCCAATATGGAAAAGCTCGGTCGAGCCCGATGCGCTAAACAGCGGGTTGACCAGTGCAATGATCAAAATCACCGGCAGCTGCCAGCGAAGCGAGCCCAACGTGCGGGCAGCCCCGCGGGTCGCAAAGCCGTATGCCAACCCGCCCGCGAGCGACAGCGCGATCAGCACCGGTTGCATCGAGAACATGGTGAGCCCCAACGTCAGCACCGTGTAGAGTGCCGGCACCGCCGGATGCGACATCGAGAATGCCGCGACGGGCTCGTTGCCCGATTCCTCTCGCATGATATCCACGGGCACCCCCGTCCCCTCGCTCAAACGACAACGCCGCAGCGCCTCCGCCATACACAACCAGCGCAAACGCCGCACCGCCGGCCCAAGCATCAGCTGCCGCAAACCAATCGTTACGCGCTCATCATATGCCTGCGGTATCATATTGCGCCGTGTATCGTTTCCAAACACACGTCTCTAATAACGTAACAGGAGATCACATGGACGCAACCGCAATTATCCTCGCCGCCGGCGAGGGCACCCGCATGAAGTCGAACCACTGCAAGGTTTCGCACAAGATCCTGGGCAAGCCCATGGTTCAGTGGATCGTCGACGCCACCATCAAGGCCGGCTGCAGCCGCGTCGTGGTCGTCATCGGCAGCCACGCCGACGAGATGCGCGCCCTCATCGATGGCGCCTACGCCAACAGCGCCACCAAGGTCGAGTGCGTCGAGCAGACCGAGCGTCTGGGCACCGGTCACGCCGTGAAGGTCGCACTCGAGGCCTGTGGCATCACGCAAGGCCCCGTCGTGGTGCTCAACGGCGACCTGCCGCTCATCACCGCCGACACGGTCGCCAAGTTCGCACAGACCGTCGCCACCGGCGAGCTCGCCTGCACCGTCATGACCATGACCCCGCCCGATCCTTTCGGATACGGCCGCATCAAGCTGGGCGCCGATGGTCAGATCGAGCGCATCATCGAGCAGAAGGACTGCACGCCCGAGCAGGCCGCCACACTGCTGGAGTGCAACGCCGGCTGCTACGCCTTCGACGGCGCGCAGCTCGCAGCCCACATCGACGAGATCGGCAACGACAACGCGCAGTCCGAGTACTATCTGCCCGACATGCTCGAGATCCTCAAGGGCCACGGCCAGGCAGTCTCCATCTTCCACTGCGACGACTACCGCGATGGCCTGGGCGTCAACAGCCGCATCCAGCTCGCGCAGCTCACTGCCATCGCTCGCGACCGCATCAACGAGCACTGGATGGCCGAGGGCGTCACCTTCATCGACCCCACGCAGGCCTGGATCGGCCCCGACGCCGTTATCGGCCGCGATACCGTCGTGTGGCCGCAGACGCACCTGATCGGCCACGTCACCGTGGGCGAGGAGTGCCAGCTCGGCCCCAACAGCCGCCTCACCGACACCACCGTCGGCAGCGGCTGCACCATCGATGAGACCATCGCCATCGAGGCCGTCATCGAGAACGGCGTCGACTGCGGCCCGCGCGCCTACCTGCGCCCGGGCACTCACATGCTCGACGGTTCCAAAGCCGGCACGCACGTGGAGATCAAGAAGTCCACGATCGGCGAGGGCTCCAAGGTGCCGCATCTGTCCTACATCGGCGACACCACCATGGGCTCCGGCGTCAACGTGGGCGCGGGCTCCATCACCTGCAACTACGACGGCGTGCACAAGCACAAGACCGTCATCGGCAAGGACGCCTTCATCGGCTCCGACACCATGATGGTCGCGCCCGCCCAGATCGGCGACGGCGCGCTCGTGGCCGCAGGCTCCGTCATCACCGAGCCGGTCCCGGCCGACGCACTTGGTCTGGGCCGCGCCCGTCAGGTAAATATTGAGGGCTGGGCCGCCGATTATCGCCGCCGTCTGCACGAGGACGACGAGGTATAACGTTTTACCAAGCACAAAAGGAGCTGTTCCATGGGGACGGCTCCTTTTTTCTATCGTGACCTGCGCGACCGGATGAGTGGTCGGTTCGTGTCCGTTGACGGTAAAGACGTTATCAAGACTCGATAAACCCCGCTGCGCGGTTACAATGCAACAAGGCATCTATATGGCATTCGATGTATAAAGGAGAAGGGTAATGCCGATTAATGATCCCGAGAAGTCGGAGAATATGCGCAAGTCCATCCGCGTGTATTCCGGTTCCTCCAACCGTCCCCTCGCTCAGAAGATCGCTGAGTACCTTGGGGTCGAGCTTTCGGGCCTTACGCTAAAGCAGTTCGCCAATGGTGAGATTTACGCCCGCTACGACGAGACCGTCCGCGGCGCCGACGTCTTCCTGATTCAGTCCGTGGCCGGCGGCAACGTCAACGACATGCTCATGGAGCTACTCATCGCCACCGACGCTGCCAAGCGCGCATCCGCCCGCTCCATCACCGCCGTCATCACCCACTACGGCTATGCCCGCCAGGACCGCAAGGCCGGCCCGCGCGAGCCCATCACCGCCCGCCTCGTCGCCAACCTGCTCGAGCGCGCCGGCGTCAACCGCATCATCACCCTCGACCTGCACCAGGGCCAGATCCAGGGCTTCTTCGATATCCCGGTTAATCACCTGTCCGCACTGCCGCTGTTTGGCCAGTACTACAACGACATGCACTTCGACACCGACAACCTGGTTGTCGTCTCCCCCGACGTGGGTCGTGCCAAGGCCGCCAAGAAGCTGTCCGACATGCTCGGCTGCGACCTGGCCATCGCCCACAAGGGCCGTCCGCGCCACAACGCCGCCGAGGTCATGGGCATCATCGGTGACATCAAGGGCAAGACCTGCGTCATCAATGACGACATGATCGACACCGCTGGCACCCTATGCGCCAACGTCAAGGAGCTCAAGGCCATGGGCGCCGGCGACATCTACGTGTGCGCCACCCACGGCATCTTCTCCGGTCCGGCTATCGAGCGCCTGAACGATGCCCCCATCGTCGAGTGCGTCGTCACCGATGCCATCCCCGTCGAGGTCGGCGGCAAAATCAAGACCATCTCGGTCGCCGAGGAGTTCGCTCAGGCCATCTCCGCCGTTTACCACGAGGAGCCCGTCTCCACGCTCGTCGGCGGCGACTTCGCGCTGTAGCCTGCCGTGCGTCGCATCATCTTTGACGCTTTTAAAGGGTCGGAAGCGAGCTTCCGACCCTTTTTCTATCCCTCGCCAGCCCGCCCTGGACAATTAGTTCAGATACGTATTTTTTTAAAGCTCCAAAGGACCGTTTGGAGCCTTTTGAGCTCCCCAGCGGATGCCATGCCGTCCAAAGCTCATCGTTTTCGAGTACTACCGCTGCATATTTACCCTCAAATCGCCCTCAAGGGCCTTAGAAACGCCTCGAACGCCCGCCGCCTTATACGTATCTGAATTAACTGTCCAGTAGCTATCGTCAACCTTCGCGGCAGAGCTCAATTCCCCGCAATCCCCTCAACCGATTCCACCGATTTCATAACACCCAGCCGTTCATGGAGCGCAGCGCCCCGCTGAGCGAAAAGAACGGTATGGGGTTCGCATTCTGCCGCCAACTTAGTACGTTATAGCTATGACGACCGTGATTTCACATTTCTCCGCCCTCCGCGCAATTCGTCGCGCACGACGGGCGTACTCTGCCCTACCCTGGGACTCCGTTGATAGTGAACAGCAAGCACAGACCTTGGCTAGCTGCATTCCCAATAATGACGCGATAGACTTTGGCGCACTTTCGATACTCGATGCCTGGAATGAAGATGATTCCGAGCTGCTCGATCTTCTCGTTTCAGACGAAGACAACAGACGCCCCGACAAGCGACTTCTTCAGCATATTCTCTCCGCTCCGCTTCCTGAAGGTGCAATTATGCACGTCGAGGCCGACATCTACGCAACGTCTCCTGCCGTGACAGCCATGCTTTGTTCCAAAAATGAATCAGTCGCCAAAACCTTGATGCTTCTCATGGAACTGCTCGGAACCTACTCCCTTCCTCCCGGGGCAACATACCCTATTGCCCATGACGACATCTGGCCCAAGGGCAATGGCTGCGCAGCGACGGGCGATCTTGATTGCTTGGGCAACCAGTCGGTGGCCGAACAGCAGAACGAAACCCGCTACGAACAGGCGCACTCCAAATGCGAGCCTGCCACAACCATAAATGAGCTCGAAGCAGTCGCACAGTTTGCCAAAAGTAGCTCCTACGCCTCGTTTCGCACGGCAGTCAATCTCGCCCGACCCGGATCTGCATCCCCAGCCGAATCCCTAATGTTTGCCGTTCTCGGAGCGCCCATGCGCTTTGGCGGATTCGGATGTTGCAGCCTGCCCATGGGAGGCCTGCTACTCAACCATCGAATCGACTTCGACACTCTTGCGGTCAACATGTCCTCCGGCATCCCCTATGCCATCTGCGACTTATATTGCCCAGCTGCAGGAGTCGACAACGAATACAACGGAATTGGGCATGAGCTTCAAAATGCTCGCATCCACGATGGCAATCGCAACAATGGCCTTAAAGCCATGGGTATCCACGTCCTGGTTATCAATCGCGACCAAATGAAAGACCTTGTTGCGCTCGAAGCCTTCGCCCAGACGATGCATCGACTTGCTGGGGTTCGGTTCCGCTATCGCATCAAGGGTTATCGCAAACGTCAGGCCGCTTGGCTCAACGCTCTGCGGGCCGGAATCGGCCTTGCGCCGGTCTAAACGGCGAATCACCCGTGCGCCGTCGAGCAGGGCTGGACAGTTAGTTCAAATACGTATAAATGGACACATTGAATTAGACTGTTTTGCAGTTATCTCTATACCATTCGCCCTATTTGAAGGCAGGGTAGACTTCAAAACAGCGTCATATGGACCAACTAAAGCTCCAAAACAACGTATCGGCATCGAATTAAGCACTTCGAGTCCTCAGAACTTATACGTATCTGAACTAACTGTCCACCTCGGATTTTGACGGCGGCCCAAACGCCCCCAAACAACCTCAATTGCCCTCCATTTGACAGCGGCAACAGGGTCGCTCACCATAGCAGGCGACAAATCAACGAAAGGATGAACATGGCAGCTGCACAGCCGCTTAAGATTCGCATGGTTGCCGGGCTTGGCAACCCGGGCGAGGAATATGCCGAGACCCGCCACAACGCCGGCTTTAAGGCGATCGACGAGCTGGCCCGTCAGGCCGGCGTCACGTACTGGAAAAACCAGGCCGGCGCCGAGGTCGCGCTCATCAATATCAACGATGCCGAGGAAGAGGGCGGCAAGCGCCAGATTGTGTTGGTCAAGCCGCAGTCGTACATGAACACCTCGGGCGGCCCCATCTCCAAGCTCTGCCGCGAGTACAAAATCAAGGCCGAGGAGCTGCTCGTAATCCACGACGAGCTCGATATTCCCGCCGGCGATGTGCGTGTTAAGGTGGGCGGCGGCCATGCTGGCCACAACGGCCTGCGCTCCATCATCGACAAGATGGGCAGTCGCGACTTCAGCCGCATCCGCACCGGTATCGGCAACCCTCCCGGCAAGATGGCTGTCGCCGACTACGTACTCAAGCAGCTGCGCGCCCGCGAGGCCGAGGACTTCCAGGACACCTGCGCCCGCGCGGCCGACGCCGCCGGCCTGGCGATCGTGCACGGCGTGGTCTATGCCCGCGACCACGTCAACGGCTCCGCCTCCGCCAACGGCAAGCACTAAAACCTACCATTTAGGGACAGGTTTATTTCGGCAGGTTTTATCTGCGTAAACGCCGCAGTCGGCACATCGCAACAAACCCCGTGCCACCATACATGCATAACGCCCCAAAGGGGGCCGGCCTCACCGATGCGCGAGGCCGGCCCCCTTTGCCGTTTTGCCTGATAAAACCTGCCAAAATAAACCCGTCACCCTTTGGTAGGCCGAAGTGGATAAACCCTTTTCCCAACCGCCGAAGACACACGTAAGCGACATGTCCATGAGGGTATAATTTGCACCGTATGTCTGCACAACGCCTGTGCGCGTACGGTTTTATTCGGGCTACCGTCCATTTCCGTGGAGGCACGGTTCGGCGGCCCTAACAAGAGAGGGGTTCTATGTATAAGATCCTGGAGAAGACGCAGTTCTCGGAGAAGGTGTTCAAGTTCCGCATCGAGGCGCCTGCAATCGCCAAACATGCGCACGCTGGACAGTTCCTCATGGTCCGCGCCAACGAGACGGGCGAGCGCGTCCCGTTTACCTTGGCCGGTTGGAACGGTGACGAGGGCTGGGTCGAGTTCATCTTCATGGTGATCGGCAAGACCACCGAGATGCTTTCCACCTACGAGGCCGGCGAGTCGCTGCGCGACGTCGTGGGCCCGTTGGGCGTTCCCACCGAGATGGCCGAGGGCCCCTGTGCCGTCATTGGCGGCGGCGTCGGCCTGGCAATTGCCTTCCCGGTCGCCAAGCACCTGGTCGAGACCGGTCACGAGGTGCACGCCATCATGGGCGCCCGCACCAAGGACCTCCTGCTCATGGAGGACCAGTTCCGCGAGCTGCTCGACGCGGACCACATCCACATCACCACTGACGACGGCTCCTACGGCGAGCAGGGCGTTGTCACCGCTCCACTGGAGCGCCTGCTGCAGGACAAGGCCGTGAGCCAGGTCTTCTGCGTCGGCCCCGTTCCGATGATGAAGTTCTCGACCCTCACCGCCCAGAAGTACGACACCCCCATCACCGCGTCGCTCAACCCCATCATGGTTGACGGCACCGGTATGTGCGGCTGCTGCCGCGTCGAGGTGGGCGGCGTGACCAAGTTCGCTTGCGTCGACGGCCCCGACTTCGATGCCACCCTGGTCGACTGGGATGACCTTCGTGCCCGCCAGGCCGCTTACCGTTCCGAAGAGGGCGAGTCCCTCAAGGCCTATGAGGAAAAGAGCTGCGCATGCCACTAGTTAACGGTCGTTTCGTTGCCGATATGAAGTCGCCCCGCACCCCCGATAACGAGGAGCCGGCTGCCGAGCGCGCCTGCGACTTCCGCCCCGTCGACAAGGGCTTCACCGAGGAGATGGCGCTGGCCGAGGCCGAGCGCTGCCTCAACTGCAAGAAGCCGTTCTGTGTTGAGGGCTGCCCCGTCAACATCAACATTCCCCGCTTTATCGAGCAGATCCGCGAGAAGGACTTTGGCGGCGCCCTCGATACCATCCGCGAGGACTCCATGCTTCCCGCCATCTGCGGCCGCGTCTGCCCGCAGGAGAACCAGTGCGAGGGCAAGTGCATCCGTGGCAAGAAGTCCGAGCCCGTGGCCATCGGCCAGCTCGAGCGCTTCCTGGGTGACCGCCCCGAGCTCGCCTCCACGCCCAAGATGGCCCCCAAGAACGGCAAGAAGGTCGCCGTCGTCGGCTCCGGCCCGTCCGGCATCACCTGCGCCGGCGAGCTCGCCCGCAACGGCTTTGACGTCACCGTCTTCGAGGCCTTCTTCACCGGCGGCGGCGTGCTGGTCTACGGCATCCCCGAGTTCCGTCTGCCCAAGGCAGTCGTCAAGCGCGAGATCGACGGCCTGGAGGACATGGGCGTCAAGTTTGAGTACAACTCCGTCGTGGGCAACATGGCCACGGCCGAGGAGCTGTTCGAGCAGGGCTTCGACGCCATCTACGTGGCGACCGGCGCAGGCCTGCCCAAGTTCCTCAACGTCCCCGGCGAGAACCTGCCCAACGTCTTCTTCGCCAACGAGTACCTCACCCGCGTAAACCTGATGAAGGCCAACAAGTTCCCCGAGTACGACACCCCCACCAAGCACGGCAAGAACGTCGTCGTCTTTGGTGGCGGCAACGTGGCCATGGACGCCGTCCGTACCGCCAAGCGCCTGGGCGCCGAGCACGCCATCATCGCCTACCGTCGTACCGAGGACGAGATGCCCTGCCGTCGCGCCGAGCTGCACCATGCTAAGGCCGAGGGCGTCGAGGTTCTGCCGCTCGTCTCCCCGCTCGAGTTTGTCGCTGGCGAGAACGGCTCCGTGTGCGCCGTCAAGGTCCAGAAGATGGAGCTCGGCGAGCCTGACGAGTCCGGCCGTCGTCGCCCGGTGCCCATCGAGGGCGCCATCGAGGAGATTCCCTGCGACGTCGCGATCTCGGCTATCGGCACCAACGCCAACCCCTTCGCAAAGAAGATCGGCGGCAAGATGGAGCTCAACAAGTGGGGCTACATCGTTGCCGACGAGGAGACCGGCCAGACCACCGATCCCCGCATCTGGGCCGGCGGCGACATCGTCACCGGTGCCGCTACGGTCATTCTGGCGATGGGCGCCGGCAAGAAGGCCGCCGCTTCCATCACCAAGAACCTGCTGGGCGAGTAATCACCTGCAGTGCTAGCCACCAAACGGCAAAGTCCCCGTCGAGCACACGCCCGGCGGGGACTTTTTCTATGCCGACCACCCCAACCACCACAAAGGGGGCAGGTGCCTTTGTGGTGATCTGGGGTCTGGTCGGCAAACCAATTCCGGCGTTTGTCTCAATCTGTAACAGTTAGACCCTGTTGAGCCTTGTAGTTGTTACAGATCGAGACATTGTGCCGGCCGTCCCCGCTGAATCTCGATCTGTAACAGTTAGAGGCCAAATATCCCGCTTAGTGTTACAAATCGAGACATTAGGCTGGCGGCTGAACAGTTCATCTCAATCTGTAACACCTGAAGCCCAAATATCTGGCTTGGTGTTACAGATTGAGATTTTGTAAAAGCCGAGGATAGGCGCCGCCACCAAAACCTAACGCTTGCGGCGCTTGGTCGCGGCGATGCCGACGGCGGCTACGGTTGCGCCGGCGATGCCTAGGGCGGCGACCGTCATCGCGGTGGTATCCCCCGTGGTGGCTAGGACAGCATCGCCCTTCTTGGCCTGCGTGGTTTTCTCAACCGTCTTGATCGTGGCGGTTGTCGTGGCCGGCTTGGCCGCGGGCTTCACCTCGGGCTTGGCCGCGGGCTTCACCCCAGGCTGCGGTGTCGGATTGGGATCCGGCGTAGGCTGCAGATCGGGAGTCGGCGTGGCTTCAGGCATAAAGGTCAGATCGGTGTTGAGCCACAGGGTGTAGATCCAGCCGCTGTCCTCATCGGATACGCTATCCGCGACCTGGTAGCCGCGCTCCTGGCCGTTGATCACCAGCTTGGTGTCGGGCGTAAAGTAGAAGCCGCGCGCGGACTTGAGGTAGATACCGTAGCGATAGGTCACGCCGGGCTTAAAGACGTCGATGTGATTCGTGATGTTCTGATCCCAGAACTTCTGAGAGTTCACTTCGCTGCCATCGCTGCCCGTCCAGAACTCACACTGAGGAAGGGAGTTGGAACCCGTCGGAACATTCGCCGTAAAGACCGGCTTATCGCCCGCCTTGAAGGTGGTCGTGGCGCCGTTGATCTCGATAACGTCGATGGCCCGCCATTCGTCGATCGGCTGCTCGCACAGCATATTGTCAGCGTTTGGCGCGAAGACGCCGTTGACGGTCTTGATGTGGTGCGCCCAATGACCGTTGACGTACATCATGCAGTCATCGGCCACGGTATTGTCGCCCTTGAGCCTCAGCTCAACGGAGTACATGTAGAACTTGCCCTCTTCGAAGTGTTCGATCCTCCTCGCGCCCGTCGGATACTTGGCAGGGTCGGAATACCAGAAGGCAACGGGCGTGAGCTCCGCAGGGTCGCTGCCATCCATCTCCTCCCAGCACTCATACGCGATCTCATACTTATCGGCATCGGCGGCAGGAATCGTCGCGGTCGCACGCGGCGCCTCGCCGGGCGCGTAGTCGATTTTCACATCGTTGACGTTTAGATTCTCAAGAGCTTCGTTTTCCGACGAAGCAGGCATCGTAATTGTTTTAATAGCAGGGACATACAGGAATTCTCCGCTTAGACTCGACTTTACGGTTTCCCCGTTTACGGTAACAACGGTTTCATCGCTGAAGGAATATCCGTCTTTTGGCTTCAGCATAAGAGAATACACGTACTCTTTCCCGCTTTTAAACTTTGTAATAGTCGGCAGGGAACCATGTGAGCCGTTATCGGAATACCAGGCAGCAACGGGTTCGTTGTTTTCAAATTCCTGCCAGCATTCATAAGCGATTTCGTATTTATCTGCATCGTAGTTAGGGACACCTGCCGTCGCCTGCGGACCAGTATCCAGCTGCCAATTGAAGTTCGTATTCTGAACATTGGCAAAGGAGATGGATTCCGATTCTGATTCCGCTGCCGGGATAACAAGGCACGCCCTCTCGTAGACATGGGTGCGGGTGTAGTAGTCATCCCGGATCTCGTTAATAGTGGGTTTCCCGGTCGCCTCGGTGTCTCCTTTAAAGGCGTCGTCCGGATCACCGATGATGATATTCCCGGGCCCTGTACCCGTATACGTAAGCTTGGATCCATCATAGGTGGTCGTCATCTTGGACTTATTCTCCTTGTACTCCGTAAAGTACTTCTGCTCCTCCTTCTGTCTCTGAATCTTGCTGATATCCAGGGTAAGCGTTGTTTTATTGCTCGCACTGTCATACGCCGCATGGACGATCAAGTCCCCCAGGCCGATAAAAGTCAAAGCGCTACCATCGAGAGCAGACTGGTCTCCATCTACAAGGGCAATCCCCTTCACATACTCAATCGTTTCTTCTTTCTTGATGTCGGTGTAATTGTTCCGCACCGTAATATTGACCCTAACGCCGCTGCCGCCAACAGCATCGGTCACACCGCAGGGCATGATGGCGTCATTCGCCGGCGTGGCGGCGTTGTCGCTGAGAGTATTTTGTTCAGCGGGTGCCGCATCGTTGGATTCATCGGTGGCGCCAGTCGGGACCGTCTGCTGAGGCTCAGCGGCGGCTTGCGCCGCCGGAGCAGCATCGGTTGCAGGCGCGGTCGAAGCAGCCGGTGCGGTCCTTGCCGCCGTATCCTCCGCAACCGTCGGCGTCACCGAAGCCGCGGCAACCTCATCCGTCCCAGCGGCGGGATCGGCGCATTCCGTCGCCAGCGCCACGCTCGGCAGCAGCAACTGACCGACCATAAGCGCACACGCGCCGGCGCAAGCTATTTTGGCACCCACACAACGCCAGGTACCGTGAACCAGCGAGCAGGTGGACTCACGTTGAGTTTGCTTGTCAAAGTGACTTGCGTTCATAACGGCCTCCTTGGTCGTAGGGACATACCACCACAAAGGTGCCTGTCCCCTTTGTGGTGGTCCTGTACAACCAAGATGCGACAAATGACTCTATACTCCAAGGTTCGCATCTACGAACCTAGGCCTCTACCTGCGGAAATACAAAGAGCCGCCGCGAGGACATTTATGCTCACGCGGCGGCTGAAAATGGCTATGAAAGCTTGCGCTAGCGGTTGCGGCGCTTGGACGCGACGAAGCCAGCGCCGATAACGGACGCGCCGGCGATTCCGAGGGCCGCTGCCGCCGTCGCGGCGCTATCGCCTGTGGCGGCTAGGGCGCCGGAACCGTTTTTGGCGGCAGCAGTCTTGGTCGTAACGGTCTTGGTGACCGTCGTGGTGGTCTTTGCGTCCTTGTCTACGGGCTTGAGGTCAGGCTTCTGCTCGGGATTGGGCATAGGATCGGGATCGGGCTCCGGTGTCGGCTCCGGCTCCTGCCCGTCTCCAAAATCAATCACTACATCATGGGCGACCTCGGCAGAACCGACGATATCCGTAATAGCAGACGGACCGGCAACACCGACGACCTGCCCGTTCTGGGAGCTCGGCCATTTCCCCGTATCAACAACCTTTTTCACATCGCGCACCATCCGTCGGAGTCGTAATCATCGCGTTCCCGCGCGACTCGCCCCAGCCCAAATCAATCCTCGCGGCACGGAACAGCGTCGCAGTCGCGTCGTTGCAGTTGATCGCATAGATTCCCGCAGTCGCGCCCGAAGCCTCAATCTTCGATTTGCGAATCTTGATACGAGGCGTTTCAAACCCGGTGTTTGCCTCTGCCATGATTCCAAAACTTTGATTGCGGACGGCATCGATGCCGTTTGCAGCAGACAGGCTTCGAGACGTAAGATTCGACTCCTCGACAAACATCCACACCGCACCGCTTTGCGAACGCGCGCTGATGCCCGCCGAGAGCGAAGCCGCACTGCCGGCGGAAAGCGCGACATCGGCTCCGTTGACGATTTTCATGAGGGTATTCTTTTTGATACCGACCGTATTGATGCACACAGAAACCTGCCAGGCATCGGCTGTCTTGATCGACAGGTTGGCGGCATCGATCGTGACGTCGCCCCCGTGCACGGAGACATAATCCGGTTCTTCCTGCTCGCCTTCCTGAGCAGCGTGTCTACTGGGAAGGTTATCGGCAAAGATACCGTAGGTGCCCACCGTTGGACGCCAAGATCCTTCCGCCGATTTTGCCTCGATTTTGACATCGGCGCCCTTATCGATCGTCACGCTGCCGGCCGTCGCGCGAATGCCCGTCGCACTGTTCACTGCGCCCGAAGCCGTCACGTTGACGTTGGCGCCGCTGATGGTCACATCGCCACCCGCATTGCCGTCGCCTTCCGCCGCAATCGCATCGGTCTGAGCCGTCGCATTAAGGGTGCCGTCGCCGGTAATGGCAAGGTTACCGTTCTTAACAGCAATGGCGCTCTGCCCGGCGTCGGCCGTGACGGTGTTGGTGCCCGTCACGCCGATGGTGAGGTTGCCCTTGGCGCCGATGGAGCCGCCGTCGTAGCCGTTGAGCTTCATGCCGTCGGCACCGTCCCAGGACCACGTTCCGGCCTCATCGCCGGCGACCGTGCCCCTGTCGTACTGCGTGCCGCCGACGTTGACCCAGTCGGCGGCGAGCGCCACGCTCGGCAGCAGCAGCTGGCCGGCCATGAGCGCGCAGGCCCCCGCGCAAGCAAGTTTTGCGCCCACGCGGCGCCATGTTCCGTGGGAGAGCGTGCACGAGTGGCCGTGGTCGATTGGGTTGTCATGGATTTGCTTTCGCATGTGAGCCTCCTTGTCGTAAGGGGTGCTTCTATAACACCATGTTACGGGAAGATATCCGGATCCTGGGGCACAAATTCTCATGTGGCGCACCTGCCAGCGCAAAAGGCAACGAGCATGCGATTGCCAAGCGCCCCCCCGAAAGGCTCACCCCCTACCGACCTGGTCTACAATCAAGGACACGATTATTCCGTCCATCCAAAGGACCGTTCTTGAACCTGAGTAAGCCTAAAATCAACGCGCTTCTGGCACTTGCGCTCTTTACCTTTGTCTTTCTTGCCGCCGAGTTTCGATTCGACATTAATGTCGGGCTGCTCGCCGGTGCCGAGCGCGTTGTAATTGCGCAGGGCTTTATCCTGGGCGCCAGCGTGATCGGCTTTATCGGATATGCGCCGCTGCTCGGGCTCGCACAGCGCAAAGGCCGGCCTCAGGCAGTTGTCAGCGCCGCCGTCCCCATCGCCATCTTGGGGTTGACTCAGATTCAGTCCCCCACGAGCCCGCTTGCGCTCGAGATTCTGGGATGCCTCGCATTCCTCGGACTCGGCCTACTGGGCGGCGCGGCACACCATGCCTTCGCAACGACATTCCAAGACGATACCAAGCTCGCCACCGGCGCAGGAGCAGCCTATGCCGCGGGCATCCTGATGCAGTTCGTCACCAACCTGATTGATTGCGGCGGCATCGTCGAGCTCATCATTCTTGGCGCGGCAACGATCGCCATCTCTGCCCTCAGCGTCGTTCCCCAAAAGGCTGCCGAGAGCTCCAGCCCCGCCATCAATCCCTTTGTTGAGCCATCGCACGCCCTTGCCAAGCAGGCGTGTTCGAGCATCGCGCTCGTCATGATTCTGGCCTGCTTGTTCTCGACCCTCGACAACGTGGTCACGCTCTCCAACGCCCACGGCACCATTGCCGTGCAAACATGGCCGCGCCTCTTTTTGGCGGCGAGCGGCCTTGCCGCCGGCATTATCTTTGATCTTGCCGAACGCCGATACATGGGACTTGTCATGCTCGGCATCGCCGTGCTCTCGACCATTTCCATCCTGACCGTGGAAGCCGGCGCCGATCCCAACCTGGGCCTCATTGTCTTTTACCTGAGCTCGGGCTTTTTCGTCACGTTCTTTACCGCCACGTTTACGCAGCTGGCGCCGCGCATGCATACGCCCGCACTATGGGCTGGCATGGGCCGTGCAGCCAACAACGTGTGCGCGTTCACTACGTCGGGCATCTCGCTGGCACTTGTGGCCTCAGGCAATGTTGCTCTCATCATGATCGGTGCGCTCGTTTTGCTCGTCGCCGCCTGCGCAGCATTCGTGGCAGCCGGCTTGTTCCGCCTGCCCCAAACCGAGCAGGAGCGCGAACATCAACAGCTTGCCGAGGAGGCGCTGGCAGTACCGAGTATCGAGGAGCAGCGTCAGGCCTTCATCACCGACCACGGCCTCACCCCGCGCGAAGTCGACGTGCTCATAGCCGTGACCCAGGATGAACGCCCGCTCAAGCAGATCGCCGAGGAGCTCGGCATCTCGATGCGCATGGTACAGCGCCACCTGAGCTCTATCTACCAAAAGACCGACACGCAAACGCGCGCCGGTCTCACCAAAGCCTTCCCCTCGGCCTAAAACAAAAACCACCACAAAGGTGCCTGTCCCCTTTGTGGTGGTTTTGATCGGCTAGGCTTCGAGCTGCGCCAGCTTGTAGCGGTAGGCCGCCGCGATGACGTCCTTGCAGCCTTCGCGGTCCAGCTTGGCGCGGTTGACGACGATGTCTTTACCACTCGTCATCTTCCACTTTCCGGCGCTATAGCGCTTATAGAACGCCTCGCGCGCCTTCTGCTGCTGCTTGACCAGCTTGGCGCCTTTCTTTTTATTAAGGCCACGCTTCTTGCGCACGATCTCGACGCGGTCCTCAAAGGGAGCGGTCACCAACACGGCAATGTGGTTGGGGTTGTTGCGAAGCAGGTAATCGGACAGGCGGCCTTCGATAATGCAGCTCTCGGTCTCGCCCAGATCCAAAATCACCTGGCTCATCTTTTGGAACAACTTGTCCGAGTACGAACGCGCATCGTAGCGGTCGGGCAAAAACGCCATGTTTTCCACGGCCAGACGCTCGTCGTAGGCGGCCATCTTATCGAGCGACTCGCCCGCGCGCAGCGACGCACGCACCAGCAGCTCGTTATCGTACAGAGGAATCCCCAACTCGTCGGCAAGCATGCGACCAATCTCATGGCCCTCGGCGCCAAAGTCACGCGCGATGGTAATGACCACAGGATTCTTCTTATTCTCCAGATCGCTCATCGCGATTCCTTTCTAACAAATGAGAAAAGGGCTGTTTATCTCTTATTCCCACGATACCGTACCTGGGTTTTCCTGGTGCCCAAGATTGGCCTGAAAGAGGAGCGACGCGTACTTTGGTACGCGAGCGACGGTTTGAAGGCCAAGGTTGGGTGCCAGGGAAAGCCAGGCTATGCGGCTACGATGCGGCGTTGGTAAGCTCGGACCAGCAGCGAGATGCCAAAGTTGAGCACAAAGTACATCGCAAACACCAGGCCGTAGAGCATAAGCACCTGCGACAGGTCGATCGCATGGGCCATCACGACGTTTGCCGTGTACATGAGCTCGGCCACGTTAATACCCGAAAGATACGAGCTGTCCTTGATGACGGTCGTGCACTGGCTAAACAGCGCCGGAATGATCGTCTTAAACGTCTGCGGCAGAATGATGTAGCGCATGGTGGCAAAGAAGCCAAAACCCTGGCTCTGCGCTGCCTCAAACTGGCCGCGCGGAATCGAGTTGAGACCGCCGCGCACAATCTCGGCCATAACGGCGCTGGTAAACAGCGTAAAGGCGATGGTCGAAATCACAATGTCCAAACCCTGCACCGTAAAGTAGATAAACAGAATCCACAGCAGGTTCGGCGTGCAACGGAACAGCTCGATATAGGCGCTCACCAAAATACGGAACGGGCGGGGCGCATAGCTCTTGACGAGCGCCAGCACCGTGCCAAAGATGAGCGAGAAAAAGATCGACAGCGCCGAGATCTCGATGGTCTTAACAAAGCCGCCCCAAATGTAGAGCAGGTTGGTCGCGTTGAAGATTTCCATGCGCTAGGCCTCCTCTACGTTGTCGAGTCCCAGCTCGGCCAGGCTCACGCCGCGCGGACGCTCCTTGGAGCGGCGCTCGAGCCACTGCACCAGCATGGCGAGCGGAAAGCAGATGATGAAGTACATAAGGCAGCAGACGATGTATCCCTGCAGGTAACCGTACAGACTCACAAAGTTGTCGGAACGGTACATAAGGTCGCCACCGGCCACAAGCGCCAGCACCGACGTGTTCTTGACCAGGTTGAGCGCCTGGTTGCACAGCGGCGGCAAAATGATCTTGAATGTCTGGGGCAGCACGATGTACCAGTACGCCTGCGCACGGGTGAAGCCCTGGCTCTGGGCCGCCTCCATCTGACCGCGCGGAACCGCCTCGATACCAGTGCGGATGACCTCCGAAATGTAGGCCGCGTGATACAGGCCCACACCCAAGAAGCCCAACACGAACGGCGCGATGCGCACCGGCTGGTCGGCACCGGTTATGGCCTGCAAAAACTGCGGACCGGCCATGTACATAAAGAGCACCTGCACGGGCAACGGGGTGTTCTGGTAAAACTCCACGTACACGCGGCTTATGGCGCGCAGCACGCGCGAGCGAGTGGTAGAAAACACGCCCAGCAGCGTGCCCAGCACCAGCGACAGCAGCAGACCGGCAACGACCACCTGCAGCGTCACGCCAAAGCCCTCCCAGAAGGGCCCCATGTTTTGAAATGTCGTCGACCAACGGTCGGCGTCAAATAATCCTTCGAGCATTTGATTCCTTCCTTGGACGATGCGCCTATACAAGACCCCAGGTCTTGACCTCTTGGTCGAGCCAGCCGTCGGCCAGGCGATCGCAAATCACCTGATCGACCACGGCCGAAAGGTCGCAGCCCTTCTTGGTCGCCACGCCGTAGCCCTGCTCGCCAAACTTGACCTCGGGCTGCAGCAGCTCAACGGTCTCGTTCATGTAGCCGGCCAGCGTGGAGCGGTCCATGGCAAAGACGTCGATATTGCCGGCGTCGAGTGAACTCTTGATGATGGGGTAGCCGCTAAAGGCCCTAAACTCGGGCTTGCAGCTAAAGCCGTTGTCCTTGATCATCTGCTCAATCAGGCCCTGCGTGGTAGCACCCTGGCTCACGCCGATGACCTTGCCGTCCAGGTCCTCAATCGAGGTAAAGCCCGAACGCTTCTTGACCATGAGTCCCACGTAGTCGGTGCGGTACGGCGTCGAGAAATCCCAGCTCTTCTTGCGCTCGTCGGTGATGGTGTAGGTCGCCGCGACCACGTCGAGCTGGCCGTTATCGATCAGCGGGCCGCGCGTCTTGGGCGTTACGTCGGTAAACTCGACAAGCTCCTGGGCACGGGCTTCCTTGTAGCTCACGCCAAAGACGGCGGCCGCGATCTGGTAGCACAAATCGACTTCCATGCCCTCAAAGCGACCCTTAGCGGTGTCGTAATAGCCGTAACCGGGAACGTCCTTCTTAACGCCGGCATTCAGATGGCCACGCGACTTAATGGCCGCAAGCTTAGACCCCTTGTCGGAGCCCTCGCCGCTGGTGGAGTTGCCGCAACCGGTAAGCGCGGCCCCCGTCAGCGTAAGCATACCGGCGCCCGCCAGCTGCAAAAAGTGACGGCGCGACACGGCCGCCCTCGTCATATCCGTCATGTCCACCACCGCACCTAGTGCAGAATCTTGGACAGGAACTCGCGGCAGCGCGGGTTCTCGGGATTATCGAAGAAGTGCTCGGGCGTGCCCTCCTCCAGGATGCGGCCGTCCTCCATAAAGATGACGCGGTCGGCCACCTGGCGCGCAAAACCCATCTCGTGCGTCACGCAGATCATGGTGATGTCCTCCTGCGCAAGCTCAATCATAACGTCCAGAACCTCCTGGACCATCTCGGGGTCGAGCGCCGAGGTCGGCTCGTCAAACAGGATGATGTCCGGGTCCATCGCCAGCGACCGCACGATGGCAATGCGCTGCTTCTGTCCGCCGGAAAGCTGATCCGGCATCCGTTTTCCGTACTCTTCCAGCTGGACCAGACGAAGTGCCTGTTCTACTTTTCTCTCGATCTCTGCCTTCGGAACTTTGCGGATCTTCAATCCATATCCTACGTTGTCCGACACATTCATATGCGGAAACAGGGCATAATTCTGGAACACCGTATTGACATCCCGTTTGTTCGGCTCACGGTTCGTAATGTCCTGTCCTTCCAGGATCACCTGTCCGGCATCCGGCAGTTCCAGCCCCGCAATAATACGCAGCGTCGTGGTCTTGCCGCAGCCGGAAGCTCCCAACAGGGTAATAAATTCTCCCTGTGCCACCTCCAGATCGATGCCTTTTAATACTTCTGTATTGTCAAATGATTTCCGGATCTGCCGAAGTTGTAATATACTTTCGCCCATGCACCGGCTCCTTTCCTCATTTTCGTATATCATTTTTGATACAGATTCTACCGTATTTTTTTATCTCAGTCAATCCTTTATCCCCAGGCAATAAAAACGATAAAAACAGGCTGCCGGCTTCAGAGCCGCCAGAATATCAGGCATTAAAAAATGCCAAGCCACAGGTTTTCATCCTG
>ERZ773165.896-NODE-896-length-20117-cov-2.446466_pt1 | contig 20117 bp, 19 predicted proteins | sample MGYA00581003_ERZ773165 | MGnify/ENA primary metagenome ERZ773165 (study PRJEB29015, sample SAMEA2737817) | human gut metagenome | biome: human gut; feature: human-associated habitat; material: faeces | place: China | collected 2012 ... | reverse complement strand
CGCCTGCCCGACCGCCTGGATCGACACCCCGCGTTCCGAACAGATTGGCCCGATGCACAACTCCATGACCCCGGTCGACGAACTCGTCCCGGCCGGCATCACCGTCGCCCTCGGCACGGACAACGTCTGCGACGCCATGGTGCCCTGGTGCTCGGGCGATATGTGGCATGAGCTTCAGCTTCTTGCCACGGGCTGCCGCTTCGACGACTTCGAAAACCTCGTCAAGATTGCCACGGTCAACGGCCGCAAGGCGATCGGCATCGACTAATTTTCAGGAAAGAGATATAGAAAATGTTCAAGTCCAAGATTGCTGAAAACATCCTCGCCGAACACCTCATCAACAACGGCGCCGTGTCCTTCCTGACGGAACGTCCGATGCGCCTCAAGTCCGGCCTGATCACCCCGATCTACGTCGACAACCGCCGCCTGACGGCCGTCCCGGAAGCCTGGCGCGACATCCTTGAAACTATGGCCACGAAGGTCGTCGAACTCGGTCTCGAATTCGACATCGTTGCGGGCGTCGAAGGCGCCGGCGTCTCCCACGCCGCCGCTCTGGCCTACCGTCTCAACAAGCCGAGCATCTTCGTTCGTCAGGCCGCCAAGACCTACGGCAACAAGAGGAATCGCAATGGCACGTCTTGCCGGAGTCGACATCCCCAATGAGAAGCGCATCGAGATCGCCCTCACCTACATCTTTGGTGTTGGTCGTACTCGTGCCAAGGAAACGCTTGCCGCGACCGGTATTAGCCCGGACATCCGCGTCAAGGATCTCACCGACGAGCAGCTGATTACGCTGCGTGATTACCTTGAGGGTAACTACAAGATCGAGGGTGATCTGCGTCGTGAAATCGATGCGGACATCCGCCGTAAGATCCAGATCAACTGCTACCAAGGCCAGCGTCACCGTAAGGGACTTCCTGTGCGCGGTCAGCGCACCAAGACCAATGCTCGTACCCGCAAGGGCCCGAAGCGCACGGTCGCCGGAAAGAAGAAGGCCACCAAGTAATCGGTGGCTGACAGTTCAAGCCACGAGGTGTGAGCCTCATCGTTTGAACATCAAAGCAAATTCGTTATTAGGAAACGAGGGTCAATGGCAGCTCAAAAGCAAGCCGCGCGCAAGCCGCGTCGCCGCGACCGCAAGTCGGTCCCGGTTGGGCAGGCGCACATCAAGTCCACTTTCAACAACACCATCATTTCGATCACCGACCCGTCCGGCGCAGTTGTGTCCTGGGCGTCCGGTGGCGATGTCGGCTTCAAGGGCTCCCGTAAGTCCACGCCGTACGCCGCTGGCATGGCCGCCGAATCCGCAGCCCGCAAGGCTATGGAGCACGGCCTCAAGAAGGTCGACGTGTTCGTGAAGGGCCCGGGTTCCGGTCGTGAAACCGCCATCCGTTCCCTGCAGTCCGCCGGACTCGAAGTCGGTTCCATCACCGACGTCACCCCGCAGGCACACAACGGCGTTCGTCCTCCGAAGCGCCGTCGCGTCTGAGCACTAGAAGAAATCATCAATCCAACGCCGCTTATGGCCGGTGAGTGCACCACCGGCCTGAAGCTGAAAGGATAACCACAGTGCTTATCGCACAGCGTCCGACACTTACCGAGGAATCTCTCAACCCTCAGCGTTCCCGCTTCACCATCGAGCCTCTTGAGCCTGGTTTCGGCTACACGCTTGGCAACTCGCTGCGCCGTACCCTCCTGAGCTCCATTCCGGGAGCGGCTGTGACTTCGGTGCGTATCTCCGGCGTCCCGCACGAGTTCACCACTCTGCCGGGTGTTGAAGAGGACGTTACCGAAATCCTGCTGAACATCAAGGGCATCGTGCTCACCAGCGAATACGATGAGCCGGTTGTCATGTATCTGCGCAAGAGCGGCAAGGGCGAGGCCACCGCGGGCGACATCACCCCGCCGGCCGGCGTCACCATCGCCAACCCGGACATGCATATCGCTACCCTCGCCGAAGATGGCGAACTCGAGATCGAGTTCACCGTCGAGCGTGGCCGCGGCTATGTGCCCGCCCAGATGAACAAGCAGGATAACGCCGAGATCGGCCGCATTCCGGTCGACTCGATCTACTCCCCGGTGCTCAAGGTGAGCTATCGTGTGGAAGCCACCCGCGTTGAACAGCGCACTGACTTCGACAAGCTCATCCTGGACGTGGAGACCAAGCCGGCTATCTCCCCGCGCGATGCAGTCGCATCCGCAGGCTCCACCCTGGTGGAACTCTTCGGTCTGTGCCGTGAGCTCAACACCCAGGCTGAGGGCGTCGAGGTTGGCCCTGCTCCTGTGGCAGAGGAAACCAACCCGGAGATGGCCGTTCCGATCGAGGATCTCAACCTCAACCAGCGCAGCTACAACTGCCTGAAGCGCGAGGGCATCCACACGATCGGCGAGCTGGTCGCCCACACCGAGCAGGATCTGCTCGATATCCGCAATTTCGGTATGAAGTCCATCGATGAAGTCAAGGAGAAGCTCCAGTCTCTGGGACTCGCCCTCAAGGCTTCCCCGCTGGGTAACTTCGATACCAATAATCTCGAAGGTGGCACCTTCTTCTCGCCGGAAGACGAGTGATCCGCCACTTTTGACCTAACCGCTTCGTTGGATTCGGACGTTCGGGCAACTGCCCACCTGAATCCAACGGGGCTTTCAAGGAGAAACAATGCCTACACCAAAGAAGGGTCCGCGTCTGGCCTCCAGCCCGGCTCATGAGCGTCTTATGCTCGCGAACATGGCCACCAGCCTGTTCCAGAACGGCCGCATCACCACCACCCTGCCGAAGGCCAAGCGTCTTCGTCCGCTGGCCGAGCGCCTGATCACGCTCGCCAAGCGTGGTGATCTGCACAACCGTCGTCGCGTGATGCGCGTCATCCGCAACAAGTCCGTCGTGCACAAGCTGTTCACCGAGATCGCCGAGCAGATGGAGCAGCGCGAAGGCGGCTACACCCGCATCGTCAAGATCGCTCCGCGTCGCGGCGATGCCGCTCCGGCAGCCATCATCGAGCTCGTCACCGAGCCGGTGAGCCCGAAGCAGGCCGTGGTGAAGGAAGCCGAAGCCGCAACCAAGGTTGCCGCTGCCGAGGCTCCGGAAGCCGCCGCTGAAGAGGCTACCGCTGAGAACGCCGAGTGAATCGCTCTTAGCTGATTGAAGGCCGGGAATCGCAAGGTTCCCGGCCTTTGTCATATCTGCTGCCAAGACTGTCGTGCCACATGCCTCACTATGCCAGCCATTTGCTATGCTCAATGCCGTGAGACTACGCATCGATTTGGCATATGACGGTACCGGCTTCTACGGATGGGCGAAACAGCCCGAAATACGTACGGTACAGGGCGAAATCGAACGCGTGCTGCATACCATTCTTCGCGTACCGGAAGGAGACCCGACCGAACCGCTGCGCCTTACCGTGGCCGGACGAACCGACACCGGCGTGCACGCCTCGCATCAGGTATGCCATCTGGACGTCAACGAGGACGTGCTCAAACGCTGCGTCGGCCACATGGACGTGCCGCCCGTCATCGCGCTTACCCGCAGACTTCAGCGCATGCTGCCGGCCGATATCGCAATCCGCGGCATCGCACCCGCTCCGGACGGTTTCGACGCGCGTTTCTCCGCGTTGGAACGTACCTACGTGTACCGAATCGCCGATAGGTCAAGCGAGGTGGACCCCCGTACCAGAAACTTCGTATTGCATATCGACGATGAACTTGACCTCAAATCCATGAACGAAGCCGCTGCGATGACGATCGGCCTGCACGATTTCGGCTCGTTCGCCACCCCAAATCCGGGCGGCACCACCATACGCGAGGTGAAGACCGCGTATTGGCGTCGCGTGCCGCAGCGGACGCTTATCGACGACGGCATGACGATGGGGGAGCGGTACCGTACGCCGACCGTGGAATCGGGCCTCGTCTGCTTCGTGATCGTCGCCGACGCGTTTGCACGCAATATGGTGCGCTCCCTCGTCAACGGCTGCGTGCAGGTCGGTATCGGCAAACGTTCCCTCGACTGGTTTGCAGGAAAAATGGCGGCTCCGCTGCGCGAAGGCTCCACAGGACCGATCGCGCCGCAAGGACTGACGCTGGAGCATATCGAATATCCGGCCGACGACCAGCTGGCGGTCCGCGCCGAAGCCATTCGCGCCAAGCGCACACTGTAGCTTTATTGCGATTGTCATAGCCATGTTACGGGCGATTGTCATGTCCATTGCCGAGACATTGTCGTAACAGACCGTTTCGTTTCCCGGAAACGCTGGTTCGTTAGGTTTTTCTTCCATCAAGGCACGATGCCTCAGATTGGCATGCGTTCGCATGGGGTGGAAGGGAGCGTGGAACGATGATTGAATCCGCCGCACGAAGGTTGGCTTCGGAACTGGTCGATCGTCGGGAGTCGATCAACCGGGAGCTGAGCCGTAATGGCGTACGGTTCGGCATCTACAAGAACGGCGAGTACCATGACCGGCTGTTTCCGTACGATCCGATTCCGCGCATCATCGAATCGGACGAATTCGACAGAATGGAAGCCGGACTGAAACAGCGCGTCAACGCGTTGAACGCCTACCTGCGCGACATCTACTCCGACAAGCAGGCCATCAAGGACGGCATCGTGCCGGAAGAATACGTGTACACGTCCGCGGGATACTTTCCGCAAGTCAACGGCGTGACACCTCCGGGCGGCGTGTTCGCGCACATCGCCGGCGAGGACCTGGTGCAGGGGCAGGACGGGCAATGGTGGGTGCTGGAAGACAATCTGCGCATTCCATCCGGTGCCAGCTATCCGCTGTTCGCCCGCGATATCGAACGCAGAATCACGCCCAGCCTGTTCCGCAACGTACGTGTGCGCGACAATCGCGATTATCCACGACTGCTGCGCCAATCCATGGATTTCGTCTCCACCGACGGCATAGCAGTGGTGCTCACCCCCGGCAGGTACAATTCCGCGTTCTTCGAACATGCATACCTGGCCGAGAAAACCGGCGCGGCGCTCGCGTTCCCCGAAGACCTCGAAGTCGTGGACAACAAAGTGTACTTCCTCGACTATGCCGGCAGGAAACACCGCGTCGGCGTGGTCTACCGCCGTCTGTCCGACGAATATCTCGACCCGTTCGCGTTCAACCCGGATTCCGTGATCGGCGTGCCGGGAATCCTGTCCGCCTACAGGTCGGGCAATGTGGCGATCGTCAACGCTCCGGGCAACGGCGCGGCCGACGACAAGGCCATCTACTATTTCGTGCCGAACATGATCCGCTATTATCTCGGCGAAGAGCCGATTCTGCACAATGCGCCGACCTACATGCCGATGTTCGACAAGGACCGCAAGGAAGTACTCGACCGGCTCGGCGAACTGGTCATCAAGGATGTGGCGGAAGCGGGCGGCTACGGCGTCGTGTTCGGCTCATCGCTCGACCGGTCGCAACGAGAGGAACTGGCCGAACGCATCAAGGCCGAACCGCGCCGGTTCATCGCGCAGGAGGTCATCCAATTCAAGGACATCGACGTGGTGGACCCCGAAACCGGACAGATGAGCCCACGTAAATGCGACCTGCGCGCCTTCGTGGTGACCGGCAAGAACACGCACGTATGGTATTCGGGACTGACACGCTACTCGTCCATACCGGGCCAGATGATCGTCAACTCATCACAGGGCGGCGGTTTCAAGGACACCTGGGTACTGGCCAAAGAGACCGGCGTGGAGCATGATTACGCACCCGGCTCGGAGGTCGTGCGCGTGCTGGAACAGTCCCGCAAGCACTCGCTGGCACTCGTCACCGCGTCGAAGGCCGACAACCTGTTCTGGCTCGGCCGCTACACGGAACGCGTATTCACCACGCTGAGCCAATTCTTCCCCTTCTACGACCGTGTGATGGACACGGATGTGGACGCGTTCCGACCGTTCGCCCGCGCGCTCGACCTGCCGGAGGATTTCGAGGATTTCGACGCGTTCATCCACAGCTTCCTGTACGACGAGAAGAATCCGGATTCCGTACGCAGCGCCATCGTCTACGCGTTCAACAACGCGGTGATTCTGCGCCCCGAACTTGGTTCTCGCTCGTTGCAGCAGGTGGAGTTGGCCATGAGCTCCATAGTGGAGGCATCCGAATACGGCGGCACGGACGCGGACATCTTCAAACACCGCGACATCGCGGACAACATGCTCGCCTTCTGGGGAGGTGTGGAGAATTCCCCCGTCGAACCGACTCTGAAATCGTTCATTTTCGTGGGCAAATATCTGGAACGTCTGGATCTGTACACACGATTCGGATATTCCGTGGAAGAGCTCAAGGCGCCGCTCGCCAAACTGGGCAGCTACATCCTGCCGTTGAACGGTCTGCCGGTACCGCAATGCTTCGCCGAAGGATTGCGCTGGCTGGTCGGCCAGCTGCCGCAGCGGGGATATGCGGAGCTTGCGGAAAAACTGGGGATGCTGCTGAAAGATTTCGATGGGCGCATCTCCACGAAGGATCTGAAGGATCTGGGCATGCTCAACACGATGGACATGGACGCCGCGCGACTGTGAAGAATACGTGCCACAGCCATCGCACGGTGCGTGTATAACGGCTAGAACAAGGCCCACGGCGTGGAAAACGCCGAAGGAACGACAATAATCGCTGAGGAGACGATGTGAAGAAACTGGTGTTTGACTATGAGATGAAGCTCTCATTCAGCTCGCCCGTGACCGACCATCGCTTCCAACTGCGCTGCATTCCAGCCACCGGCCCACGCCAGCAGGTGATCGACGTGGCAGTCAAAATCGAACCGGATGTGGAACTCGAAACCACCATCGATTCCTTCGATTCCGTGGTGATGACCGGATTCATTCCCGAACCGCACACCATGTTCAACTACTCGGTGACCGGCATCGCCTTCGTGGACAACGCGCATATCAAATCCGAAATCTACAAGCCGCTGTACCGCTTCAATTCGGCGTTGACAGTGCCGGGGCCGGCCATCGAAGCGTTGATCGGCATCTGCCGTGAACGCATCGCGTCCCTGCCTGCCGACTGCACGCCGATCGACCAAGCCCGTGAGGTGATGGACGAGGTGTTCAAAACGTTCGTCTACACGCCGGCCTCCACCACCATCCGCACCACCGCCGAGGAAGCGTTCGCTCAACGCAAGGGCGTATGCCAGGATTACGCGCACGTCATGCTGTCCGTGTGCCGGCACGTCGGACTCACTGCCCGATACATCGCGGGATTGCTCGGCGGCGAGGGCGCCACGCACGCATGGATCGAAATCTACCATGATGGACGTTGGGTCGGTTTGGACCCCACACACAACCGTATGGTCGACGACAACTACATCACCATCGCCCATGGCCGCGATTACCGCGACTGCATGCTCGACATCGGCATCTTCTCCGGCTGCGACGTCAAGCAGGACCAGTGGGTCAACGCTTCCGTGCACGAGCAGGGATACTGATTCCCCGACGTTTTCTCGATGCCGGATTCCGTATTTCGGCAGATGCAAAGCAGATAAACAAAAAAAGGCCGAAACGCCATTGTTTCAACCTTCATTGCATGCGGATAAGGCGAGATTCGAACTCGCGGAGGGGTTCGCCCTCACACGCTTTCGAGGCGTGCTCCTTAGACCGCTCGGACACTTATCCATTCGTCACCTGAAAACAAGCAACTTGATAATTGTGCCACAGTGGTGGCGATTGTCAAATCGGACTGGCTGCAACGGTGTGATTTCCGGCGTGTCTTGCTTTGCGCCCGACTGTGCGTCCTTAGGCGAACAGCGCTTCGTCGAAGGAAGGATAGCCCCAATCAAGCGCCAATTCGACACGGTCCGCAATCAGACCGGTAAGCACGCCCAGGGATTGCGCTCGCGAATCCGTCGACTGTTTTGCATTGGTGACGCGTGACTGGGAATGATCGTTCGCGGCATTGGAGCTTCCGGCGATTGCCGTTATCTCGCTTCGCGCGCAGTTCATTTCGATGGTGGCGTCGGTCGGTGCCGTAAGGCCGGTGGCGGAATCGAGCATCGTGTCGGGGTGGGCGAGCAAGGCGGTGGCCTCGTACGTTTTCCTACGATCGTCAATGGTGCCCGAGAAGGATGCGAACCGTTGCGATGTGGTCTTATGACGATCGCTGATATCCAGCGTCGCATGGCCGCTGTTGCGGGCCGCCAGCACTTCCATGGCGAATCCGGCACGGTCTTCGGCCTGCGCGGCGGTGGCAAGGGACTTGGAATCGACGTCAAGCGATTCGACATCGTCAAAACGCGACAGCGTGATCGGCGCGACGGCCACCGACAGTTGATCGCCCAGTGCGCGAGCCATATGACGTGCCTGCGCGCTGCGCAACGTGCCTTCGGCAAAACGCGCCGGACATTGCGCCGCGGTGTTCGTCCATGCGGAGACCGCCTGCTGCGCCGAGAAATAGCGGCGGATGATGTGCTGATGCTGGTCGTGTGCGATCTTGTTATCGGCGGTGGCATCGAAATAGGCCTTCTCGCACGGGCTTTGCCGTTGTTCGGCTTCAGCCCTGCCTGCGATCCTGGGCATGGAGCATGCCGTCAGCGCCGGCATGAGGATAGCGGTGCAAAGCAATGCGCAGACGCGTTTCGCGATAAAAGAAACCGAGCGGAAAGAAGGGGTACGTGTCTGCATGAATCATTAGACTAATATCTGACTGTGACCATTGGGCCATGCGCTCGGAATAACTTCATATAGGAGGTCTTGGAAATATGGAACTGGACCTGGCAGGAATGCACCAGCTCGCCGCTGGGCAGGGAATTGATCCCGAGACGCTGGATGCCGCACTCTCGGAAGCATTGCGACTGGCATATCTGAAAACCCCTCACGCTGCGAAGCACGCTCGCGTCGAGCTTGATCCGCGTGCGGGAAGCTTCACCGTATGGGCCCAGGACGAGATTCCTGGCGAGCCGACTGAAGACGATCCCCACCCCGCGCCGACTCTGGGCGAGGAATACGACGACACTCCGCACGATTTCGGCCGACTGGCCGCTGCGACCGCTCGTCAGGTGATCAGCCAGCTGTTCCGCAAGGCCGAGGATGACAAGGTGTTCGGCGCGTTCTCCGGTCAGAAGGGCAAGCTCATCACCGGCATCGTGCAGCAGGACGTCAAGGACACATCCAACGTGCACGTGGCCGTCGGCGACGTCGAAGCCCTGCTGCCGCGCCGCGAGCAGGTGCCCGGCGAACGCTACCGTCACGGCGAACGTATCCGCGTGTACGTGGTGAACGTGGCCCGTGGTCTGAAGGGCCCGGAAATCGTGGTGTCCCGTTCCCATCCGGAGCTGGTCCGCCGCCTGTTCGAACGTGAGGTTCCGGAACTGGTTTCGGGAGCCGTGTCGATTATGGCCATCGCCCGCGAGGCGGGCGCCCGCACCAAGATCGCCGTCCGTGCCAACACCGAAGGCGTCAACCCGAAGGGCGCGCTGATCGGCCCCGGCGGAGCCCGAGTGCGCGCCGTCATGGAGAACCTCGGTCCTGAGAAAATCGATATCGTCGACTGGTCCGCGGATCCGGCGAAATTCGTCGCCGCGGCGCTGTCTCCGGCCGTCGCCACCGGTGTGCAGGTGATCAGCGAGAAGAACAAGACGGCCATCGCCTTCATCCACGATGACCAGCTGTCCCTGGCCATCGGCAAGGAAGGCCAGAACGCACGTCTTGCGGCCAAGCTGACCGGCTGGAAGATCGGCATCGAATCCGCTGAGGCGCATGCCAAGAAGATGGCCGAATCGGCGGACCATTCCGATGGGGAAACCGAGGAATAAACAACACTTCCGGTAGACAACAAGCCCGTGGACGTACAATCCACGGGCTTGAGTATGCTGGACTCGACAATCCAAAGCGTGACGGCCATGCCGTCATGCCCAGGGAAAAGACGAGGTATCACGAACATGGTTGCACGATGAGAAGGAACAAGCTCGCCGTGAATCAGTAGCGGTCGCGCCCGTATGCGCGCGGCCCAAGATAGGAGAATTGAGTGCCGAAAGCACGCGTATATGAACTTGCCAAGGAACTTGGCGTTGACAGCAAAACCGTTTTAAGCAAACTTGAGGCGATGGGCGAATTCGTGAAGTCCGCATCGTCTACCGTTGAACCTCCCGTTGCACGCAAGCTGAGGAACGCATTCGCGTCCAGCGGACAGGGCAACGCATCTGATTCCAAGAAGCCGGGCCATACGGCCAAGAAGCCTGCCGAACCGGCATCTCATTCCATGCCAAAGCCGGCCGCTCCGTCAGCACCGAAGCCGGCTGCCCCCGCAGCGCCGAAGCCGCGTCATGCCGCTTCCAAGTCCGATGCCCCGAAGCCGGGTCATCGCGCGCCGCGTCCAGGCGAATCCCGCCAGCATGGCAATCGTCCTAACGGCAACGCCCCGCGTCCGCAGGGTGGAGACCGCCGCCAGTCCGGTCGCCCGACGGCCGTTCCGGGAGCTCGCCCCCAGCATGGCAACGCCCCGCAGGGCGGCAACAACGCCAACGGCGCGAAGCCGCACACCCCGGGACCGCGCCCGGGCAACAATCCGTTCAGCCGCAAGCAGGGCATGCACACCCCGACTCCGGGTGATATTCCGCGTCCGCATCCGATGAACCGTCCGAGCGTCAACAATGGCGAAGGACGTCGTGGCGGCCGTCCGGGTCAGGGCGGCGGCCAGCGTGGCGGCTTCCGTGGTCGTCCGGGTCAGGGCGGCGCGAAGCCGGGCCAGTGGGGCCAGCATCGTCCGGGTCAGGGCGGCGGCCAGCGTCCCGCCGGCGGCGGCAATCGTTTCGGCGGCAATGGCGGCGGTTTCCAGGGCGGCAACAGCGCTCCGAGCAATGGTCCGGCACGTGGTGGCCGCGGCCGCGGCGGCGCTGCAGGCGCGTTCGGACGTCAGGGAGGCAAGTCCTCGAAGGCGCGTAAGAACCGTCTGGCGAAGCGTCAGGAATTCCAGGAGATGAAGGCTCCGGTCATCGGCGGCGTGCGCATTCCGACCGGCAACGGACAGGAAGTCCGTCTGCGTCAGGGCGCGTCCCTCGCCGATCTGGCCGAGAAGATCAACGTCAATCCGGCGGCGCTGGTCACCGTGCTGTTCCACCTTGGTGAAATGGCCACGGCCACCCAGTCCCTGGATGAGGCCACGTTCCAGATCCTCGGCGAGGAAATCGGCTGGAACATCAAGATCGTGTCCGCCGAAGAGGAAGACAAGGAGCTGCTGCAGCAGTTCGACATCAACCTGGACGAAGAGGAACTGCAGGAGGACGGGGATCTGAAGCCGCGTCCGCCGGTCGTCACCGTCATGGGCCATGTCGACCACGGTAAGACCCGACTGCTCGACACCATCCGCCGCACCAACGTCATCGAAGGCGAAGCCGGCGGCATCACCCAGCGCATCGGCGCATACCAGGTGACCGTCAACCTTGAGGGCGAGCCGCGCAAGATCACGTTCCTCGATACCCCGGGCCACGAAGCCTTCACCGCAATGCGTGCCCGTGGCGCCGAACTCACCGACGTCGCGATCCTCGTGGTCGCCGCCGACGACGGCGTCATGCCGCAGACCGTGGAAGCCATCAACCACGCCCAGGCCGCGCATGTGCCGATCGTGGTGGCCGTCAACAAGATCGATAAGCCGGGCGCCAACCCGGACAAGGTCCGCGGCCAGCTTACCGAATACGGTCTGGTTCCGGAAGAATACGGCGGCAACACCATGTTCGTCGACATCTCCGCGAAGCAGGGCACCAACGTCGACAAGCTGCTCGAAGCGGTGCTGCTCACCGCCGACGCCGAGCTCGACCTGCGCGCCAACCCGGATATGGACGCCCGTGGCGCCACCGTCGAAGCCCGACTTGACAAGGGCCGTGGCGCCGTGGCTACCGTGCTGGTGCAGTCCGGTACCCTCCACATCGGCGATGCCATCGTTGCCGGCACCTCCTACGGTCGTGTCCGCGCCATGCTCGACGAAAACGGCAACCACATGCAGGAAGCCGGTCCGTCCACCCCGGTGCAGGTGCTGGGTCTGACCTCCGTGCCGACCGCAGGCGACCTGTTCCTGGTGGCCTCCGACGACCGTACCGCACGTCAGATCGCCGAGAAGCGTCAGGCCACCGAGCGTGCGGCCCAGCTGGCCAAGCGCCGCAAGGTCGTTTCCCTCGAAAGCCTCAAGGAGCAGTTCGCCAAGTCCGAGGTGGATATGCTCAACATCGTCATCAAGGGCGATTCCTCCGGTTCCGTCGAGGCTCTGGAAGATTCCTTGATGAAGATCGAGGTGTCCGACGAGGTCGGCATCCAGGTGATCCACCGCGGCGTCGGTGCCATCACCCAGAACGACGTCAACCTGGCCACCGTCGACAAGGCCGTCATCATCGGCTTCAACGTCCGTCCGAACCGCCAGGTGGCGGATCTGGCCGAACGCGAAGGTGTGGAGATCAAGTACTACTCGATCATCTACAAGGCCATCGAGGACATCGAAGCATCCCTCAAGGGCATGCTCAAGCCGGAATACGAAGAGGTCGTCACCTCCCACTCCGAGATCCGCGAGATCTTCCGCTCCTCCAAGTTCGGCAACATCGCCGGCGTCATGGTTCAGGACGGCGAAGTCAAGCGTGGTACGAAGTGCCGTATCCTGCGCAACGGCATCGCCACCGTCAACGACCTCGAGATCTCCTCGCTGCGTCGTTTCAAGGACGACGTCACCTCCGTCAAGGAAGGCTACGAGGCTGGCATCAACCTCGGCACCTTCAACGACATCGAGATCGGCGATATCATCGAGACCTTCGAAATGCAGGAAATCGAGCGTAAGTAGCCGAGTGCTTCGAGCTTCGTATCGATAACCAGGTAAGGAACGCCCACAGCCGGTTCACGACTGCGGGCGTTCCGTGATACAACAAGAACTTTTCACCAAAAGGACAGCAATGGCAGGAACCAATCCCCGCGCCGCGCGCATCGCGGCGTTGATTCAGCGTGTGATCGCATCGTCCATGGAGGCGCAGCTGCACGACAAGCGACTGGCCAACGTGACCATCACCGAAGTGCGCGTCACCAACGATCTGCAGATCGCGAAAGTCTACTGGACCCAGCTCGGCCACGAAGGACACGAGCAGGGCGAACGCCGCCGCGCGCAGCAGGCCCTGAACCAGGCCAAAGGACGCCTGCGTTCCCTGGTAGGCGCCAAGGCCGGACTGCGACTCACCCCGCAACTGGAATTCATCTTCGACGAAGTGCCGGGCGAGGCCCATGAGATCGAGGACATCCTCGCGCTCGCACACAAGCGCGACGAAGAACTCGCCAAGTCCCGCGCCAACGCGCAATACGCCGGCGACGCCGATCCGTACAAGCACGACGAGCCCGATGATGACGACTTCGACGATGATGACGATGTCGAGGTCGAGGATTGGGACGATGACGACGAAGCCTGACAACTCCGGTCTGCTGGTCATCGACAAGCCGCAGGGCGTCACCAGCCACGATGTGGTCGCGGCGGTGCGTGGCGCCCTGCACATGAAACGCGTCGGCCATGCCGGCACGCTCGACCCGATGGCCACCGGCGTGCTGGTGGTCGGCTTCGGCAACGCCACACGTCTGCTCAACTACATCGTCGACCACGACAAAACCTACCTGGCCACCATCAGACTCGGCCAGCGCACCACCACGGACGACGCCGACGGCGAACTGCTGCCGGGGGAGGGAACTATCGCCGAATTCCCCTCACGACAGACCGTTGAAGACGTCATCGCCCATCATTTCACCGGGCGCATCGAGCAGGTGCCGAACTCCTATTCAGCCATCAAAATCAACGGCCAGCGCGCCTATGATCTGGCCCGAGAAGGTAAGGATGTGGACCTCAAGGCCCGTCCGGTGACCATCTCGGAATTCAGTGTTTCGGCAGTGCGATACGGCTATGCTTCGACCACATGCGCGGGATCACCTCTTGCCGATGCCGTCGAAATCGCCCCGGAGGAATCCTGGCATGCCGAAACCGACGGGCAAAACGAACCGAACATGCAGCCAGTCATGGAACTCGACGTGGCCGTGACCTGCTCGGCCGGCACCTACATCCGCGCACTCGGCCGCGATCTGGGCTCCGAACTCGGTCTCGGCGGCCATCTGACCATGCTGCGCCGCATCCGCGTCGGGCGTTTCTCGGTGGACATGCCGAACGTCATGACCGCCCATACGGAAGCCAAAACCTTCACCAACCGCGAAGGCATCGAAGTGACACGCAACCGTGCGGTGCTTGACGATGCCGAGCATGCCATTGACCACGCACTCGACCTGGTCGCCAGCGCGGCCGCTTCCATGGACATGCTTCCCGTCACCGAACAGGAGGCGACGGACCTGCGGTTCGGCCGTAGAATCGCCCACGACATCCATACGACCATGGCCGCATACGTTCCCGAAACCAACGATCTGGTGGCGATCGTGGAACGCGCCAAACGTGGCGAGACCAAGCCGGTCGCGGTCTTCAACTGAAACAATCAAGACCGGCCTGCACGCAATACGAACACGACAAACACACGGACAATACGCAAAGAAGGACACATGAAGACGATCACGCTTACCCCCGATGCCAGCGGCATGGTGGATTGGCCGACCCTGAGCAACGACAAGAAGTCCGTGGTGACCATCGGCTCATTCGACGGCATGCATCAGGGACATCAGGCGGTCATCCGCCGTGTGGCCGAACTCGCCGAACAGGAGCAGGCGTTCTCCGTGGTGGTGCTGTTCGACCCGCGTCCCGCGCTGGTGCACGCTTACGCCGCCAAACATGACGGTCAGGAACCGCCCGCAGGCACGCCTGACACGCAGGCGCTGACCAGTGTGGACGAACGGCTGCGCGCCATCGACGCCATCGGCGTGGACTACACGCTCATCGTGCGCTACACCATGGCATTCGCCGCGAAATCATACCGCTTCTTCCTTGGCCAGATGGTCGGCAAACTCGGCATGCGCACGCTGGTGCTCGGCTCCGACGCCGCCATGGGTGCGAACCGCGCCGGAAACGTGAAGGCCATTGAGAATCTGGCGCTCGCCACCGGCGTGTTCCAGCTGGAGGTCGTGGACGATTTCGGTCCGGGGCTGACCCGAGTGCCGGTCAATGCGAAGCCGGTGATGCCGTCCGAACCCGGCGAGCCTTCCGACCCTCTGGAAGGGGCTTCCAAGGCCGAACGACGCGCATGGAGCAAGAAGCATCAGGCCAAGGAAGTGCGCACGTGGAGCTCCACCAATGTGCGCTATCTGCTGAGCCAAGGCCGTATCAAGGACGCAGACGCGATACTCGGCCACGCGCATGCCGTGGAAGGCACCGTGGTGCATGGCGAGGAACGCGGCCGCACCATCGGATTCCCGACCGCCAATCTGAGCGAGAACGTCGCCGGATACCTGCCGGTGGACGGCGTGTACGCCGGCTGGCTGGTCGATTTGGGGGAGAAGTCCGCCGACGGTGGCGAAGAAGCCGGGGAGAAGCCGGCCGACGGCGTATCGCAGCAGTATGATGCTTCGTCCGTCAACGCGCGCGTGGCCATGCAGTCGCCACACCGCTGGCCGGCGGCCATCTCCATCGGCACCAAGCCGACGTTCAACGAGGACGGTGACGCCGAACGCGTGGTGGAAGCCTACGCCATCACCGATGACTGGTTGGACCTGTACGGCCATCAGGCGCGCGTGGAATTCGCTGGATTCCTGCGCCCGCAGATCAAATTCGATTCGGCCGACGATCTGGTGGTCGAGCTGAAACGCAACGTCGAGGAGACGAAGCGCCTCACCGCTTGAGACGGATCGGTTCGATTGATTTGATTGGTTCGATTGACGCGAATCATTGACGCCATCTGTGTTTTGTTACCCAAACGGGCTTTCCCGGGTTGCAAAATGCGGATGGCGATGCCGTTTGGGCATCGGCGACCTATCGCAGAATCGCGGCCAACGCGTCCTGCAACGTATCCGCCTGCACCACGCCCATTCCCGGCACGGCGACGTTCTTGCGCAGCGTCGGCACAACGGCGGTGGTGAAACCAAGACGCGCCGCCTCACGAAGCCGATATTCCAGTCTCGGCACCGGACGCACCTGTCCGGTCAACGAAATCTCGCCGATCGCGCACGTCGTGCGGGGAATCGGTTTCGATTTCGCAGCGCTCGCCAACGCGGCCACAATCGCCAGATCGCAACCCGGCTCACGCGCCTGACCGCCGGCGATTGTGGAAATGTACAGGTCGTTGGCCAGCAGATTGATGCCACCGTGACGATATAACACCGCCACCAGCATGGCGATACGGTTGGAGTCCACACCGTTCGCCGCGCGACGTGGCGTCGGCAGCACCGACCTGGTGACCAGCGCCTGCACTTCAATCGGCAGACTGCGATGCCCATCCAACGTGAACGTCACGCACGTGCCATCCACCTGCGTCGCCGCAGAATCATTGCCGGTTGATAGGAACAGGCCGGACGGATCGGTCACCTCCTCAATGCCCTCGCCGCTCATATCGAAACAGCCGACCTCATCGGTCGGTCCGAAACGGTTCTTCACTGCACGCAGCATACGCAACGCGGTTTCGGCATCGCCTTCGAACTGACAGACCACATCCACCAGATGCTCCAACGTACGCGGACCTGCGATCGAACCATCCTTGGTGACATGACCCACCAAAAGCACTGGAATATCAAGGGTTTTGGCGGTGTCAATCAGCGCGCTCGCCACTTCGCGCACCTGCGTGGATCCGCCGGAGATGCCATCGACGTCCTGCGAGACGATGGTCTGCGCCGAATCGACGATGGCCAACGCCGGCTTGAACTGTTCGATAAGCCCCAACACCGTGGACAGATCCGTGGTGGAGGCGAGCAGCAGATTCGGCTCCATGGCGCCGATGCGCGACGCGCGCATGCGGACCTGCGCCTGCGATTCCTCGCCGGAAATATACAGTACGGTATTGCGCTCGGTGGCGAACGCCGTCAGCCTCGCCACATTGCCGGCGGTTTCCAGCAGCAATGTCGATTTGCCGATGCCCGGCTCTCCTGCGATCAGCGTGACCGATCCCGGCACGATGCCACCGCCGAGCACGCGGTCGAATTCCGAAAATCCTGTGGCGATTCTGGAGATGTTCTCCGTGTCTATGTCGGTGATCGGCCTCGCCGCGGACGATGCGACCGGATGCGATTGCGTGCGCGAGGTCCGTCCCGGAGCCGCGGTACGCGAGCCTGCCGCGGGACAGGCTTCATGGAATTCCTCAATGGTGCCCCATTGACCGCATTCGGGGCAGCGGCCGAGCCACTTCGGGCCGCTCCAGCCGCATTCGGAACAGAGGAATTGCGAGGACGTCTTTGCCATATCGCCGACAATACGGAGGTTTTGGGACAAGACGTTCGCGGGTGGCGTACTCGTTGCACAGACATTGCGCTGAAAACCGTTTCGGGAACTGGATTCAATGACTTCGAGGGGATGGTTGCGCGTCTTATGGCTGTGAAAGAATGACAAGCATGTCTGATACGCAGAATTCCTCTTCGCATGGCAAATTGATTGCCGCCGTCGTAGCAGCCGCGCTTGTGGTTGTGCTTGCTCTGATTTCCGCATTTGTGTGGCCTGGTTGGGCCTTGAACAAGAACGGACAGGCCGGTCAGGCCGGTCAGACGAGCCAGCAGGCTTCCACTTCGAACGGTACGGACGGCGACAAGACGGAGCCCACCAAACCGTCGATCGATGCCGTGGCATTGCCCGACGGGGCCAGCGAGCTGCTCAAGGCCATGCCGGATTCCGTATTGAATTACGCGCGTACCAAGGCTGACGCCAGCACGACGTGGTCCAGCACCTCTCCCGTCGAGGAATACGCGTTGACGTATTCCACCGGCAAGAAAGGACAGGACGTCACGCTGGAAGTGGGCCAGTGGAACGACGGCGACAAGGCGAAATCCCAGTACGACACGCTGGCTGAAGCCATGACCGGCAAGGAGCTGGGAAGCGGCAACGTGAAGGTCTCCGGCAAGACGACCGGCGCCTACAGCGCCAAAGCCGATCCGGACGACGATACCAAGGCCGTTGCCGTGTGGCGCAACGATACGGTGGTTTTCTATGCCACCGGCGCGAAGAACGACATCCAGCGTTTCTACCAGCAGTTCCCCCTGTAACGTCGACGGAATCGTCTCGATGGCGAATCGCGGCCGGCTGATGGAATATCACGCGGAAAACGAAACGTGATTTTCCACCATATGAATGCCTGCGCGCGTATTCGTCCCCGAAGCAGTGTAGTATTGGGCAAGTTGCAAACTTTTACCCTTTGAGTTTAAGGAACGGAGGCTGAGATGGGCTCGGTCATCAAGAAGCGCCGCAAGCGCATGAGCAAGAAGAAGCATCGTAAACTGCTTCGTAAGACTCGCCACCAGCGCAAGTAGTCTTCAGGCGCGTGTGAAGCGTCCGCTCAAACAAAATCCCGCGATTCCTTTCGGAGTCGCGGGATTTTTGCTATCTGCGCGGCGGTGTCGGCCGGTATATTCCACACCAGCCGACACGCCTGCCTGTCAGGATCTCACTTGTTGGGGTTGTCCATCACGCGCGGGCCGTTCGGATCGCCGACGATGACCTGGTCCACCATGTTCAGGAACAGGCCGTGCTCGACCACGCCGACCATGGTGATGAGGTCCTGCGCGAGCTCCTGCGGGTGGTCGATGCGCTCGAGGTGCAGATCCACCACATAGTTGTTCTCATCGGTGCGCACCGGCTCGCCGTTCGCGTCGAGACGCAGCACCGGCTTGTAGCCCTTGGCCTCGAACTTCTTGACGACCTGGCCTGCGCCGAACGGAATCACCTCGACCGGCAGCGGGAACTTGCCGATGGTGTCCACGACCTTGGACTCGTCCACGATCCACACGATCTTGTTGGAGTTGGTGGCCACGATCTTCTCCCACAGGAGAGCCGCACCGCCGCCCTTGATGCCGTTGAAGTTCTTGTCCACCTCGTCGGCGCCGTCGATGGTCACGTCGATATGGTCGACGTCATCGATGTTGACGATCTTGATGCCGTAGCCTTCGGCCTGCTCCTGGGTGCGGCGGGAGGTGGTGACGCCCGTGAACTCGAGGCCTTCCTCCTTGACGCGACGACCGAGCTCGTCGACCAGGAAACGCACGGTCGAGCCGGTGCCCAGACCTGCGATCATGCCGTTCTGAATCAGCTTTGCAGCCTCGATGCCGGCCGCCTTCTTCAGCGCGTCCTGCTGTGCCTTGTCCATGATCCTCCTTCGATATGGGGTTAAGACCGTCTCCATACTATCGGATGCGTTGATTTTCAAGGCGCGAATGGTCGGTTGCGGGAGCAGGTGTCTGTTTTGGACTGCGGAAAAGTTTTCACGGAATGTTTCACGGTCCTGCGTGAGGTGGCGTGCAAAAAAAGACGCGCATGAAATGACATGTGGGGAGCGGCTTGCGTAAAGCGGCTCCCCACATGTCTCGCTCAGCTATGTTTGACCGCGAACGGCGCCTCGTCCAATACCAGCGTGCCGTCACCCATCACATAGCCTTCCACGGCGATATACCCACGGATGAGACGTGGATTGCCGTCGAAGGTCGGGCTGGATTCCGGTGGGGGAGTGAACCGCACCGTACCCGACACCGACAGGCCCGATGGGCTTGGACGATGCGGCAGTTTCGGCAGATCCTGCGATTGCGATGAAGCTGCCTGTTCCGGTGCCGATTCTTCGTCGTCTTGCGATTCGCTGCGCGATTCGTTCGCATTCTGCGGTACGGCCGTGCTGTCCGTGTCCGTGCCGTCCGCGTTGCCCGTCACCGGCTTGTCGTTCTCGTCGCCTTCACGGGGAAAATAGTCGGGTTTGACCAGCATCTGCGCATAGGATTGATGCGGTTCACCGGATTCGTCCGTTTTCCCGGATTCGTCCGGTTCGGCTGGACCGCCCGCGTCCGGGAAGCTGGATTCGGGTATGACCTTCGTCGCTTCGGTCTCAAGCATTGTGGTGGTTTCCGCCGGTTCGGTCTCGAGCACGGTCGTTTCCACCGCATCATCTGCGTCGTCATCGGTTGTCTGTCCGAAATCCGCAAGGTCGTGGGAAACGCCTTCCGGCTCCGCCAGCATGCTGGCGATCGAACGCGGCTTCGTGCTGTTGCTGGAATTGGCGGAACGGGTCCACGCATTGACCGCCGCCGGAGTGTCGCCCTGCCGCACGGCACTTGTTCAGAAATACAC
>ERZ773165.857-NODE-857-length-20728-cov-3.707348_pt1 | contig 20728 bp, 21 predicted proteins | sample MGYA00581003_ERZ773165 | MGnify/ENA primary metagenome ERZ773165 (study PRJEB29015, sample SAMEA2737817) | human gut metagenome | biome: human gut; feature: human-associated habitat; material: faeces | place: China | collected 2012 ... | reverse complement strand
ATCTCAACAAAACGTGCCAAAATTCTCCGTCCCCAATGGCACATTTTTGTGAAAAGATTGTGAAAGTTATTTATGATTAGAATATTATATGATAAAATATATAACTAGTTTAAGAGAAGGAGAAAATTTTGTATGTCATATATTGAATTTAAGAATGTTGTTAAAGAATACAAAATGGGAGAAGTAACTATAAAAGCATTAGATAATACTAACTTTAGTATTGATAAAGGAGAGCTTGTTGTTATAGTAGGACCTAGTGGAGCAGGTAAAACTACTACTCTAAATATACTTGGAGGAATGGATAAAGCTACATCTGGTCAAATATTTGTAAATGATAAAGAAATATCAAAATTAAATAATAAAAAGCTAATAGAGTATAGAAGAAATGATATAGGGTTTGTATTCCAATTTTATAATCTAGTTCAAAACTTAACAGCCAAAGAGAATGTAGAACTTGCAACACAAATGTGTGCAGATGCATTAAATGTAGATACTATACTAGAAAAAGTAGGATTAACAGATAGAAAAGATAACTTCCCATCTCAATTATCTGGTGGAGAACAACAAAGAGTTGCAATAGCAAGAGCAATTGCTAAAAATCCAAAATTATTATTATGTGATGAGCCAACAGGTGCATTAGATTACAAAACAGGAAAAAGTATATTAAAGTTATTACAAGAAATGGCGAGAGGTGAAAATATGACTGTAATAATTATAACTCATAATGCTGCAATTACACCTATGGCAGATAAGGTTATACGTTTTAAAAATGGAAAAGCAGAGAGCGTTGAAACAAATGCTAATCCAATTTCAATAGATAATATAGAATGGTAAGGAAGAAAATGAAAAAATCTTTATTGAAAAATAATTTTAGAGAGATAAGTAAAAATAAAAGAAGATTTATATCAATGCTTGTTATGGCATTTTTAGGAGTAGGATTTTTTGCAGGTTTAGTTGCAACAAGTCCAGATATGCTAGATAGTTTAGATAAGTATGCAGATAAAAGTAATTTTTATGATATAAACATAATATCAACATTAGGAATCACTGATGATGATATACAAGCTATTAAAAATATAGATGGTGTTGAAAATGCTTATGGAATACAAATTAAAGATTCTATGGTAAAAATAGATGATAAAGAAAGTGTTTGTAAAGTAATTGAGTACAATGAAAATGTTAATACTCCTGTAGTGATAGCAGGAAGGCAAATAGAAAATGATAATGAGTGTTTATTAGATAATGCTATTGTTCGTACAGGTACAGGAGCAGAAAAATATATAGGTAAAAAAATAGTATTAGAAAATAATGATAAAGATTCTGACGATAATGACATATTTACTGAAAAAGAATTTGAGATAGTTGGAATAGTAGATTCACCTATGTATATATCTAGTGAAAGAGGAAATACATCAATAGGTAATGGAACAGTTAATTTCTATATTTATACTAAAGATAATGTAATAAACTTAGACTATTATACAGGAATGTATGTTACTGTTGCTGGAGCAAAAGAACAAGTAACTAATAGTGATGGTTACTTAGAATTAGTTAATCCTGTAATTGATAAAATAGAAGGCATAAAACAAGAAAGAGAAGATGAAAGATATAATTCTTTGGTTGATGAAGCAAACGAGAAGATAAATGATGCACAAAAAGAACTTAATGATAAAAAAGCAGAAGTACAAAAGGAATTAAATGATGCTGAAAAGAAAATAAAAAATGCTGAGAATCAAATTGCGTCATCTGAAAATAGTATAAAAAATGGAGAAGCGGAATTAGCTAAAAAGAAACAGGAAACAGAGAAGACTTTTAAAGAAGCGGAAGAGAAATTAGAACAAGCAGAAGAAGCTTTGTTGCAAAAAGAAAAAGAGCTTAATAGTCAAAAAGAACAGATGGAGTATTTACCGCAGGAAGTACAAGAACAGATTAAGAAGCGGATTAGCAGAAATAGAAACAGCTAAAACAGAACTACAAAAACAAAAAACAGAATTAGAAAATAATAAAAAGATTGCTAATGCAAAATTTGAGGCTTCACAAAAAGAAATAAATTCAAGTAAAACTAAAATACAAAATGCGAAATCAGAATTAGCAAAAAATAAAAAAGAATTTGAAAAATCTAAAAAAGAAGCAAATACTAAAATACAAGAGGCCCAAGATAAACTAAATGATGCAAAAGCAGATGTTAAGAAAATAGAAAAAGGTAAGTGGTATGTTCAAGATAGACTTGATAATACTGGATATAACAACATATTTGATGCAATAAAAACAATGTCAAATATTTCTAAAATGTTCCCAGTAATATTCTACTTAGTTGCAGTTTTAATAAGTTTAACTTCTATGACCAGAATGATTGAAGAGGAAAGAGTAGAAATAGGTACATTAAAAGCAATGGGTTATACCAATATGCAAATAATTTCAAAATATATAATTTACTCATTATTTGCTTGTATAATTGGTGGAGTTTTAGGAATGACAGTTGGATTATATTTATTACCAAACATTGTTTGGATGTTATATTCTATGATATATAATTTACCTGAATTCTATTGCACATATAGAGTAGAAATCGGCTTGCTTGGAATAATAATTGCATTTATATGTATAGGTGGAGCTACAATAATTGTTGCAACAAATGAATTAAAACAAATGCCAGCTGTTTTGATGAGACCAAAGCCACCTAAAAAAGGAAAAAGAATACTACTAGAGCGAATAAAATTTATATGGAAAAGATTTAATTTTTCTCAAAAGGTAACTGCAAGAAATATATTTAGGTACAAAAAAAGAGCTATTATGACTATAATAGGTATTGCTGGATGTACTGGACTTATGCTAACAGGATTTGGAATAAGGGATTCAGTAATTGACATTCCATCAGTACAATTTAGAAAAATATTTAGTTATGATTTATCAATATCTTTAACAAATACAAAAGGATTAGAGGAACTTAATGAATATTTGTCAAACAATGAAAATATAAAAAATTATACTGAAATATGTGCAACTACAGCAAAACTAGGAGAAAAGAATTATAATGTTACTGTATTCGTACCAAAAAATACAGAAGATTTAAATAATTCATTTAATTTAACAAATCCTAAAACAGGAGAAAAAATTAATTTAAATGATGATGAAATTATTATATCTGATAAAATTGCAGATATGATAGGTGCTAATATAGGTGATGAAGTTACTTTTATAGATGGAGATGACATAAGCTATAAATTTAAAGTAAAAGACATAATGAAAAATTATGTTGGACATTATGTATTTATGTCAAAGACATTTTATGAAAATAATATAAAACAATATAAAACAAATATGATTTTTGCAAATACAAATGAAAATTTGAGTGAGGATGTTCAAAATAATATATCACAGGAAATATTAAATATAGAAGGTGTTGCATCTGTATCTGTAATAAGTAGCTTAATGAAATCAGTAAGTGATATGCTTAATACTATGAATTATGTTGTTATAATTTTAATAGTTGCATCAGCATTACTTGCGTTTGTAGTATTATATAATTTGGCAAATATAAATATTGCAGAAAGACAAAGAGAAATTGCAACATTAAAAGTATTAGGCTTTTATGATAAAGAAGTAGATAACTATATAAATAAGGAAAATATAATATTTACAATAATTGCTATTGTAATTGGATTAGTATTAGGAACATTTTTAACAAGTGGAATTATATCAAGTATTGAAATAGATTCATTAAGGTTTATGAGACATATATTGCCAATAAGCTATGTATATTCAGCAGTTATTACATTTGTGTTTTCAATAATAGTTAATTTTATAATACATTTTGTATTGAAAAAAATAGACATGATAGAAAGTTTAAAAAGTGTAGAATAAAACAAAATAAAAGTTGCCAATGTTTTGGCAACTTTTAAAATATTAAAATTCACAATTTTTTGGAGTTCTTGGGAATGGAAGTACATCACGAATATTTTGCATACCAGTTAAATACATCATCATTCTTTCGAAACCTAAACCAAATCCAGCATGTGGACATCCACCATATCTTCTTAGATCTAAGTACCACCAATAATCTTCTTTTCTTAAACCAAGTTCTTCTATACGAGAACTTAATTTTTCAAAATCGTCTTCTCTTTGGCTAGCACCAATTATTTCCCCAATTCCAGGAACCAAAAGGTCAGTAGCAGCAACTGTTTTGCCGTCTGGGTTTAATTTCATATAAAATGCTTTAATATCTTTTGGATAATCTGTAACAAAAACAGGTCTTCCAAATATTTTTTCACTTAAATATCTTTCATGTTCTGTTTGAATATCAACACCCCAGCTAACAGGGTATTCAAAATTATCATTGTTTTTCTCTAGTTCTTTTATAGCATCTGTATAAGTAATTCTTCCAAATTCTGAATTCAATACATTGTGTAATCTGTCAAGTAATCCAGTATCAATAAATTGATTAAAGAAAGCCATTTCTTCAGGCGCATTTTCTAGAACGTAAGAGATTATATATTTAATCATATCTTCAGCTAAATCCATATCATCATGTAAATCAGCAAAGCAAATTTCTGGTTCAATCATCCAGAATTCAGCAGCATGTTTTACAGTATTTGAATTTTCAGCTCTAAATGTAGGACCAAATGTATAAACATTGCGGAATGCATGTGCATAAGTTTCTACATCTAATTGACCACTTACTGTTAAGTGAGATTCTTTTCCAAAGAAATCTTGAGAATAATCTACTTTGCCATCTTCAGTTTTTGGTAATTTTTCCATATCTAAAGTAGTTACTCTAAACATTTCACCAGCACCTTCACAATCACTTCCTGTAATGATAGGTGTATGAACATATACAAAACCTCTTTCTTGGAAGAATTTATGAATTGCAAAAGAAAGTACGCTACGAACTCTAAAAACTGCATTAAATGTGTTTGTTCTAGGTCTTAAATGAGATACAGTTCTTAGATATTCAAAAGAATGTTTTTTCTTTTGAAGTGGATAATCTAAATCTGCTACATTTAAAACTTCAACATTACTTGCTTTTATTTCAAAAGGTTGTTTAGCATTTTCGGTTTTTACAACTTCTCCTGTAACTACAATAGAAGAACTAATACTTAATTTTTTTACATCATCAAAGTTATTTAAACCGGTATCAAATACAACTTGAACATTCTTAAAAAAGCTTCCATCATTTAACTCTATAAATCCAAAGCTTTTTGAATCACGAATAGTTCTTACCCAACCAGAAACTGTTACAGTTTGTCCAGCATAGTTATTTGTATTTCTGTATAATTCCCTTACTAATACTTTATTTTCCATAATTATCGCAATCCTTTCTTTAGGTATAAATTGCATGGAAAAGTAACATTTTCCAGTAATTTGAAACCTTTAAATATTTATGCCCAATATTATATAAAAAAATGCAGTAAAATTCAATAATTTTTACTAAACTTATATACAATTTTAGCGATTTTTTATATAATAATTACAAAAATATAAGGAAGAGAGAATATGTTTAAATTACACTCAGAATTTAAGCCAACAGGTGATCAACCACAAGCAATTGAATATTTAAGTAATGGAATAAAAGAAGGTAAAAAGTTTCAGACATTGCTAGGAGTAACGGGCTCTGGAAAGACTTTTACTATGGCAAATATAATTGAAAAAGTACAAAGACCAACTTTGGTTTTAGCACATAATAAAACTTTAGCAGGACAGCTTTATTCTGAATTTAAAGAGTTTTTTCCTGAAAATAATGTTGAGTACTTTGTATCATATTACGACTATTACCAACCAGAAGCATATATACCACAATCAGATACATATATTGAAAAAGATGCTTCTATAAATGATGAAATAGATAAATTACGACATTCAGCAACAGCTTCTTTATTTGAAACTAGAGATACAATAATAGTTGCATCAGTTTCATGTATTTATGGCTTAGGAGACCCAATTGACTACGAGAACTTAACAATATCTTTAAGACCTGGTATGAAAATTGAAAGAAATACAGTGCTAAAAAAACTTATAAATATGCAATATACCAGAAGTGAACTTGAATTTAAAAGAGGTACATTTAGAGCTAAAGGTGATATTGTTGAAATATATCCATCAGACCAAAGTGAGACTGCAATCAGGGTAGAATTTTGGGGAGATGAAGTGGAAAAGATTTCAGAAATAAATCCGCTAACAGGTAAGGCAATAAGCACAAGACAACATATTATGATATTTCCTAATTCTCACTATGCAACAACAGCAGATAAAATGGAAAAAGCAATTGTAACAATACAAGAAGAATTAAAAGAAAGAATAAAATATTTTAAAGATAATAATAAATTGATAGAAGCTCAACGAATAGAAGAAAGAACAAACTTTGATATTGAAATGATGAGAGAAACCGGTTTTTGCCAAGGTATAGAAAATTATTCGAGACATATAAGTGGTAAAAAACCTGGAAGTGCACCATATACTTTATTTGATTATTTTCCAAAAGATTTTCTATTACTAATAGATGAATCACATGCTACAATTCCACAAGTAAGAGCAATGTATAATGGAGATAGAGCAAGAAAAGAATCTTTAGTAAATTATGGATTTAGACTTCCATCAGCATTTGATAATAGACCTTTAAAATTCGAAGAATTTGAACAAAGAATAAATCAAGTTGTATTTGTTAGTGCAACACCAGCTGAATATGAGAAAGAGCATTCAAAAGAAAATGTTGTTGAACAAATAATAAGACCAACTGGATTACTTGATCCTAAAATAGATGTTAAACCTGTATCAAATCAAATAGATGATTTGATAGAGCAAATTCATGAGAGAGTAGAAAAACATGAAAGAGTGCTAGTAACAACATTAACTAAAAAGATGGCAGAAGATTTAACTACTTATTTGGCAAGCTTAGATATAAAGGTAAAATACATGCACTCAGATATTAAGGCACTAGAAAGAATGGAAATAATACGTGATTTAAGACTGGGAGAATTTGATGTTTTAGTTGGAATAAACCTTTTAAGAGAAGGATTAGATATCCCAGAGGTTTCATTAGTAGCTATACTAGATGCGGATAAAGAAGGTTTTTTACGTTCGGAACGTTCCTTAATTCAAACTATTGGACGTGCTGCTAGAAATACAGATGGAAAAGTTATAATGTATGCAGATGAGCTAACTGATAGTATGGAAAAAGCAATTAGTGAAACAAATAGAAGAAGAAAAATACAAATGCAATATAATGAGGAACATGGAATTACTCCACAAACAATACAAAAATCTATTAGAGACACAATTAAGGCAAGTTACGTTGCTGATATACAAGAAGAATACAAGCTTGACAAAGAATCAAATGTACAAGATGTAATTAATAAGCTTACAGATGAAATGCTTAAATATGCAGCAGAAATGGAATTTGAAAAAGCAGCAGAAATTAGAGATAAGATAAAAGAACTTGAAAAAATGATTTAATATTGTATTTTTATAAAAAAATGAGTATAATACATTCATTGTAAAATAAAAAAGAGGAGAGAAGAATGGAACACAATATAGAAATATATTTCTTGTATTTTATAATTTTGGCAATAATGGGATGGGTAATGGAAGTAACATTACAGCTAGTTCAAAAACATAAATTTTCAAACAGAGGATTTTTAATAGGACCATATTGTCCAATATATGGATGTGGTGGAGTATTGATAACATTAACTCTATCAAATTTATCAAATCATCCTGTTGCCTTGTTTAGCACAGCAATACTTATATGTGGCGTATTAGAGTATTTAACAAGTTATTTAATGGAAAAAATATTTAATGCACGTTGGTGGGATTATAGTAATAATAAATTTAATATAAATGGAAGGGTATGCTTAGAAACAATTATTCCATTTGGACTTCTTGGATTAACACTTATTTATATTATAAATCCATTTATTTTTGGAAAATTAAATCAAATCCCTGAAAACATTGTTCGAATAATTGCAATAATTGTAGCATCAATATTTTTGATTGACTTAATTATTTCATTTTATGTAATATCAAATGTTAGAAAAGCAACAAAGAAATTTGATAAAGAAAATCCAAAAGATAGTACAGATGCAATTTCTAAAAAAGTAAGGGAATTTTTAAGAGGAAAATCTGTATTAAATAGAAGATTAATAAATGCTTTCCCAGAACTAACAGCTACGCTAAAAGAACGTAAAGAAAAAATAAAACAAAAAACGAAGGAAATAAAAGGCGAAATAGTAAATAAAGCAAATGAAGTGAGAAATGATTTAACAGATAAGGCTGGAGAAATAAAAGAAGAAATTTCACAAAAAGCAGGTAAAGTCAAAAAAAAATAAAAAAAGATAAAGATAAATAATAAAGCTAAAAGCCAGTTGGTATTACCAACTGGCTTTTGCTTTAGATATTAAGTTATAAATTTTTAATTGCATTACGAGCAAGTTCGTCACAACGATTATTATATTTATTATCAGCATGGCCTTTTACTTTATGAAAAGTAACATTATGTACTTTAGTTAAAGAAATTAATTCCTGCCAAAGTTCTTTGTTTTTAACATCTTCTTTATTAGAATTTTTCCAACCATTTTTAATCCATCCCAAAATCCAATTTTGTAGAAAGGCATTTACAACATAAGCACTATCACTATATAAATTGACATTACATGGTCTTTTTAAAAGTTTTAAAGCTTCAATTACAGCGGTTAATTCCATAACATTATTAGTTGTATTTTTATTTCCACCAGAAATTTCTTTTTTATTTTCGTTAATCATTAAGATTGATCCCCATCCACCAGGACCAGGATTACCACTACATGCTCCGTCAGTATAAATTATAACTTCTTCCATTAATAAAATTCTCCTTTACTCATTGTAAAATATTTGTTTTTATGATATTATAACATAAGTTAAATTAAGTCAATAAAAATTGTATGAAGGGGTGTAAAAATGAGCAATGTACTTGGAATTATTGCAGAATATAATCCATTTCATAATGGACATTTATATCACATAAAAGAATCAATTAAACAAACAGATGCTGATTATATTGTGTGCATAATTTCGGGAAATTTTGTTCAAAGAGGAAATACATCAATTATAGATAAGTGGACAAAAACTAAAATGGCCATTGCACAGGGAGCAGACTTGGTACTTGAACTACCAACAATTTATGCGACATCTAGTGCGGAAAATTTTGCAGAAGGAGCAATAAAAATATTTGATTCTCTTGGAATTGTAAATACACTATCTTTTGGAATAGAAGCAAAGGATTTAGCAACATTAAACAATATTGCAAATGTAGTTTATCAAGAACCAAAAGAATATGTTACTATGTTAAACCATGAGTTAAACAAAGGTGTGTCTTTTCCAAAAGCAAGGGAAAATGCATTAATGATGTACTTAAATGATATAAAAAGATATGCAAATGTTTTAAATGGTTCAAATAATATATTAGCAATTGAATATTTAAAAGCAATAAAAAAGCTTAAAAGTCCATTAAAACCTGTGGGAATAAAAAGAGAAAAAGTATTATATCATGATGAAATTATTGTAGATGATTTTGCAAGTGCAACAGCTATTCGTAGAATGATTTCTACAAGACAATTTGACGACATAATAAAGGTTATTCCAAGGACGTCCTATGTTCTACTTGCTCAAGAGTTTAGAAAAGGACATTATGTTTTAGATTTGTCAAAATTTCAAAAAGAAATAATATATATATTAAGAAAAATGACAGTAGAAGAAATAAAAAAATTACCGGATGTTTCGGAAGGTTTGGAAAATGCAATAAAAAATGCAGCAAATTCATGCAATAATGTTATAGATTTAGTAAACATGGTTAAATCTAAAAGATATACTCAGACTCGAATTCAAAGAGTTTTAATATATGCTTTGCTTGGAATAGATAAAAAAATGATGGAGACAGCAAGGAAGACTGTGCCATATACAAGAATATTAGGATATAGTGAAAGAGGTAAGAAACTAATTTCAGAGATAAAATCTAAGAACCCAAAAATCAATTTAGTAACATCAGTTAAAGAGTTTATGGAAACAACAAGAAATAAAGTTTTGAAAGAAATGCTAGAAACAGACATTTATGCTACAAATGTGTATACATTAGGGTATGAAAAAGATTCATGGTCAAACTTGGATTATACTAATAAAATTGTAACACCATCAGATTTGAAAGAGGTAAAATAATATATGATTATAGGAATTACAGGAAGCTCTGGAGCAGGAAAAAGTACTGTATGTGAAATGATAGAAAAAACATACAATTCAAAGACTATTACTGCTGACAAAATAGCTCGAAAGTTGTCAGAAAAGGGAACAGAGTATCTAAATGAAATCATTCAGAGATTTGGAAATAATGTTTTAACAGAAAATGGAGACTTGAATAGAAGAAAACTTGCAAATATAATTTATTCAAGCAAACAAAAAAGACAGGAATTAAATCAAATTACTTTTAAATATATAAAAAAAGAAATAGAAAAAGAAATAAAAAATAGCAATAATAAAATAATTACTATTGATGCTCCTTTACTTATAGAAGCAGATATGAAAAAATTGTGTGATACTACTATAGCGGTAGTTTCTGAAGAAAAAGAAATACAAATACAAAGAATTATAGAAAGAGATAAAATTGATAGGAAACATGCAGTTGCAAGGCTTGGAGCGCAACATCCAAATGAATTTTATACTGAAAATTGTGAGTACACAATTGTTAATAATGAAAAATTAGAAGAGCAAATAAAAAATGTGATAGAAAAGATAATGTTAAATTTTTAACATTATCTTTTTATTACAGCAGTTTTACAATTATATTACATTTATGTAACAATATTGAATTAAGGAATAATTTAACATATAATCTCTTCTAGAAGAAGAATTTTAATTACTCAAGAAAATTCCATTAAAAGGGGAGTAAGTTACATGGAAACTTTTGCAGATTACATTTTATCTGAAAAAGATTGGATAAAAAAGATGGAAATAATGCATTACCTAAAGCAAAAAACAGGAATATTTTTTGACAAATCAGTTGTATTTAAAACATACTTAGCTAAAACATTTTTAGATAATATAGATATTGGTTTAGATAAAAATCTTATTGTGACTGCTTGTTTGTTATGCAATTGTAAAAAAAGTAATGGACCACAAGATTTGGAGCAAATAAAGGCATATGCTAAAAATGGAGCCGAATATTTGTCAACTTTAGGATTTTCAAATAGATTTTGCAAAATCTGTGAAGAGGTTAATAGATATAGTGGAAGTCTACCAAGAGAAAAAGAAAGTGATGTATTAGAATTAGTTGATAATTTTGGTGGTATGCTTTTAGACAGACCAGAGAGAATTGCATTTAAAGTAGATGAGGCATTAGTATTATTAGAATATAGAAACTTAAAGGACAAGAACAATAGATATTTGCAGAAATTCAAACAATTTGTTACAGAAATGCAGGAGGTGTTGGTATGAGTCAATTACAAGGAGCTATTCAATATGTTGCAAACAGAATGAATGCGATAAGTGGTAATGATATTACAGCTACAAAATACATGGTGGTAATAAATGGAAATGTTAATAAAGCAATGCAAGCACACAAAGCACACTTAAAAGAAGAGCAAACAACAGCACATGAGGATAATCAAAATACTATAGTAACAGGTGGAGATATACGTAAAGAGATGAATCGTGAAATAGGAGATTAAGGTTACTTAAGATAAAATAGCTAAAAAAAGAGATTGGCTGTATATACCAATCTTTTTTTGAGTAAATTTTAAATTAAAATGGAGGTATTGAAAATGCAAGAAATGTTTGCCGATTTACATGTACATATAGGTAGAAGTGAAAATGGAAAACCTATAAAAATAACAGCTGCAAGAAGTTTGAATTTTGCAAATATTGCAAAAGAATGTGCTGAAAGAAAAGGAATACAAATAGTAGGCATTATAGATTGTGCTTCTCCTTATGTTATTGAAGATATTGAAAACTTTTTAAAAACTGGAGAAGCTTATGAAATCAAGGATGGAGGAATTATATATAAAGATAAAGTATGTATAATTTTAGGTAGCGAAATAGAGACATCTGAAATAAATGATGATGGAAAAACCGGAAGTGCACATAACTTATGCTACTTTCCTAAACTAGAGGACATTAAAGGATTCTCAAAGGAAATGAGCAAATATATAAAGAACATAACATTGAGTTCTCAAAGAGCATGTTTATCTGCTTATGAATTAATTGATATTGTAGAAAAATATAATGGAGTATTAATACCTGCTCATGCATTTACACCACATAAAAGTTTTTATGGAAATTGTACAAGCAGATTAGAAAGAATATTTAAGGAAAAATTTAACAAAATATTTGCTATAGAGCTAGGACTTAGCGCTGATACAGAACTAGCTGACCAAATATCAGAACTTGAAACAAGAACTTTTGTTACAAATTCTGATGCACATTCTTTACCTAAGATCGCGAGAGAGTATAATAAAATACTTGTAGATGATATATCATTTAAAGAATTGCTAAAAGCTTTAAAAAATGAAGATGGAAGAAAAATTGTTTGTAATTATGGACTTGATCCAAAACTAGGAAAATATCACAGAACATATTGCGAAAAGTGTGATAAACCTATAGAAGGAATGCCACCAATATTTGAATGTCCTGAATGTCACGGAACAAACATTACAATGGGTGTGCTGGACAGAATAGTAGCTATTAGAGACAAAGAAAAGAGTATAAGCCCGGCAAATAGGCCACCATATATTTACCAAGTACCATTAACATTTATTCCTGGATTAGGAAGCAAAACAATAGATAAATTATTAAACAACTTTGAAACGGAAATGAATATTTTACACAAATTATCAGAAGATGATATTGAAGCTGTAGTTGGAGAAAAGGTTGCAAAAATGATAATTGCAGCAAGAGAAGGAAAAGCTAATATTCAAGCTGGAGGCGGAGGCGTATATGGTAAATTAACAGTAGGTTAATATAACCAAGTTCTAAAAATCATTTTATTGAATAGACATTATGTATAAAAATACAGACAATGAAATGAGGATAAGAATGAGGAAAATACATAAGAAATCTTTTAAAATAAAAGAAATCATTGAAGAACATTTAAGAGAAAATTTAAAATACTACATGATTGTTTCAATAATAATGCTAATAGGAATTGTTTTAGGAGTTATATTTGTAAATAATTTAGATGAAAGCCAAAAACAAGTTGCACAAGATTATTTAACAAAATCTATACGGTACCTTAAAAGATAATCAAAAAGTTGAAAGTACAGAACTTTTAAAATTATCGTTAGCAAATAATTCAATAATAGCTTTTACTATGTGGTTTACAGGGTCAACGGTTGTAGGAATACCAATAGTAATTGGAATAGTAACAGCAAAGGGATTTTGCGTTGGATATACAATCTCAATGATTATTAGTACGTTAGGTAATTGGAAGGGAATAATTTTTATTGCAACTAGTATGTTATTACAAAATCTCATATATATACCAAGCATAATTGCACTTGCAGTTAGTGGAATGAAACTATACAAATCAATTACAAAAGATAAAAGAAAAGAAAATATAAAATTTGAACTGATAAGACATACCATATTTTCAATAATAATATTTATTATAATTTGTATAGCGTCAATTATAGAAGCATATTTATCGACAAATTTATTACTTTTGATTATAACAAAATTATGATTTGTAAAACTTAAAGAAAATTCTTTAAATCTATTTACAATTACGAATTATTTTGATATAACTTATGTAAATCGACATAATATGTTCTAAAAGATTTAAAATACAAGATAGGGGAGCTAAGAATGGAAAAACAAATTAAACTTTTTTTAGAATTTTTACAAAACGAAAAAAAATTATCAGATAATACACTTCAATCATACAAAAGAGATATTATACAATACCAAAATTATATAGAAGAAAATCAAATAAATTATACAAAAGTTTCAAAAGAAGATATAAAAACCTATCTAAATTATTTAAAAAAAGTAGGAAAAAAATCATCTACTATATCTAGAAATTTAGCATCTATTAGATCTTTTTATCAATTCTTAATTAGAAATAGAAAAATAAAAAATGACCCAACAGAAGACGTACAGTCACCAAAAGTTGAAAAAAGAATTCCAAGTGTGCTTACAGCACAAGAAGTTGAATTATTATTAGAACAACCTAAAGACGTTGACTTGAAGGGAACAAGAGACAAAGCAATGTTGGAATTTGCTTATGCAACAGGAATGAGAGTTACAGAAATTATTAATTTAAATATAGAAAATGTTAATATAGAAGAAGGATATGTAATTTGTAGAACAGGAGCAAAACAAAGAAACATTCCATTAGGTTCATTATCTTTAAGTGCATTAAAAGAATATATTGAAGATGCAAGACCTATATTAATAAAAAATGAAAGAGAAAAAGCATTATTTGTAAATGTTAATGGAAAAAGATTAACAAGACAAGGATTCTGGAAAATAGTAAAATATTATAAAGAACAAGCACACATAACAAAAGACATTACTCCACATGTGCTAAGACATTCATTTGCAACACACTTGTTGCAAAATGGTGCTGACTTAAAAGCTATTCAAACAATGCTTGGACACTCAGACATATCTTCAACACAAGTTTATATGCAATTTCAAGACTCAGGACTTAAAGATATATATCAAAAAGCACATCCAAGAGCATAAATATTTTATATAAAATTTTAAAGCACCTATTTATTTTTTATTGATAAATATTATATAATGTACTAAGAAAATTAGTACATTTTTTTAAATTTTACGTTCAAGGAGGAAAAAATGAATTTGCCAAATAAATTAACAATATTGAGAATTATTTTAGTACCAATAATGGTTATAATTCCGTTTTTTAATATACAAGGAGAAGTATGTGGAATACCAATTACGTATTTATTAATTGACCTGATATTTATAATAGCAGCAATAACAGATAAATTAGATGGATATATTGCAAGATCAAGAAATCAAATAACAACATTTGGAAAATTTTTGGATCCTATTGCAGACAAAATAGTTGTCATAGCAGCGATGATTATGTTAGTGGAATTTGGACATTTACCTGCATGGATTCCAATAATAGTAATATTTAGAGAATTTATAGTTTCAGGATATAGACTTGTGGCAGTACAAAAAGATGGAAATGTAATAGCAGCAAATGTTTGGGGAAAATTAAAAACAGTGACACAAATGATTGCAGTTATCTTAGCCTTTTTAGACCCAAATCCATACGCAACAATCTTTAATGGAAATTTATCAGGATATAACTTCATAATAAATCTACTAGTTACTTTAATAATGAGTGTATCAGTAGTAGCTACAATATTCTCAGGATGGGAATATGTAAAAAATGGAAAAGAGCTATTTAAAGGCTCAGTGTAAAGAAGAGGTAAATTTATGAATTTTGAACAAGCAAAAAAAAGAGCAGAAGAGTTAAGACCTTTATTACAATACTATACAAAGAAATATTTTGATGATGAACAAGTAGTTAGCGATTATGAGTATGATATGCTTATGAGAGAACTTAAACAAATAGAAAAAGAATACCCAGAATTAATAACTGAAGATTCACCAACACAAAGAGTTGGAACAGGAGCTATAAAAAAAGGCTTTGAAAAGGTAACACATGAAGTGCCCTTGCAAAGCCTTCAAGATGTATTTACATTTGAAGAAGTTGAAGAATTTGACCAAAGAATGCAAAAAGCTGCAATTGAGTTTTCAAGGCCGTTAGACTATGTAGTGGAAACAAAAATAGATGGACTTTCTTCAGCAATTGAATATAGAAACGGAAAGTTATATAGAGGAGCAACTCGTGGTAATGGAATAGTAGGTGAAGATGTAACTCAAAATATCTCTACAATAAAACATGTACCAAAAGAATTGAAAGAACCAATATCTATAACTGTACGTGGAGAGGTTTTTATTGGAAAAACAGATTTTGATAAATTAAATGAGGACAGGCTATTAGAAGAACAAGAGCAATTTGCAAATGCTAGAAATGCTGCAGCAGGTTCACTAAGACAGTTAGATAGTAAAATAACAGCATCAAGACCATTAGATATTTATGTGTTCAATGTTCAAAAATGTGATGATATTACATTTAAAACACACTATGAGAGCTTATTATATCTAGAACGTTTAGGATTTAACGTTAATCCTGTAAAAATCTTGTGTAAAAATATGCAAGAAGTTAGAGATGCAATAAACAAAATAGGTGAAATGCGAAATGGCTTAGATTTTGGAATAGATGGTGCAGTTGTAAAAGTTAATGATTTAGAACTAAGAGAAAAAGTAGGTACAACATATAAAACACCAAGATGGGCAGTGGCTTATAAATATCCTCCTGAGAAAAAAGAAACATTATTAAAAGATATTGTTTGTCAAGTTGGAAGGACAGGAGCAATTACCCCGATGGCTATTTTAGATCCAGTATATGTTGCAGGTTCTAAAATTTCAAAAACTACTCTTCACAATGAAGATTATATTAAGCAGAATGATATTAGAATTGGTGATAGAGTTATAATTCAAAAGGCTGGAGATGTTATTCCAGAAGTAGTTGGAGTAAATAAAGATAAAAGAGATGGAACAGAAAAAATCTTTGAGATGCCAAGAATATGTCCTGTGTGTGGCGCTGAGGCTGTACGAGAAGAAGGAGAAGCAGTTGTTAGATGTATAGGAATTGAATGCCCAGCTAAATTATATAGAAGTATCATTCATTTTGCATCAAAAGATGCAATGGATATAGATGGTCTTGGAGAGGCAATTATTGGCGAGCTGATTGAAAGAAAACTAATATCTAATATTGCAGATATATATAAGTTAACTATAGATGATGTTGCATCTTTAAAGAAAAATGGTAAAAAATTTGCGCAAAATCTAATAAATGCAATTGAAGAAAGCAAAAAAAGAGACTTATACAGAGTAATAAATTCACTTGGAATTAGACATGTAGGTGTAAAACTGGCAAAAACATTAGCAAGATATTTTAAAGATATGGATAAATTGATTGTGGCAACTTATGAAGAATTAAGAATGATAGATGATGTGGGAGAGATAACTGCAGATACAATTTATGAATTCTTTAGACAAGAGCAAACTATAGATTTAATAAACAAATTAAAACAAGCAAATGTGAATATGAAAGCAGAAATACAAGAAAATGAAGATGGAAAATTTGCGGGAAAAACATTTGTATTAACAGGAAGCTTAGAACATTATTCGAGGGAAGAAGCTAGTGAAATAATTGAAAAAATGGGAGGAAAAACCTCATCATCAGTATCAAAGAAAACAGACTATGTTCTAGCAGGAGAAGATGCGGGAAGTAAGCTAAAAAAAGCTCAAGAACTTGGTATAACAATAATTTCAGAAGAAGAGTTTATAACAATGCTATAAAAGACTAACTATGATGTAAAGGAATAAATTATATGGATGGAAAATATACTTTTGAAGAATTTTATAAAAACTTAGAAGATGGATATCAAATCTATTTTACTTATGTTAGAAATAGATATTTGCTTTTTAAAACATCTGAAAATTGCTATACGCAACAGTTATTGACTATACATGACAAAAATCCACAGCCAAGACATTCTATGATTACGTTTAAAAGAGTAAAAGAAATGTTTCCTCACATGGAAGAAATTGAATATAAAACAGGAATTAACAATGATTGAATTTAGTAAACAAAATGGATTTTTGACATTTGTTAGAAAAAGTGATATAATACATTTATCCTAATAGAGGAGGTTTTATATGATTGAACAGGTAAGAGTGAAGAGCCTTCGGACTCTCACAGAGCAAGAAGAGAGAACTATCTATGAGATAGTCAAGTCTTATGGTCACAGATATTGGGGTGGCGGCTCAATTATGGTGACAGAGGACGGAATAAGCTGCTTGAACATCGGGTTTGAAACCCGGGCAGCAACCATAAGTCCCATACTAGGACTTAAACTTCGGCAGCTATTCAAGGTAGATGAGGTACGTATAGAAGGAGTAAAACTCTAACCAGTAACCAGTGTGGCTCTATAATTATAGAGCAGGCCATTGCTGAAAAGCAGTGGCCTTATTCTATTTGATTTGAATTTATTTGAAAATCATTAAAACTATTAGGTTGTACATTAATAGTTTCTTGATTTGTATATATTACCATACCAGGCTTTGAATTTTTGATTTTTTTTACATACTTAATTAAAGTATAATCTACAGGAACATTAGATGAATTAGAAGCTTGACTATAAAAAGCAGCAATAGCAGCACATTTGTTTAAAATTTCCTGAGATGGAGTTACACCATTTGTTTGTAAAATTGTATGACTACCATGGAAGTCTTTAACATGAAACCAAAGGTCATCTTTATTAGCTATTTTAAAAGTTAATTCATCATTTTGTTTGTTGTTTTTTCCAACTAAAATATTAAAGCCATTTATATTATATTTGATTAGTAGTGTTAAACTATTACTAGATTTATAAGACGAAATTCTATTTTTTTGCTTTTTCTTACTTTTTAAAGAAAATGAAGATTTAACTTCATCTGATATAGCATAAATATCAGAAATACATGTTGAAACTTCAATTTCATAAACTATACTTTCTAGATAATTAATTTCTTTTTCTAATTCTATTTTTTGAATCTGAACTATATCGTTAGTCGCTTTTAGTTTGTTATATTTTTTAAAATATTTCTTTGCATTATCATTTGGATAAAGTGAAATATCTAAAGGAATATCAATAGTAGTACCATCATAATAATTTAAAAGTTCAATGTGGCTTAAACGTTGTTTAGAAATCTGATATAGATTGCTAGTTATAAGTTCGCCATACAATTTGTATTTTTCTATTTGAGAACATTCTTCTAATTTTTCATTAATATTAGAAAGTTTTTTAGACAATTTTTTTAGTTTGGAAACGATCAAACTTAATAATGTGTTTTTGTATGATAAAAATTGTTCATTTTCTTGTTTATTGTTATAATAATTATCTAAAAATGTGTTAACTTGTAATGGAATAATAGATTGACTATAAGTTAAAGCATAATCATTATTTTCAACACTAATACATTTGATATGTGAATTTTTTATATTATTTTGTAATTCTAATAAATAATTTGCCAATAAAGTATAATTATCTAAACTAGTAGAAATGTTTTTTTCTGCAATTAATTGCTTTACTGAGGTTTTGCTAAGGCCGATGAAATTATTACAAAAGAAATCCATTATGCAAGAATCATCTAAATTATTTATTAATTCTTCAAAGTTACTAATATCAATTTTGTTAGAAGATGGAGAAGAATATTTATGTTTGGGTAAAATATTTCTACTTGCTCCATTATTTGTAGAAAAATGTTTAAACGAATCTATAATAATATCATTTTCATCTAACAAAAGAATATTACTGTATTTCCCCATAAGTTCTATAACCATCTTTTTTACAATAGATTCATTATTTTCATCTTTACCTATAAAATCAATTATTAAAATTCTCTCTAATCCTAAAGTATATATATTAGAAATTTTATAATTTATCAAATGCTTTCTAAGTAACATACAAAAGTTAGGTGCCACTAAAGGATTTATTTTCTTGTTTTGAGTCAAGTATACTGAATAGAGATTTGAAGAAATATTGATAGATAAAGCATATTGTATACCATTACAGTATATGCTTAATAAAATTTCGTTTTCATCTGGCTCATAAATTTTTTGTAATTTTCCACCGATAAGACAAGCCAATTCATTAGATACAGCATTTAAAACTAAACCATCAAAAGCCATTTTTATACTTCCTTTCAATTTTGTATTCAAATTTTAGCACAAGATCCTTAAAATATCAACTTTTTGATAGTTTTCTATTGACAGAAAAAATGTAAGTGGATATAATACAAACATAGAGGCAACTACAACATAGGAGGTAGCTTATAACAGATGAGTGATGCAAATGTATATTATTCTTCAGACATAAAATATGCGGAAACTAGTGATGAAGACTTAATAGATATTATTAAGTCTGGTAATAAATATGCACTAGAGCACCTTATAAATCGCTATAAAAGTTTAGTCAATATGAAAGTAAGTAAGTACTACATAATAGGTGCAGAAAGAGAAGATATTGTACAAGAAGGACTAATTGGATTGTTTAAAGCAATAAAAAATTATCAAACAAACAAACAAAGTTCTTTTAAAAATTTTGCCAATATGTGCATTGAAAGACAATTAATTACAGCTATAAAGAGTTCAAATAGACAAAAGCACATGCCACTTAATTCTTATTTGTCTCTTAATATGAATGCTTATGATAATAATGACATAAATGACAAGAATGAAGCTGATTTGATTGAAATATTAAATACGAACTTGATAGAAGATCCTTTAGATACAATTACTCAAAAGGAATATTATAAAATTATAGAAAATGCTATTGATAAATCTTTAAGTAGTTTTGAAAAACAAGTATTAAATTTTTATGTGCAAGGTCAAAGTTATGGACAAATTGCAGAAAAATTAAATACTCCAGTTAAATCTGTTGATAATGCAATTCAAAGAATACGCAAAAAAGCAACTAAAGAAATACCAAATGAACAATTCTAAATAAGTCAAGAACAAGTTTCTTGACACAAATGCTTCTATAGCTCAGTAGGTAGAGCACAGCCATGGTAAGGCTGGGGTCGCCGGTTCGATTCCGGCTGGAAGCTCCATAATGCGTTTTCG
>ERZ773165.855-NODE-855-length-20784-cov-10.703748_pt1 | contig 20784 bp, 20 predicted proteins | sample MGYA00581003_ERZ773165 | MGnify/ENA primary metagenome ERZ773165 (study PRJEB29015, sample SAMEA2737817) | human gut metagenome | biome: human gut; feature: human-associated habitat; material: faeces | place: China | collected 2012 ... | reverse complement strand
CATAAATCTACCCTTAATCGTGTATTGGATGATAGTTGCGGATTTTAGGATATATACATAATCTGAAGTTGGTGTCCCTGGTGCTGTCTCTGACACTTTATCTGCTGTCATTATCACTATAGAGTCTATATACACATTAGTAAAATAATCTGCCTTATTCACATGTGCATTGATATATAGCCTCTTTCCGTCATCTGAGATTCTCAACTGATCAAATAATATCATATCTTTCTTTTTAAATAAAACAAAAAAGAGGAATCAGGGATACATTCCCCAATCCCTCTATCATATAGTTTATGAAACAAAGACTATTACATTATGCGTTTTTGGCACTTACACTACTTTCTTTTGCAAGTGGACTAATTGTAAGACCAGTAGCAGTATTGAATGCAGTAATAATCTTGTTAATCTCAGTAAAGGTTTCTCCTCCTTCTGATGGTACTGCAATGGTCATGTCCTTCTCTGTCCTATAGCTGTTGACACCTGTATCTGTAAAGGCATAATGAATCTCAATTACATCATAATCCTTGCTTGGATCTATCATGCCTACTGTCTCAATGTCATTAGGCCAGCCTATCTTCCTATACTGGTCTCCACGCTCACCAAGAAGAAAGTATTCAAGGTCTGCCATCTTCTTACCATTGCCAACCAATGTAGTTGAAGCTTCTGTTGTTACAGTTCCCCATACCAAGTCATCTACTCCATCATACACTGTAGTTGGTACTACATCAAAGTATACTCTTTCCTGTGCTTCTGTACCAAGATGCCATGACTGAGGAAGCTCCTCAATTACAAGACCAGCTGCACTTGCTGTAAACTTGAGATATGGATTACTTGTTGCATTTGCTCCTACTTCTCGTGAAAAACTTAGATTAAGCGACTTTGCCATTGCCTGATAAAAGGCTGTTGCTGTCATGCCTTTCACTGCATGTACTGCTGCATCCTTGAAGTACTGGTCCTGGTCACTCATTCCATAGAACTGACGAAGATTAATGCGGAGAATATAATCTTGACCTGCAATAGGATTACCACTGTTAACTGTTGAGTCCAAGACTACCTTCACCTTCTTCATAGGTGTTGCCATAGCTGCTGCCTTGATAACCTTTACATAGTTGATGTTCTTCACTGGAATCCTGTCACTCTTCAATACTGTATCTGGACCAAATACCTCAAAGTAAACTTCCTTCTCAATGTCACCACAGGTCTTCACCTTGAACTCTCCCTTATTTGCCAATGTAGCATCTGCTGCTATTGACTTTGTTGCTACATACAGGTGCCTTACCTGATTCAAACTTGAAACACTCATCTTTATTTATGTATTTAATTAAACATTGCCTACATTGTAGACCTTAACTATTATTTATTTATATTGTATCCTCTACTTTGCAAAGCCAGCTGTATAGCTCTATCTAATATTTTCTGATGCAAAGCTTCATGTAATATACAATTACTTGCTTCACTCTTTCCTTCTATGGTCAAGTCATTTGGCAAGTCTTCAAGAATGATAGGAGGAATTTTTTTGATATACCTTATATAATATATGGTTATCATATACTTACAGATTATCTCCACATTACCTTCTGATAAATCAAGTCTTAATGCCCTTCTATCATTGGCTCCTCTGAAAGGATTATCTCTAATGGCTTGATATTCATCCTGCTTAACAGGATATACTTTCATTATGGTTTCTGCACCACATTTACTATTATCAACAATCACTGATTCTAATGTTATGAACCATAAGTCCTCAGGAAGAGTAAAGAATTTTGATTTACTCTCAAGACCAAGAGGTGTACCAGAGGTGTTTGTTATTGGTTTAAGATATTTCTCTGTTATCAAATTTGATAAATACCTTCTTAGTTCTTCTGTTCCCTCAAAAGCTTCTCCATAAGGATTCTTACCATTATACAAGCTAAGAACAATTTCCTCTTGTGCCTTTGTCAAAAGCACTGATTTCTCATACTCATCAAGAGTTATTGTCTGCTTAGATGTCTCTTCACCAAAGTTGGAAATAAGAGCATAACTATTAAGCAGTGTGTCAAAGCTATTTGAAAACTCATCTATTGTCATATCATTATTGTTTATGGTTATTCACTCCTTTGACCAGCTTGCATTACTGCTTGTAGATTATCCTGCCCTGTATTTGTCCAAGCTATCTTTGCAAGCTCTACTGCTCTCTGAAGTATCTCTTCATGAAGTATTGGGTCTAACTCACATTCTGTTGCTGTACTCTTACCTTCAATAGTAAGACCATCAAGATTAGATACAATAATAGGATTTGGTCTCCTTACATATCTAATAGTATACTTTGTAAGAGTATCTGTTGGACCTACTATAATATCTGCCTTATTAACTACATTATTATTAGTAAGTCTCCATGCTTGATACTTCAATGGTCTCTTGTAAGGTTTGCACATTAACCTTGAGTACTCATCAAATTTAATTGGTACTACCTGCAAGAGTACAGTCTTATTATTCCTTGACACTTCTACCATTTCATTAATGGCAAACATAAGCTTTGAAGGCAAGGTTATACTCTTGGTATTAGATCTCGTATCAAACAAAGGAGTATCAAAGCCTGAAACATCAGTTCCCTCATTCTTTGTATAAAGTGTATTACCATTAGTGTCCTTCAATACATTTCCATCAGAATCATAAGCTTCTGTATAACTGTAGGTAGTCTTAGGTATAGATATAGTTGACTTTACCCTTGAATATACTGGATTATCATCTTTATCCGTTTTATTAGGCACAAGAATATAAGAATAAGAAGCTGAATTTGTAGTAGCCACAGTAGTGAGCATGGAAAAATCCACCTGTCTCTTTACATTTCCATCAAAGCCATCTTGTGTATTATTGCCTTTGCTCTTAGGATTAAAATGGTTTTTCAGAATCTCATCTTGTCCTTTAGTAAGGAAGATGCTTTTCTCATAAGCATTGAGTCCTGGAGCTTGGTTTGAGGTTATATTATTATACAACACATCAAACATATTATCCATCTCTTCTACTGACATATCTTTATTTTTTTAAAAGGAGTGGTAAGGATTTATGTTTCCTTACCTAAACTCCATATATGATTAAATTTACTCTTCTTCTGCTTCTTTCAACTGTGCTTCCAACATATATTTCAGTTCCTGATGCTTAATAGAACTGATGTACTTGGCTGCATTGTTCAATGTACTCTCCTCATTCATTTCACACAGCGGAGAACCATCTTTACGCAGATAGTATGTATTATTCTTTGTTCCTACAAGTCCTGCCTCTACAGCTCTCTTAATAAGAACTTTTGCAGGAAGATACTCGTCTGTAATTACTGTATAGAACTTACGTGGGTCTGCTTGAATATAATCATTAACCTTATTCTGCAAGTAGTCTATCTTCACATTAGGACTAATAGGACGTTTCTCAAGCTGCTCTATAATGGTCTTGAGGGTATTCTTGTCTCTCTTTACAGCACCATATTCTGTATAGCATTCCATTGTAATGTCCATCCTACTAAGGTTCTTCTGTGCCTCTGCACCCTCAGAGATAATCACAAACTGATATGTTGCCTTTGGTCTTTCCTCAAGTTCCTCCATTGACGCTGCAATATAATCCTTGTTGGCAAGCAGAATCTTATACTGTATGTACTGTTCTGGAATACTTAGGTCAAGATAGTTATCTTGTTTATGCAGTGTCACTCTGCCTATACCATTTGGATTACTGTCATCCCAGAAGTTGTTTTCTTTCTTATAGATACTGAGAGCATTGATTTCCAATCCCATTGCCTTCTCCAAGAAGGATTTCTCACTATCTGTAAGAACATTCTTGAACATACCTGTCTTACTGAGCCTTGGCACTACAAAGCTTCTTGTTGCATTTTCTGCCATACCTCCATACAGAATATGTCCCTTCCGCTGCACCATTGCTGTAGGACTCGGAACAAACCTTACTATAATGCGCTCATTCCTCAAGCAGTTCACTGTCTCATTACTATAGCTTGGCTCTTTCTTCTCCCTATAACTTGGTTTTATTTCTGTCTTAGGCAACGGAATTTCTGTTTTCATTTCCTCCTGTGGTGTCACATCCAATTCTACATCCTGCATAATTGTCTCTGTATTTGGATTTTCTTCCTTCTTAACTCTTCCCATTTCTAACTTCTCCTTTTATTTTTGTTTTTTTTTATTTTTGTTTTACTTTAGTTAGAGTACAGGAGGGAGTCTTACTCCCCCACTGCCTCTTTCTATATCTTAAGCTACCAAAATAGCTGGTATCAAACTCAATGTCCTTGTTGGATCAAGTACACATATGCCCATTGTTGTCATCTTGTGGACGGTTGCTGAATCCTCATCATGTGAAGCATTTGGATTACCCATCTGACCTGTAAATGGATTTCTTAGACCCCATTCATAAGAGGTCAAGTCACCTTTCATATCATTTACACCACACTTAAAGATGTTTGGCTGGTCCATGTTACCCATGTCAAAGATGTCATATCTATAAGAATAAGCAGGTCCTCCATTTGGGTGCATAATTTTATTACGCACTGGGTCATCATATCGAGAATCAACCTTAATTTGTACAGTTACACCATTTGGTGCCTGGAACTCTACAAACTGGAAGCCTGCTGACAAAGCATTCTTATGCAATGGCGATTGTACCTTCCTTACCATATCTATCTGGTCTCCATTAATTGTAAATGCTTTCCAACCACTCACAGTGTTAAGCACTGCCTTATGGAACTGAATAGCTCCTCGCTCACCAGTCTGGATTACAAATGTACGATCTTCCATACCAAGCTTTGCTGCTGACAACTCATAGAGAGCATCTTCAATAAGTTTCAATGAGAATGTGTTATAAGTAAGGGTATTAGCTGCCTCCATCTGCTCATAAAGACCAGCTCCCATACGAATTACCTCACCACTCTTACCAATGTTAAGATACTCACCATTCATATTCCTATTTGAACGACCATAAGCAAGCATATTGTTCTTATAATCACTCCACTGCTGCTCAAGCTCCCACTGCTCATAGTGCATCCACATGTTTACAGTGTCCTTCACATAGCGACCATTTGTCTCTTTTACAATAGGAATACCAAAGGCTACTTTCTTATTAATCATTGAGCCTGCTATCTTGGTATGAATACGAATGGTTGTAAACTCATTCCTCATTGCTATAGGACTTGAGAAGCGTACATCACCAACCTTACGAGAAAAGTCCTTTTCTACTGGAGCAAAGTCAACTGAGAACCTCTTTCCTGCAAGCAGCTCTTCTACTGGAATACCAGAGGTGATACCACCCATCAACTCTACCTTGTATACAGTGTTGGTTCCCTCATTCCTACCATCTGCAAGCACCCTAATAGGATATACTTCATTGCGCTCACCAACAATTACCTCACCATCAGCAAACCAATCTTCTGCAAACACCAAGTAGAATGGCTCACCATTCACACCAACATTTGCTCCATTACGGGAAGTTGCTGATACATCTATACCATCTGCATCCCTTGCCTCTACCAATGGGATGTTCCTTGATGAACTACCACAAATATCCCATGTGTACTCATCATCACTGTCAAAATACTTTGTTGGAAATTGTGACAAGAATGTTTCAAGGGTCTTACCTTTATGCCAAGCAAGCAGCTGTACCATCAAAGATGTTGCTTTCTGAGGCTGCATCTGGAAAATACCACCAAGGTGATTTTCCTTGGTTGTACCCTTCCAATGGCTAAATGTCTGTTTCTGGAATCTACCTAATTTTCCGGCCATTTTTTATTTACATTAAGCATTTATAAATTTGTTTTTCATGGTCTTACAAATCAAGTTTCATCCCCTTACTAATAAAGGAGTCTGGATCTTCCCTCTGATTGGTTATCATTCTTAGGTTACCATCCTTCGACCTTGATGTGTTGTTTAGGGTTTTCTCTAAATCTCTAAGACCTTTTTTCATTTCTTTCTTAACCTTACCTTTGGCAAAGGAATCAAAATCCTTGAAGCCATTGGTCATTGCAAAGATGAGACCTGTGTATTTAAGAAGATCTGCTTTATGCTCCATTTCATACTTCTGAAGAGCTGTTAAATAATCTCCTGTCTCTGGGTCTTTATACACTGGTTTGGATATTGTTTCAAAGGCTTTCTTCCTAATATCATTGCTGATTTCCATATCACCAAACAGATTCTTGTCTTTCAAAAGAGATGTCTGCAACTGCTTTGCCTGCTTTGCTCTATCTGCCTTTTCCTCATCTGCTTGCTGCTGTGCCTCTTGAAGTAGTTTGTTGTACTCATTACTAAAGTATTCCTTGTTACTTAGCAAGGCTTCCTTAGCATCTTCAACATCTGTTCCTGCATTAATAGTTCTATCTGTGTACTTCTTTGCCTTGTCTGCTGACATTCCTTTATTCAAGAAGTCTTGATAGATAAGATTATACCTCAACTGCTCTCCCTTCTCACTCTCCTCAGCAATAGCTGCATCTGTTATTTTGTTGATGTAGTCAAGAGTACTCTCATACTTCCTAATATCAGTTGGCTCTACCCCATTCTCAAGAGCCTTTGAAATCCTCTGCTGTTTTTCATCAAACCTGGCATTGATTTCTGCTTCTATCAAATCACTGAAAGACTCAGCATCAACTGCCTTCTTTACTGTCTCATCATCAAGGTTAGGAAAGATACCATCCACAGCCAAGGCGTTGGCAATGGAAGAGTAGAAGTTATTGTTTGGAGAAGTGCCATCTGCTTCCTCGTCAGTGACAGTATCTTCCTTACCTTCTTTATCTTTTCCACTACCTACGCTCTCTGGTGTCTCTTCCTCAAACATGGTCTCAGGGTCAACAACCTCAGTAGTTTCTTTCTCATTCTTTTCTTTATCAGAATCAAGAGGATTGTCATTATTCTCTTCTTCTGAGTTGATTTGCTCTTCTTGAGCAGTAGTATCTTCTGGGTCTGTGAATAGAGTATCAATCTCATTCTCACCCAAAATATTGTCAAAACTTAATGCTTCCATACTTTTCTTCTCTTTAGTTCTACATTCTTCTTTTCCACAAAAGTACAAAAACATCAATGCTTAATATTATCCCTTATTTTTTCTCTAAGCCTTCATAAAAAATCCTCTTATACGGCTCATTACTTTACCACATCATTACTTTCTTTTTTCCTGGATAGTTCTTTTCCCAATACTCATCATTCTCCATTCCACAGCTAACATTTTCAGAACTTCTCAAGTCTCCATGACCAAGCACAAGTTTCTCTTCTCTATATAACATCAACTGCACAAGGCTCATCACTCTATCAAAGTTCCCCTGTGGATTCCATAACACAAGTTCTTTTAGTAATGCTCTGTTCTTTATCCTATAAAGATTTGGTATTGTCACCTCTGTTTTATTACCCTCTGCATCTGTCTCTATAATGACTATTGGTTTTCTCAACCATGTCTGTATCATCTTGAAAGCACCATTTATAATAGGTGTGGTAGCTCTAATTCCTACTGCCTTATTACCATATCCTATACCTCCTATCATATTTCTCTGTACAAGATATTCTGGTGTCTCTGCTAATAGATGTGTTGAATTATGTGAACTAAAGTATGAGAACATTCCCATGATATTCTGCTCATACATACACCTACAATTATAAAACAAACATATCAACCTACATATTTCATAGAAGTCTTCTGCAAAGGGCGGTCTTCCAGTATATTCTGCTACTAACATGTCTGTCCATAAGTCCAATATGAAGATAGAACCTAATGACATTGTATTTGAAACATCACTGTCATAAGGGTCACAAGAACATATATACCTACCAAAGGGTACCTTACCATCACTACCTTTCTTTGGCATCTCAAATATCTCAATAGCTCCAGTCACTTTGTTATCTTTTGTAGGAAAATCTCTTATCGGAATATCTACAGTAGGATTAAATTTCACTTCTCCTGTTTTATTATCCTGCACAAGCTCTCCTACATAAGTGTCTGCATATTCATCTGGATTATTGTCTATCTGATTAAGTCTCTCATTAAGTTCTGTTACTGGAAACACATTACCATGACTTCTTATCATAGCTTCTTGTGGAACTATAGGATACTGTGATATACGTTTTGTAATGGTATTCACATCTATAGAACCATATTTTGTCTTGTATCTGTCATACAATATAAGCAATAATGACTTTGTAATATCCGAATTACCATCTTCATCTATACAATCATCTGCATAATTCATATAGGCTCCATAAAAGAAACAGCATTGTTTTCTTCCCTGACCTTCCTTATCATACACATTGTCAAGTGCTTCCATGTTATAACCTATTGGAGAATAGAACATCTCTGCAAATGAAGTGAAATCACTTTGGTCATCTCCCGCTGTTCCATAACAGAATATCTCTCCAAATACATCATTGCCTTGTTCTACTGAAGGTCTAATCATATTATACATGCTAAGGAGATTCTTAAAAATACCTGCCTCTTCAATAAGATACAACACTCCACGTGAACCATTCAATTTATCCTGATTTATTCCTGAGATAATTCCTGATACTGAGTTCTTACTTCCATATTCTATTTCACTTCCTGCCTTCTTATATCCCATCTTCCATTCCATCTCTTGGTCTGAGGATTTCAGTCTGTGTGAAGCAAACTGTGTGTACTTTGCACAATGATCAAGATTATCCTTGAACACCTTTAGTATCATGTTTGTATCCATCAGCTTTGTCCTATCTACTGCTGTCACCATGCACTGCACTTCCCTTTGGTTTTCCTCCGACTCTCCTATTATACATCTTCTTGAAAGTAGTCCTGCTCCAAAGGATGTCTTTCCTCTTCCTCTTGAAGCTAATGCTGAAGCATGGTGTCCATGTCTCCTGCCTTGGTTTAGATAGTGTGACATAAGGAATTGACCATCCCAAAACCTTGGATGGGCTACTGTTCTCATTGCTACTCCATTGCTATTTTTCTCTACAAGGTGCATAGGACAGAAATTAAGCATCCAATAATAATCTCCTGTCACCCACATACCTGTGTCAGGATTACAATAGCCATTCCATCCTCTTCTTCTTTCCTCATACAACCATTTTCCAAAGTCACTATTTGGATTAGCATTAGGTCTAAGGGTAGTATACTTTCCTTTGTTCTTTTTATATGCTAATGCTGATGGTCTAAAATAGTCACTTCCCTCAAGTATAGGTGGACGTGTTATATCTATTATTGCCCTACCTTCCTCATCTCTTGGTAATTCTGAAACCAATGGTCTGTCCTCAGACACCATCCATTTAATAAAAGGTACATTATTCAAGAAGTCCCACCACTGCTCCTGTACCTCCTTTGGATATTTCTCTAAATGCAAATCCTCCAAAGGTGTCTGACACTTGTTAAACTTTATATTCTCCATATTTATTTTATAATTAAAAAAGCCTAAGTCGATTAAAACTTAGGCTATTGCAAACTTCTACTCTTACACTATCAACTTTGGTTTTCCTGGCAATATCAGTGAATCTTCTTTCTCTATACCTTCAAACACATATTTCACATTTCTGTCAGAAATATAAAGATAATCCTTTGGCTCTCCCTTCTCATCATCTACTGTCTCAAATGGAAAGTTATAAGTCAAAACTGGGTTATTATCCAAATCATTCTGTACAGAGTTCTTGTTATACTTCTTCACTGCAAAGTCATTAGGATTAATCATCACTTTGTCTCCAACCTTAATGTCTCTTACAACAGAGCCTATAGCTACTACTGTTTGCCATAGCTTTAAGTCTCCTTTGTTTGCTAAGATAACTCCACTATGTATCATATCCTTTTCAAACCTATCTGCTGTAATAAGCAAGTGGTCAAATAATGGCTTAATTTTGGTTACATGTAACATTTTGTTTCTCCTTTAATTTATTGTTGTTAAATCCTTTCTTTAATGCTTTATATCTGTCAAAGGTAACACAGAACTTACCAAGTGAGGGTATATTTACATTTGGCTGTAACTCCATAAATTCCTTATCTGATAAATCTTTTTTCAGAGGCATAGAAGTTATGTGGTCCTTGACAGATTTCCAGTAAGCTTTGTATGTCTTATTGACAAGTTCTTTGCTGAGTCCTAATCTTTCTGATACCTCTAACACAATCTCATCATAGGTCATACAGCTTTTTTGTTTTCCTTGAACAGTATAAGTAACTGAAAACACCCATTATCATCCTTTCTTATGTTTGGTACAAGTCTTGGATTAAGAGTGTTGTGTACTATTATGTTATTCTTTCTTAAGTTACTCATCACCACATAGAAGTGTTGCTGTGTCATTTGACATTCCTCTATCACCTTGCCTTTAATAGTTTCACTCATAACCATACTATCAAGAATAGTAGGGTCGCTTATACTTTTTGACAACTCCCATCTTTGCTTTAAGAAGCTGGCTATAACATCTATCTCTCTATTGGTAAGATTTATGAATGGTCTGAGAAATATACACCACCATTTGAAGAACTCAATACCTGGAGAGGTGGAGATAGTCACTATATTGTTTGGCTTTGGTAGACCTTGCTTATTAACAGTATTATTCATGTCTCTCCTCCTTGCTGTTATATTCCATGTCTTGAGGAACAGTTATTGCTTCCTCAATCTCACTTGCACAGTTTCCAATAAAATCACTTGAAAACTCCTTACTGCATTCAAGCACTTTAAAGAGATAATCAAGTCTCTTGTTCATAACAAACTGTTCCAATTCCTTATTTCTCTTTACAAGCTGCTTGTTTTGTTGCCATAACTGATTACAGGCATCATTAAGTTGCTCATATGTAAGTTTCTTCTGCTCTTCCATTTTATTCTCCCCCTTTAGTGTTTGTTATTACTTCTGTTTATCAGCTCCATTCTTAAATCATCCAATCTGTTCTCTTGATACAACTTTGCAAACAATAGTATAATAGAGTCTGCTTTACTGAGCCAATTTGGAAATGTAGGATACATTGCTCTGCATATCTCCCTCCATGATGAATCATTAGAAACCTTTATCTTCAGTTTATCATTTGACATCTGGAATATAGGTGACTTCCTAATGTCCCCAACCTCTTCTACATATTTATGGCCATATCTTTCTTTATACAGTTTTTCCCATTCATCAAAAGATGCTGTCTTGAAATCAGTACAGCCACAGTCCTCACAACAATCCATACCAATGGAATCCTCATACTTTATTTTTAGGGAATAACACTTTGAACAGAAGTCCACTGTGTCAAGTTCCATCTCATTTATACTCTCTTGCTTTGCCATACTTATATCTGATTAGATAGTTACACATTATTATATATACTACATTATCTATAATAAAGCATAATGAATGTCTCTTCTTCTTTGAGGATTTCAACTATATCTTCCTTCAGTATTGCACATTCAGGATAATCACTGTTATGACTATTGACTTTATTCAAAAGCTCTCTTAATGAAGATGCTTGTATATAGTCCATCTGTATTTTCTGTACAGTTTTGCCTTCTTGCTCACACATAAGCTACTTTCTTTTAGATGATGATTTTGTCCTTGCCACACTCTGTAGAGCATTAGCTCTTTTTGTAAGGTCTGCTGCCTGAGATTTTGCTACTTTAATAGCTCTATTCATTCTTGTCTTATCTCCAAGTATTTCTTGATAAGTTGCCATTACTCGGGCATCATCTTCAGCCTGCCATCTCAGTTCATCCCTGCTTCTTGTCTTTTTTATTGCCACCATAATATTTGATTTTACTTAAAGTTTTACTTTAACCAACTTTCATAACATGCTATTTTATAGCTATTTATAATTGTTAGCTTAAGTACTGCAAATATACAATTTTCTTCTTAGACTTGTATAGAAAAATCCTTAAAAGTCTAATCAATTAGTAAACTTTAAGTATTGTTTCTTAATTAAATCTCAAATACATTTCATGTTTTCAATTTTCAATAAGTACCTTTGCACTTAAATCATTAAAAAATGTATAACTAATAAAACATATTTTACAACATGTACAACATTACACAACCTTCCTTTAAGGAAACAATATGCACTAAATGGTGTATAGACTATTTGAGATTTAATGTGATGAAAAATTTGCGGAATTTTTACGGCATTAGTTGCATTTTACCTGTCAATTACAGGCTATAAATTTATAAATAGAAGTGTAAGGTTTCTATTAATCATGGTAACTTAATACAAACAAAATAGCGGTAATCACCTGTATAACAGAAGATTACCGCTTATTCCAAAAATTTGAAGCTAATGTTCAAAGTGTGATTCCGTTGGGGTTCGAACCCAAGACCCACAGCTTAGAAGGCTGTTGCTCTAATCCAACTGAGCTACGGAACCTCCAAATCGACTGCAAAGGTAGTCTTTTAAATTTAAACTACCAAATTTTTAACAAGCTTTTTTTACTTCATTTCCCCTTTTTCTTTGCCAGTCTGATGTAAAATCCCGACCATAAGCACCAAATGGCGAGGATTCCCATAACAAATATAAATATGTATGTGGCGATATTTCCGATGAAGAATCTGCCACTATGAATCTCCAGAGCCACATTCCATAGCGACATTGGCAAATAGTTCATGCTTGATGGTTGTGCTATAATAGTTGTTCCATCATAATAATCTGCTATAATAGCAGATCTATTATATGTCATGCTTACTTCAGATGACTTATGAACAAAGTCCTGACTCATGCCAGCAATAGCCTTCTTTCCAAATGGAGCTCCTGCTTTCTTGGGTGCAGGCTTATGCGTGAAGTAGTCAATAGCCGTACCTTTTTGTCTATCCCATACGAATAGTCCACTGAACGAGCCGCAGTACCATTTGCCATTTGCGTCTTTTTGCAGCACGTTAAGTCCCATAACGCTTACGGGCGGAGCAGACTCTATCTTTTTCATGGCACTATTGTTGAGCTTTAATGAATAGAAACCTTCTGATGTGGACACAAGCCAATCGTGTTCATCCTTGTCGTATCTAATCATGCGCAGTTTGTCGTTCCATGGATTATTGCTTCGTAGTGTTGTGCCTGGTATTGCCGGAATCTTGTTTAAAACCAATGCTATCATAACAGGTGGACGAAGACACCAACCCGTCAACACTATCAATAGTGTTAAAGCGATAGTATATCTGCCTATCTTGTCGTGCAGTTTCAGCGACAATCTTAGCAACGCCTTCTGCTTTGGTCTTATTGCAAACACAACTCCAGTTATGCAGAGCAATACAAGGATAACAGCAATGAAGTCTACTGCCACTTTTCCTATACTCCCGAACAGCTCACCACTATGCAACAGCCAAATGGTACGGAATAATGTTACTCTTTGCTTGTAATTCTTAGGAGCGCCAAGTTGTACGCGTCTGAAGTTTTTATAAGGAGGAACAGAGATGTATGCATACGATCTGCTTAGCACAACAAGCGTATCGCCATGTGAGGCAATATCCGTCAACTTCTCGTCATCCTCCAAAGGCAACTCCATTTTATGCCAAGTCTCGTGCTCGTCGTAATTGTATAGGGCAAAGGGCGAGACTGTCATTATCTCTCCATTATCCGTCTTTATAACGTTTCTTATCTGTCTGTTGTCAGCTCCTTCAGGCAGTCCTTTGTTCAAATCAGCGAAGAACGAAGCCGTTGAGTCAGTCTGCCATATACCACTATTTCCATACAGCAACACCTTGTTGTCCAAAGCAAGTGTGCCTCTTAGCAATCCCCCACTCCATTTTTCGTATTTATAGTTGCTTGGTAGATATTTTCTGCTTACATCCACATTTTTTATTAGCGACCGATGATTAAGCAAAATCCCCGACACACAAAACATCACTAAGAAGAATGTCATGCCAATACCTATCCACTTATGTTGTTTTCTCAAAGTTCTCTTATTCATATTACACCATTATTTCTACAAGAAGTGCAAAGGTACAGATATATGCTTAATTGAGAAATACCTATAAATTAGGATTTTTGTAGTCTGCATACAGGATAATTGCGTATCCATCAGTACTATATTGCAATTAAAAGACTTTTTTATTTGAAATATAGGTTATTTTTTATAATTTTGCCATTGATAATAAATAATAGATTCGTGTGCGTTACATACACACACGAACTTTGTATTAACCATTTAATTATTTTTCTTATGAAAAGTATCTTTTTTACCCCCCCCGACGATATTTTCGTAGGTTAGGGATTATTCTTTTTCTGTTGTTGACGACAACGGGAATCAAGGCAGGCAACATTCCCAATCAAGAGTCGGTAACATTAGCCTCAAGTGTGTCTTATAAGAACAAAAAGTCGGACAACGGATTATATTCATTGCCTTCTAATGTGCATCCTACCAGTGGTGATATTACGCACAACAATTATTATGACGTTAACGGAGATGGCATAATGGAGGTTATCGGAACTAGTCGCGTGAACTATGAAACTTTTCTCCATCTTGTTTCCACACCAACTGGCAATGTGCTGGATTCTATTAGGAACAAGGATTTTAAGGAATTCAAAAAATTTATAAAGTTAGACAACACAGAAGCTGTATATGCTTACACGGGAAATGTAACCTATGGTGCCGAACATTACATTGCTCCGTGGAACAACCTCGCCCAGACAACAGTCATATCTGTAGGAGATTGTGTGTTTGGCGACGTAAATGGTGATGGCTTGATCGACTATATTAGTTGGGACGATTACGAATCATTTAACTCAAAGAAGAATGTCATTAAGGCATACATACGTAAGGCTGATGGCACTTATGAGCAGCAACAGCTTGCCATTACCGATGATGCAAACGAACTGACAACAATAGCTTTGGGCAACTACACTCCTGGTTCAAGACTTCCTTCACTCTCGGACGGAATGTTTGTAAAAACTGGCGAAAGAGTTTATATAGACGAAACAGAGGAAACAGATGCTGAAATGTCTTCAATGATGAAGAGCGTTGCATCAGACTCAGAGGGTTACGACTCTGCCGACAAAATATATTTTAAGGACATGAACGGTGATGGGCTGCAAGACATTGTAACCCAGAAATATGTTTTCTATAATCTCGGCAACAACCGCTTCTTCCGTAGCGCTCATGTGGGTAAGATATTTTCTGCCGACGTTAACGGCGATGGCATCAACGATTATGTTGACTTTGGCGCTGGAAAGGTGACACTATATCTCACAAAAGCTGACGGTAGCCTTGGAGATGGCAAAGAGTTGTTTGAGAACTCAGCCATGCAGAACGCCTTTTTCGGCGATTTCGATCGCGATGGCGATGTAGACTTGCTGTTCTTCATACCTAATAAAGACATCACATACATTGTATTCTATCGCAACGACGGCAACGGCGAGTTCAAGCGCAAAGAGACATATATCGACGGCAAGTACACAAGCTACACCTGTAAAGACTACGACGGCGATGGCTTGTATGAAATTATTGCAAGCTTAGCGGATGATAATTATGGCACTCACGACTATCTCCTAAAATGCGACCTAAAGAAAGTAGAGGTTACTGTAACCGCCTTGGATGAACCAAATGACTATTCCAATATCGTTGTAGGCGATTTCAATAATGACGGATTTACCGAGTATGGTTATAGTACTGGTTATCCCTTATATACCTTTGTTTATGGTCCTATACCTAACGCAAAGAAGAACACAGCACCTTCAAAGATGCAGAAGCCTCAGGCGCAGTTCTTTGCCGATGCCAACAAGTTGCGCATAACATGGCAACGTGGCTCCGACGCACAAACATCAGCATGCGACCTAACCTACGAGCTACGCATAGGTACACAGCCTGGCAAGGGTGACATTCTTTATGCCAACTCATTGGCAGACGGTAGACGCCGCAACCTTTTCAATGGCAATATGGGTATGGCATTGAGCTATATGTTCGATGCCGAACGACTTGACGCTGGCAAATATTACATCTCTGTACAAGCAATAGATGCTGGTGGCTTGGGCGGAGCATGGTCAGACGAATGTGTGTATGAGCACAAACAGACTGCACCCTCTATAGCACAGTTGCCTGTTAACATCACAGCTGCTGATACTCTGCAGCTACGCGTCAACAATCCACGTTCTGATGCAAAATATACATGGAATGTAGAGAACGGAACCATCATCAGCCAAAGCAACAATGGTAGCACAGCACAAGCCATTCTGCATGCTGCAGGCAAGCTAAAGGTAAGTGTTGCAATGGAACTTGGTGGACAGACATACAAAAGCAAAGAAAAGACTCTCAGCGTGTTGCCGTTTACCAAAATCTTTGATTACTACACATTAGAATTTTATAACGTTTTTGATGCCAACCAAGACGGCAAACCTGAGATTTACAATAGAAACAACCCCATCTTCAACTTCAACGCAAAAGGAGAAAAGACAGAGATAAAGAAGAGCTTTAACTCAGATCTATCAGACAGAATGACTCCGTTTGATTACAACTACGACGGCTATCCAGATTTCTTGTTGGACAGAAGCTCAAAGAACGTATATCTCAACAGCGGCGAGCAAGACAATGATTTTGAGTATATAACAGACGCTGGAATATATTCGTCGCCGTCATACCCTGCCACAAAGCCTATATTAGACTACAACAACGACGGAAAAATAGATTTCGTAGGCTATCTTAACACGACTAAAGCAAGCGACACTTCGCTGAAATCAACTGAACAGAAATTCGGCTATTATAATAATAAATGTATAATATGCGATTTCAACAGAGATGGCTATTGGGACGTTGCATCGGACGAATTTAGAGAGATTAATGTCTACATTAAAACCGTTTAAGCTAATATCGCTAACGATTATGAGCAAAAGCTGGCAGTAAAAATTAACTACAATGGAGATTATCACCTTGAAGGTGTTGCCGACTTTAACAATGACGGCTACCCTGACTTTTTGTTGAAAAATAACAACAACGAGCATGTTGTCATTAAAGGAAAGCCTGTTGACCAATGGCCATGTGACGAAGTGGTGATGACCATTCCTTCATCATATCCACTAACTGTTTCTAATGATTTGGACAATAACGGCTTTGTTGATTTAGTAACATGTCTTACGTATCATCCAGTAGGTGGCGATCAAACCCAATATTGTGTTTATCTAATCCAACCCGATTTCAAGTATACAAAGGTAAACTATCCTTATAGTACAGACTTTATTTCCGATAAACTTCTCTGGCAGCCCCTATTCCCTGGCGACTACGCCAATGGTCTGAAGTCGAATATCAAGAACGAGGCACCTGCAGCTCCAGAGAATCTACGTGTTGGAATTACCGATAAGGGTATGCTCTTGAAGTGGGACGATGCAAAGGATGACCGCACACCGGCAGCACAGATGCGCTATAACGTCAGCGTGAAATATAAGAACAAGAAGGTTGGCGAAAAGAACGCTTTCCTCATATCACCTCTCAACGGACTCGCAGACGAGGCAACGATATGTTCTAACGTTTACTACCGTAGGGCTACACAGATGTACATCCCGCTCGATGTTCTCAAGTCGGGCGAAAGCTACGAGGTTCAGGTGCAAGCCATAGACCTTATGGGTGCACATTCGCCAATGACCAAGCCTGTAGAGATAAAAGTAAATACCAATGGCTATCTTAGTGCCGCACACCAGAGGGTGGCTAAGGGTGAGACATGCAACGTACAGTTTGTAGGAACACAGCCTTCTAACTACACCATCAAGGCTGGAACCGACGCTACTGTTAACGATAAGGGCAACGGAAAACTGAGCATCTCATGGAGCACAAGTGGCGAGAAAACTATAGATATGATTGCAGACGGCTGCACATTCAGTACCATTGTAAAGGTGTATGCGCCCGAAGATTTTGCTCTCGCCATTCCTTCTAAGGTTATGAAAGATACGCCTATAAGCGTGAAACGACCGAAGACCATGTTCGACAACGACATCAGCTACTTCAATGTTAAGGGTGTTACAAAGAGCCAGACAACCAACGATGGCTTTATCCTTACATTAGGAGATGCGGGCTACAATGAAGTTGTTTCTTCGATTGGCTTCAACGACGGAAGCGAATGTACATTCGTTAACAAGACTACTGTAACCGAAGAGACTATGCCTGATGCCATTATTACGGGCGTGCTTGCCGATGGCAACCATTACTGCGTAAACTGGAACACAAGCGTGCCGCAAATGGTAGACCGTGTTGAGATATTGCGAGAAACAAACCGATACAACGAGTTTGAAGTGGTAGCAACAATGCCTGTAAACCAAGGTTCATGGCTTGACACAGCAAGCGACAACCGCATACAGACACAACGTTACCGCATTCGTTTGCTTGCCAATAACAATGTACAGACAAGCACATTCTCGGAGACACACAAGCCTCTTCATGTTACAATTTACAAGTCAGCCACAAAGGGCTATAGCCTTGTATGGAATGCTTATGAGGGAATGGATATTGAGAGCTACCGCATCTTGCGTGGCACCTCTACCGACAACCTAACACAAATAGCAGAAGTGGCAGGCAGTCTGCAAAACTATACCGACATCTCGGCTCCTGCAGGAACATGCTTCTATGCCATAGCCTACGTGCCCGCTTCTACACAACAGTTTGCTGAATCGTGTGCAATGCGTAGCAACACGTCAAACGCATACATGCTGTCTAATGCAGTAAGCACAACAGAGGCTACAGAGGCGGTAGCAGCAACAAGCATCGAGATAGGCATACTTGAGAAATACGATTCTAAGACTATATATAATGGCGATTGTCGCTTCCATCTCACAGCAACGATGCTGCCTACCAATGCTTCTCTGTCGGGCGTTAAATGGTCGATAGTATCGGGCGACAACATTGCCCATCTGTCTTCTGATGGTGTGCTCACATCTAAAGGTCTTGACTGGGGTGACGTTGTGGTTAGAGCTGAAGCAACAGATGGCTCAGGTCTATATAGCGAGAAGAAAATCTTCATTAAAGGCACCTACCACTACGAGGACATAGACCTCTACATGCCTAAGACCACCATCGAGGTTGGCGAGAAGATGCAGCTAACACGTGTTGCCTATCCAAGCTATCTGAAGGCTAGCTCCATTCTTGTCAATGCAACGAACAACTGCATCTATATTGACCACGACAACTATGTTGTAACGGGAGTAGAGCCAGGCTCTGGCATTATAGCGTTGACAACACGCGACGGATCAAACATTTCGAAGCAAATTACGCTCAAAGTGGTACAGCCTTCAGGCATTGAACAAATAAGCACAGCAACATCTAACACAACCAGATATTATAATTTGGAAGGTGTGCGTGTGCAGTCGCTTCAAAAGGGACATATCTATATCACAGATAAAGGCAAGAAGATATTTATCAAGTGATAAGCATTAATGTTTGCGGTCAAACAAAATTTTGTTTGGCCGCATTTTTTTATTTGCCATAACACATATTTATCTGTTTTTGGCGATTTTATTGTTATGCAACATGCCTGTTTTTCCAAGAAAAAACATTATTTTTGCATATTAGGAAACTTACAATACCAAAAAACAATAATATTATGCCTATAAAAAACAAGCTAACCGTACCGCACAACTACCCCGTTTGCCTACATCACGACTGCCCCATGGTTGCCTCTTGCCTGCACCACATTGCATTTGACAATCTGATAAAGCAGGAAGAGTTTCTGCGCCTTATCAGTCCTAACAAGTGCACCAAGGACGATGGATGTCCCTACTACCGCTGCTCTAACACCGTGAGATACGCCCGCGGATTCACCGGATTCCAAAAGCAGATGTTCCCTCAGCAGTATGAACAGTTCATGACAACTCTTATTATGCACTTCGGACGCAACCAATACTTTGCACGCAGACGTGGCGAAATAATCCTACCACCCGAGGAGCAACAAATAATACGAACGCTTCTGCAGCAGATAGGAGCCGACCCCTCTATGGACTTCGACAATTATGAGGAACTAATCTGCTGGGATGTCTAACCAGTAGCAATTATCCGACACGTCCAAGCCAATTATCCGACACGTCCAAGCCAATTATCCGACACGTCCAAATAATATAATATACTTGCCAGTATCGGTTATATGAAACTGCAGTACCAGTTATATGAAACTCCAGTACCATATATATTAAACTGCAGTACCAGTTATATGGTACTGGAAATCGGTACTGGCAACTTACAAAGATATATAAATATAAAGTTAGGACACAAGTATCTGGGACTTATTTTCTATAACTTCCTATCTGACAATGAGGTGAACTATATTCTGAAGGATATGAAGGGAGCATCGGACGAAGACAATTTACTGAGGAATGGGATGAATCTGGATTCAATAAATAGAGAATATGGATTGTGCTGATTGAACTGAAGAATCAGATGAATCTGGATTCAATTAATAAGGAATACGGATTATGCTGATTGAACTGAGGAATCAGATGAATCTATATTCAATTAATAAGGAATACGGATTGTGCTGATTGAACTGAGGAATCAGATAAATCTGGATTCAATTAATAAGGAATACGGATTGTGCTGATTGAACTGAGGTATCAGATTAATCTATATTCAATAAATAGGGAATACGGATTGTGCTGATTGAACTAAGGAATCAGATTAATCAGATAAATCTATATTCAATAAATAGGGAATACGGATTATGCTGATTTTACTGAGGCTACGCTGCTAAGAGGAAGAATCAGAGAAATCAGATAAATCTATATTCAATAAATAAAGAATACGGATTATGCTGATTTTACTGAGGCTACGCTGCTAAGAGGAAGAATCAGAAATATAAGATAAATCAATATTCAATAAATAAAAGAGTTATGGAATATATCTACCCTAAAATCCGCAACTATCATCCAATACACGATTAAGGGTAGATTTATGAGTCG
>ERZ773165.850-NODE-850-length-20935-cov-29.548563_pt1 | contig 20935 bp, 10 predicted proteins | sample MGYA00581003_ERZ773165 | MGnify/ENA primary metagenome ERZ773165 (study PRJEB29015, sample SAMEA2737817) | human gut metagenome | biome: human gut; feature: human-associated habitat; material: faeces | place: China | collected 2012 ... | reverse complement strand
TTGGGTTGTAGTACTGCCCCTGGTCATCCAGAACATGATAGTAGTCGAATCCCTTAGGGCTGCATGACATGTGCCATTTTCCCACTACAGCAGTAGAATAACCTGCCTGCTGCAACAGTTCTGAGAAGAAGGTCTTGGTAGAGTCAATACCCTCAGCTAGCTGGCGCTGTCCGTTCTGGTGACTGTAAAGACCTGTCATCAGACATGCACGGCTTGGAGTAGAGAGAGAGTTCTCTACGAAAGCCTCGTTGAATTTCATTCCCCTTTCAGCTAGGCGGTCGATATTTGGTGTTGGAGCCAATTTGGAAATAGGACTACCGTATGCGCTGATAGCTTGCATCGCATGGTCATCACACATAATATACAAAATGTTAGGTCGATCTCCTGCATTCTGTGCAAAGATTGACAACGGTATTGCTTGCAAGGCTGCCAATGCGAACAATGAATGGTTGTTTTGATTACGATAGTTTTTAATCATAATTTTTTATTTGTATAGTTAAAAATTAGTGTTGATTCTTGTTGAGTTTTATATATGGTAATATAATAGATTATACGGATTGACAAAATTGCAAAAAGAGGGGTGCCATCTCGGCACACCCTCTCAATGTTTTACATGAACTCACTTCTTTATATAAAGAAGGCTTCTTATTTTTATATGATTACTTATGAAGTTATCTCTTCAGATTTGGATTCTTCTCAACGTCTGTTGTTGGATATGGACAGTAGATTTTATCCTCTGTCCAAGAACCAGAAACTGTAACTTGCTCTTTAGCTGTAATCTCCTTGCCATTCTTTACTGCAACAACGAGAGGAGCATTGGCAACACGGTAGTCGAAGTTCTTCTTGAGTTCGTTCATACGAAGCTCGTCAGAACGGCGTGTAACCATAGAAACCCAGTTGCCGGCAACTTCCCATCCGTGCTCAATGTAGCAAGCTTCAGCCAGCTGCTCAGCATTCATATCAGCAATCTTTACGGTAGTACCATTGCTCAAAGTAACGTTCTCAACATCGTTTACGGCACGGCTACGAACCTGACGGAGGCAATCCTTAGCCTTAGCCAAGTCGCCACCAGAGCGAGCTGCGCTCTCAGCATACCAGAGAAGAATCTCAGAGTAACGGATGAGGTTGTGACGGCGGTCGTTAACCATACCACCCCAGTTAGGAGCCAGGTAATCGTAAGCCTGGCGGAGCATGTTGCCGTTCTCGTCAGAGTTAACGGTGAAGATACAGAACATTGGGTGGTAAGCTTCAACCTCTGGAGTCTTTCCATCTTCTTTCAGTGCCCACCAATCTACGGCCTTAGTAATAGTGTTTCCATCCTGGAATGTAACCTTAGGAGCGTAGATAGCATCCTTACGAGCACCCTCTGGGAATCTCTTCCAGAATGCGATTTCACCCCAAGCGTCACCCCAGCCACCATCGCCGAGACCTTCGAAACGGCAGCAGGAAGAAAGCTGAGAGTCATGATCCCACCAGCCTTTGGCATCGTTGTTGATTCCGAGCACAGTCTCCATGTTGTAGTTGTTACCCATAGAGTATACATCTTTCCATTCTGGGTTCAGGATGAAGCCGTAAGAACCGTTGCCATCGATGACAGACTTTGCCTGCTCTGCAGCGAGTCTGTAGTACTCTGTTCCCTTATTGAGTGGATAACCAGCCATAGACATGTAAACTGCTGACAATGTAGCCTGTGCAGCCTGCTTGGTAGACCAGATATCAACACCGAACAAACGGCTAGGCTCCTTCTCATACTTGGTAGGAAGCTCGTTAACAGCAGCCTTCAAGTCAGAAACAATCAGATCATATACGCTCTCTACACTTGATGGAGCAACGTCCAACTGTGAAACGTCAGTACCGGTAATCAATGGTACAGGACCGAATACACGTACCAGGTAGTAGTAAGCGTATGCACGCCAGAAGTGAGCATTACCCAAAGCAACATTGATCTTATCCTGAGCAACAGGAGCCTTACTTGCACTCTCAGTAATCAGGTTGGCAGCCTTGATTACAGAATAGTGCTGGTTCCAGGCATCAGTTACACCCTTGTTGGCACCATCAGATGCAAAAGCATCGAGGGCAGCACAAGCCTGCTTGTTAGAACCAGGGTTGGCTGTGATATCATCACCCTGCCACTGTGGGTACATAGGGTTGGTCCAGCTCTGTGTCTGGTTAATTCTGTCATACAGTGCGTTAACACTTGCTGTCAGGTCATCTTCGCTATTGAAGAAGTTGTCTGGGGTCAACTGTCCCTTAGGTTCCTCATCCAGGAAGTCTCCACAAGAAGAGAATGTAAACAAGGATGCTGCCATGAGACAACCCATATATAATAATTTTCTAGTTTTCATAATTATTACAGTTTTTAGATTGTTGGAATTAGAAGTTAATACGAACACCCATTGTGATGGTACGAGGGTTAGGGTAAGCACCCATATCCAAACCATTGTCACGGTCTACACCATTGTCACTGAATGAAGCACCTGCTGGGTCAATACCCTTATAGCCGGTAATGGTGAAGAGGTTCTGAGCTGAGAGTGAGAGACGGATGTCTGCCAACTTGGTTACGCTGCGTGGGAATGTGTAAGCGATGCTGATATTCTCACAACGCAGATAGTTAGCATTCTCCAGCCACTTATCAGAGTTTCCGTATGTCTTGTTCTCTGCGCCAACTGTTGGCATGGTGGTACCGATGTTGTTGAAGTAATCCTTGTCGGTTACAAACATAGATGCACCTACCATTGAGTTCATGGCGTAACGAACCATATTCAAACGCTTAGCACCGAATGCTGCATTGAAGAAGGCATTGAAGTCCCAATTCTTATAACTTACTGTATTGTTCCAACCTAATGTGAAGTCAGGGTTTGAACGGCCTAATACGAAGCGGTCCTTTGATGCATCAGGAGTAGCTGTTGTTCCTCCATCAGCAGTGTAATAGGTATCAATCCATTCTCCCTTATCGTTCTTCTGCAAACCAGCCCATTTGAAGCCGTAGAATGTACCGATAGCCTCACCTTCCTTGATGATTGTACATGGGTCAACAGTACCTGGAGAAGGACTTGTACCATAAAGGATAGGAGAATCAGCTGTCAACTTGGTAACCTCGTTCTTGATGTAGCTGGCATTCAATGTAGATGACCATGACCAGTCCTTGGTCTGGATAATCTGTGCATTGATTGTAGCATCAAAACCCTTGTTGCTTACCTCACCGGCATTTACCCAGTAAGATGTGCCACCCAGGTAACCTGGAGCTGATGTTGTCAGGAGGGCATCCTTTGTCTTCTTATTGAAGTAGTCTAAGCTGATGCTCAAACGGTTACCGAAGAAACCGAGGTCAACACCGAGGTCAAACTGATGAACCTTCTCCCATGACAAGTCAGGAGTAGCAAGACCATTTGCCCAATAACCAGTGTAAGACTGATTAGTACCGTATGTGAAACCGGTTGTACCCAAAGAACCCAATGTAGAGTAAGGAGTAATATCCTGGTTACCGATGATACCGTAGCTTGCACGGATCTTCATGTATTCTACTGCATTCTTGATAGGCTCCCAGAACTTTTCGTTAGAAATGGTCCAAGCTGCAGCTGCTGATGGGAAATAACCCCACTTCTTGTTGGTGAAACGGCTGGAACCATCCGCACGGAAGGTTCCGGTCAACATATAGCGGTCTGCATAGTTGTACATAACGCGGGCTACACCTGAAAGCATGGTCCACTTGCTGTAACCGTTGCTAGGAGTCTTGGAAGCTGCGTCTGCTACGTTCCAGTAACCTAACTGTTCGTGAGCAAGTCCTGTTCCTGACAAGCCCATGCGGCGAACCTCGTTAGAGGTAACTTCCCATACACCTGTAGCTGTCAAACCGTGATCACCCCACTTGTTGCTGTAAGTCAAGTTGTTGGTTGACTGCAATGCTGTAACAGTTGCATCGTTGTTGCCCATATTGTTACCTGCAGCGTTCACCTTGGTAGATGTGAAGCTGTACCACTTGTAATCGTTGTAGTCGATACCGTTGGTTGTGGTGAATGTCAAACCCTTGAGCAGGTTGAACTTCAAGTCTACGTGACCTGTAACCATGGTACGCTTACGGTCGTTTTCACTACCATGGAGAATACCGTAAGGGTTGTTCTGGATGTTATTGTATGGGTCTTTATTATACTTTCCGTTTGCATCCATCATCTCCATAGTAGGAGAGTAGTTCAAACCAACCCAGATTGGGTTAGACTGGTTCTGAGCGAAACCTGCACCAGAGTTGTCTGTCTGAGAGAGGTTGATATCGGTGGTCATTTCCAACCAGTCGAAAATCTTGTTGTGCATGTTAGCCTTGATAGCGTAACGTCTTGACTTGGTATCAACGATAACACCCTTCTGGTCCATTACGTTGGCAGAGAAGTAAGTCTGTGTCTTGTCATTACCCTGAGTCAAAGAAACCTTGTAGTTCTGGGTAATACCAGTCTGGAGCAATTCGTCCATCCAGTCGATACCAGCCTTTGTGCCATTCAGATAATCCTGAACTGCGCTCTGAGAAACACCCTTGTGGTCTACCAAAGCCTGAGCATACTGCTTGGTGCTCATTACTTCAGGAATATGGTAAGCATTAGAAAAACCGAAGCTGCCGTCGAAAGTAACCTGAGTAGCACCAGCTTTACCGCTCTTGGTCTGTACCATTACAACACCATTCGCACCACGTGCACCATAGATTGCGGTAGAAGAAGCGTCCTTCAAAACCTGGATGCTCTGGATATCCTCAGGGCTGATACCCTCAAGACCTGTCTCGCGAACAATACCATCTACTACGTAGAGTGGGTCGTTGCTCTTATTAACAGAGCTGGCACCACGTACACGAATCTTCATTGCACCACCAGGAACACCACTTGACATTACCTGCACACCAGACATACGTCCGTTGAGGGCATCCTCAACACGTGCAACAGGCTGATCCTTGAAGCTCTTGCCTTCCATGACAGCAACAGATCCTGCCAAGTCAGCCTTCTTTACAGTACCGTAACCGATAACAACAGTCTCTTCGAGCATGTTGGAATCATCTTACATGGTAACGTTCAAAGCAGTACCGTTCCAAGTAAGAGTCTGTGGTTTGTAACCTACATAAGTGATTGTAATCTTAGCACCCTTAGCTACATTTGCAAGGCTAAAGTTACCGTCAAGGTCAGTAATCGTACCACCAGTCTTACCATCAATTCTGATGGTAGCACCGATAACAGGTTCACCGTAAGAATCCTTTACTGTACCTGTACATGAGTTTTGCTGCTGGGTAGCATTAGCAATAACCGAATTGCTCTGAGCTGCCAATGCAGTAACAGTGCTCAGTGGTGACATGGCACCCAATAGCGCTGCAAAATACAAATTTGCTCTTTTGTTCATAGGTTTGTAATTTTTTATGTTAGTTATTATTTCTTCTCGTATAAACTTTGTTTTTATCTTATTCTTTTGGCAGTTAGCTCAGATGAACCTGTCACCGCCTATTTGGTTTTTGAATTGTGGAGTAGCCGTTTTACCGGCTACTCCCAACTCCAGTCAAATGAATAGTTGATAAAAAGTTAGTTAGTAAAATCTTTAATGCTTTTGGTTTTGTCTAATAAGCTAGATTATTTATTTTTTTCTTTCTTCGCTCAAGAGTCTGTGTCTTGCCATCAGACAGGCTCCCGTGATACCAGCCAGATCTTTCAGTTCTGAGGTAACAATCTGCGAATCCTCGTTCATGATGTTGAGCGAATGTTTTTTTATACCCATGTTAACCGGTAGCGTCAGATAGTCGCCAGTAACAGACATTTCTCCTCCGATGACCAGCATTTCCGGGTTAAAGATATTGATGATTCCTGCTAATTGCTTGCCCAGTTCGTCTGCGATATGTTGCAGGGTAGCCAGGCTAAGCACGTCTTCTTTTGCTATCGCATCAAGTATATCTTGAAGCGAGAGCTCTTCTTTTTTATTGAGTACCTTGTCAGATAGGATAGAAGTTTTACCTTCTAATATCTTTTCTGTCAATTTTCTTTTCAATGCTCTGCCCGAAACTTCCGTTTCAATGCAGCCAATCTTTCCGCAGTGGCAGATGATGTTGTTGTTATATGCGGTCATGTGGCCAAACTCACCGGAGTAACCGGATTTTCCGTAGAAGAGTTGACCATTGATGATGATTCCGATGCCCAATCCCCAGCATACGTTGACGAAGATGACATCTTTTACTCCCTTGCAACATCCCTTGCAATATTCAGCGAAAGCCATGCTTCTTGAGTCGTTCTCAATGCAGACTGGCAGCTGAATGAGTTCTGTAAGCTTATCGGTTAGCGATTCTTTCAGGAAGGTGAACATGTTGTAGGCTCTTCCTTCGAAAGGATTGACGCGTTCCGCCAGGTTTACACATACCTGTAAAATTTCTTCTTTGGCTAAAGGAAGAGTTGCAATGAATTCGTTGATGATTTCGCCAAGTCTTTCCAGACTCTCCGGCGTATTCTCATATTCGTATGGAACTCTTACTTTTTCTGTTATCAGGTTGCCGCTAAAGTCACTTGCAGCTAGTGCCAGACAGTCCATTTCTGGATTGACTCCTACGAAGTAACCTGCAGTAGGTATTAGATCATATACCATCGGAATGCGGCCAGGGGAATTGTCTTTCTTGCCAATTTCCTTGACGATGCCCGCTTTGATGAGTTCGTTCAAGGCACTTGTAGCTGTTGGGAGACTAACTCCTACAGCCTTAGCTATCTCAGGTATGGTGGAGGCACCATGCGAGATAAATTGTGCCAAAAGTCGGCTCTGGGCGGAAGGTTTTTGGTTTAACTTCCTAATGTATTTTATTATGTCCGATTTCATAACTAAGAAATTTTATTTGCAAAGGTAATCCTTTTAAAAATACATGCAATATTTTTGTAGTTAATAAAACTTAAATGCTGCTATTTTTTTTGTTTTTCCTCATTTCTTCGGGTATAGTTTTATTATATACCTTATTATATATATAATGGGACGGAAAGTGAAAATTCAAATTTCAGTTTTTTATCTCTTTGATTTATCTAACTAACTGATTTAGTGTGGTAAAACTACACTTAATAGCTTCTTGTAAAGTACGAAAGTATAAAAATGCTTTCTTTTTAGAAATATTAACCATAAAAAACTTGCAGTATTGAATAATTCTATTAATTTTGCAAAATAAAAAATTTTAATAACGAAGCGTTTATTAATAAACTAATTTAAAAATAACTAACGGTAACATTTTTTTGTTATATTATCAATTATAACCTATAATACAAAAGGTGTATGGGACAAGGAGAAAAGTCTTTAGTGATTGGTTTGGATTTGGGTGGAACCAATTCTGTGTTTGGAATCGTTGATAGAAATGGCGAGATTATCGCTACTACATCTATCAAGACTCAGGCATTCCAGGAGGTGGAAGCTTACGTAGATGAATGTGTGAAGGCAGTGATGCAAATCGTAGACCAGGTAGGTGGCATTGAGAAGATTCATGCCATGGGTATCGGTGCGCCTTGTGGAAATTACTACAAGGGAACTATCGAGCATGCAGCTAACCTAGTGTGGGCAAAGGGTATTGTTCCTCTGGCAGATATGTTTGCCGAGAAACTTGGAATACCTGTAGCTATTACTAACGATGCCAACGCAGCAGCTATGGGCGAAATGAAATATGGCGTTGCAGTAGGTATGGACAACTTTGTTGAGTTAACCCTGGGAACTGGTGTTGGTTCTGGTATTGTTGCCAACGGTCAGTTGATTTATGGTTGCGATGGTTTTGCCGGCGAGTTGGGTCACATGGTAGTAGAACCAGATGGCAGACCATGTGGTTGTGGCAGAAAGGGTTGTTTGGAGACCTATTGCTCGGCTACTGGTGTTGTACGTACTACCGTAGCAATGTTGGAAGAATCAGCAGAGCCAACATCTCTCCGCGAGATTCCAACCGCCGAGATTACCTCTTATGATGTATATAAGGCAGCAATGGCAGGTGATGCGATGGCCCAGGAAGTATTCCGCCAGACAGGTAGAAGAATCGGTATAGCATGTGCCAATATCTCAACCTTCCTGAGTCCAGAAGCATTCATCTTCTTCGGTGGTTTGGCCCAGGCAGGCGAAATCCTTTTCCGTCCTATAGAAGAAGCTTATAATGAGCATGTTCTTTCATTATATAAAGGTAAGGCTAAGTTCCTGATGAGTGGTTTGGATGGTGCCAAGGCTGCCATCTTAGGTTCATCAGCTTTGGCTTGGGATTTGTAATCCTATCTTTTTCAGAAAATAATCTAAAATATACATAAACATAAAACATATAATGTTATGAGACTTAATCTTAGTTCACAAATTGTACTCAACAAAGTACCAGTTGAATTCTACAAGCCTAAGACGACAGTAGAATACTCAGAAATCTCTAGAATGGAGAAGATTCGTACAGACATCTTTGCTTCTATGGCAGAAGGTGCCAGCCATGTAGCTGATGGTATTGCAGCAGGTATCAAGGCTGCTCAGCACGATGGCAAGTTCTATGTAATGGCACTCGGTACCGGTTCTTCACTCAGTGCAGTTTATGAAGAACTCATCCGCCGCTATGAAGAGAAGACATTGAGTTTCCGCAATGTTGTGGTATTCAATGCTTATGAGTATTATCCTCTCCAGCAGGAGAGTTCTCTCCGTACCATCAACCAGTTGAAGGAGCGTTTCCTCAGTCACGTAGACGTTCAGGAGCAGAACATTTTCTCTCTTGATGGTTTCGTGGCTCAGGATGCAGTACAGGATTGCTGCCGTCTTTATGAGCAGCGCATCAAGACCTTCGGAGGTCTCGACGTAGCTCTTATCGGTATCGGCCGTTCTGGTAACATCGCAGCCAATGAGCCAGGTTCTGGTATCCAGTCTGTTACCCGCCTTATCTTGATTGGCAACACATCACGTGAGGAGATGGAAGCTAGCGAGCAGACCAAGGAAACCATTCCTCCATGTTCACTTACCATGGGTATTGCCACCCTTCTTTCTGCCAAGACGGTTTATCTTACAGCTTGGGGCGAGGAAAAGGCAGAAATCATGCAGAAGGTAGTAGAGAACTCTATTACTGATACATTGCCTGCATCGTTCCTTCAGACACATCCTGATGCTCATGTAGTTCTCGACCTGAGTGCAGCAGCTCACCTTACTCGTATCGAGCATCCTTGGCTCGTAACTTCTTGCCAGTGGACTGATAAGTTGGTTCGCTCTGCATTGGTATGGCTCTGCCAGAAGATTGGTAAGCCTATCCTGAAGTTAACCAATAAGGATTATAACGAGAACGGTTTGAGCGAACTCCTGGCTCTCTATGGTTCTGCTTATAATGCAAACATCAAGATCTTCAATGATTTGCAGCATACAATTACAGGCTGGCCAGGCGGTAAGCCAAACGCAGACGATACCTATCGTCCAGAGCGTTCTAAGCCATATCCAAAGCGTGTCATCGTATTCTCACCTCACCCAGATGATGACGTTATCTCTATGGGCGGTACTATCCGTCGTCTGGTTCAGCAGAAGCATGACGTACATGTAGCTTACGAGACATCAGGTAATATCGCAGTAGGTGATGAGGAAGTAACAAGATTCATGCACTTCATTAATGGTTTCAACCAGCTCTTCGCTGATTCTAAGGACAGCGTAATCACTGACAAGTATAAGGAGATCAAGACATTCTTCGCCAAGAAGAAGGAGAGCGACTTCGATACAAGAGACATTCTTACCATCAAGGGTTTGATTCGCCGTGGTGAGGCTCGTACTGCTTGTACCTATAATGAAATTCCTCTTGATCACGTTCACTTCCTTGATTTGCCGTTCTATGAGAGTGGAAAGATTGAGAAGTTGCCTATGACAGAGAAGGACGTTGAGATAGTTAGAGCTTTGTTGCAGGAGGTTAAACCTCATCAGATTTACGTAGCAGGTGACCTTGCTGACCCTCACGGAACTCACAAGAAGTGTACTGATGCCGTTCTTGCCGCTATTGACGAGGAGAAGAAGGCAGGTGCAGAGTGGTTGAAGGACTGCCGCATCTGGATGTACCGTGGTGCATGGGCAGAGTGGGAGATTGAGAACATCGAAATGTGTGTTCCTTTGAGCCCAGAAGAGTTGAGAGCTAAGCGTAACTCTATCCTCAAGCATCAGTCTCAGATGGAGAGTGCTCCTTTCTTGGGTAATGACGAGCGTCTGTTCTGGCAGAGAGCTGAAGACCGCAACCGCGCTACAGCTTCCCTCTACGACCAGTTGGGCTTGGCTTGCTACGAGGCTATGGAGGCATTCGTAGAGTATAAGCCTCTCTAATTTCTACATCTAATAATATTATTTAATATAAATGAAAAAAATCAATCAACTTTTAGGTTCTTTGATGGCTTGCGCTGCGATGTTGGGAGCTTTCCCAACATCGTCAGCAGCAGCTGATATTAACATTATTCCTATTCCTGTCAAGACCCAGATCCAGAAGGGTGAGTTTGTTTTGCCACAGAAGGTGGTGATTTCTTACCAGACCGCAGACGGTAAGAATATCGCTCAGTACATGGCAGACAAGCTGAAGGCTTCTACCGGCTACGATGTAACCGTTGGTGGCAAGAAGGGCAATATCTCTATTCAGATTTCTCCATCCCTCAAGATGGCAGAAGAGGGCTACCGTCTCACCGTTACTTCCAAGGGTGTAGTCATCAAGGCTAAGACCGGTAAGGGTGCTTTCTATGGTATGCAGAGTTTCATGCAGCTGTTGCCTGCGCAGGTAGAGAGTGCAACCAAGGTGAATGGTGTCAAATGGGTGGCCCAGTGCTGTGACATCCAGGATGCTCCACGTTTCGGTTATCGCGGATTCCATCTTGATCCATGCCGTCACTTCATCACTGTAGAGAACGTAAAGAAGCAGCTCGACCTGATGTCTATGTTCAAGGTGAATACCATGCACTTTCACCTGACCGAGGATCAGGGCTGGCGTATCGAAATCAAGAAATATCCTAAGTTGACCTCTATCGGTGGTTATCGCCTTCAGGGTGACGGCTCTACCTATGGCGGTTTCTATACACAGGATGAAATCAAGGACATCGTAGCTTATGCCGCTAAGCGTTACATCACCGTGATTCCTGAAATCGACCTTCCTGGCCACATGATGGCAGCCATTGCTGCTTATCCTTATCTCTCTTGCAAGGGCGAGCAGTGGACTCCTAGAATGGTATGGGGTGTTGAGGATATCGTAATGTGTCCTGGTAAGGAAGATATGTTCAACTTCCTGGAGGATGTTGTTCGCGAAGTGGTGCCTCTTTTCCCTGGCAAGTATTTCCACATTGGTGGTGACGAATGTCCAAAGACCAGCTGGAAGAATTGTCCTACCTGCCAGAAGCGTATCGAGGCAGAAGGCTTGCAGGCTGACGGTAAGCACTCTGCAGAGGAAAGATTGCAGAGCTACGTCATCAAGCGTATGGAGAAGATGCTGGCTAAGTACGACAGAAAGATCATCGGATGGGATGAAATCCTGGAAGGTGGCTTGAGCCCTGATGCTACAGTCATGTCTTGGCGCGGAACATCAGGTGGTATTTCTGCAGCTCTCCAGAAGCATGATGTCATCATGACTCCAGGTAGCGGTGGTCTATATCTCGACCATTACCAGGGTGATTATAAGATAGAGCCAGTTACTATTCCTAGTGCTCCGGCTTATCTTTCAAGAACCTATAATTATGAGCCTGTGCCAGATACCATCAAGTCATTGGGCTTGGAGAAGCATATCCTCGGTGTTCAGTGCAACAACTGGTCAGAATATATGTATACCAATGCCAAGATGGAGTATCAGATGTATCCTCGTTCTCTGGCTCTTGCTGAGATTGCATGGTCTCCAGCCAAGAAGAAGAACTTCACAGACTTCGCACGTCGTGTAGATGCCAACAGCGTCCGCCTGGATGAACGTCATGTACGTTATCACATTCCATTGCCAGAGCAGCCATACGGTTCTTGTGACAAGGTTGTGATTACCAAGGATACTGTAGTTACATTCCAGACATCACGTCCTATGAAGATGGTTTATACCTTGGACGGTTCTATTCCAACTCCATCTTCTGCAGTCTATACAGAGCCTATCAAGGTCAGCGGCAATACTACTATCAAGATTGCTACTGTTTTGCCTTCTGGCAAGATGAGCAAGGTTAGAACCATCGATGTAGAAAAGCAGACCTATGCTCCTGCAGTGAAACTCAACGATGCAAAGGCTGGTTTGCAGTTGCGCCGTATGAAGGGTAACTATCTGAAGGTTAATCAGCTGGAATTGGCTGATGCTGAGTGGCAGGACTGCGGTACTGTAGAGAATCTGAACAAGATGAAGGTAAGTCAGCCTGATGATGCTGCTACTTTGCGTGGTGCCAATAATTATGCAGCCATTGCAGAAGGTTACATCAATATTCCTGAGGATGGAGTTTACTATCTCTCTTCCCGTATGGAGCAGGTTTGGATTGACAACAAACTCGTCATCAACAACGAGGGTGCTGTGAAGGCTGGTACCAACTCAGACAACTCTGTAGCATTGGCTAAGGGCTTGCATCCTGTTAAGTTCGTTTATCTGTGCAATATCGTAGGCGGTTGGCCATCATGGTGGAGCAACCTTACTCTCGAAATGCGCAAGGACAACCAGAAGAAGTTTACCGGCGTAGCTGGAACACAGTATTTCCATTAATATCGGATAATAAATCATGAAAATCAGAACCATCGCAAATGTATCACTTTGCCTTGCCATGCTTTCTATCAGCAGCGGCGTAGCGGCTCAGAGCGAGTCGCGTTGGCAGAACGTGAATATCAATCAGCAAAACAGGGAGCCTCGTCGTGCTTCTTTCTTTGCTTACGAGAACCTTGATAAGGCACAGAACTTTGACAAGAAGAAGTCGGCCAACTACCTTTCCATGGAAGGTTTGTGGAAGTTCAACTTCGTGAAAGACCATAACAAGCGTCCTGCCAACTTCTTTGCTGTCAAGTATGATGATTCGCAGTGGAAGGATTTCCGTGTACCGGGATTGTTCGAATTCAATGGCTATGGCGACCGTACCTATAAGAACATCGGTTATGCATGGGCTACCCAGTTTGATCCAAATCCTCCTTACATCAGCGAACTCAACAACTACACCGGCTCTTATCGCCGCACCTTCGAACTTCCAGCAGACTGGAAGGGCAAGGATGTTTATTTCCATGTAGGTTCAGCCACCAGTAACCTGACTCTCTGGGTGAACGGCAAGTACGTGGGATATAGCGAGGACAGCAAGGTGGCTGCCGAGTTTAATATCTCCAAGTATCTCAAGCCTGGTAAGAACCTCATTGCCATGCAGGTGATGCGCTGGTGCGATGGTTCTTATTTTGAAGACCAGGACTATTGGCGATTCACGGGTATTGCCCGTGAGGTGTATCTCTATGCACGTCCTAAGCTTCATGCAGCTGATGTCCGCCTGAATGCCGGTCTTGAGAATAACTTCAAGGATGGTGTCCTGGATTATCAGATCTCTCTTCAGGGAGGCAAGAGCGATGTTTCCATCACCTTGTGTGATAAGGATGGCAAGCAGATTGCTCAGGCAACAGGTGCTAAGGGTACTATCAAGGTGCCGAATGTAAAGCCTTGGACTGCAGAGACTCCTAATTTGTATAAGGTATTCATCACCTTGAAGAATAAGCAGGGCGTATCTGAGGTGATTCCTCAGAAGGTAGGTTTCCGCAATGTGGAAATCAAGAATGCCCAGCTCCTGGTGAATGGCCAGCCTATACTGGTCAAGGGTGCCGACCGTCATGAGATTGATCCTGATGGTGGATATGTAGTGAGCGTAGAGCGCATGATTCAGGACATCAAGATTATGAAGCAGCTCAACATCAACGCTGTCCGTACATGTCATTATCCTGATGATCCTCGCTGGTACGACCTCTGCGATGAATACGGATTGTATATCACTGCCGAGGCAAACCTGGAATCTCATGGTATGGGATATGATGAGAAGTCTCTCGCTAAGTTCCCTGAGTACATCGTGCCTCATATCGAGCGCAACGAGGGTAATGTCAAACCGCTCATCAATCATCCTTCCATCATCGTATGGAGCTTGGGTAATGAGTGTGGTTATGGCGTCAACTTTGAAAAGGCTTACGATTGGGTCAAGGCTTACGACAAGACCCGCCCTGTGCAGTATGAGCGTGGCGGATATGACAGCAAGACTGATATCCACTGTCCTATGTACATCGGTTACGAGGAGAGTGAAAGCTACTGCAAGAGCAATGGCATCAAGCCATATATCCAGTGTGAGTACGCTCACGCAATGGGTAACTCTATGGGTGGATTCAAGGAGTACTGGGATCTGATCCGCAAGTATCCTAAGTATCAGGGTGGTTATATCTGGGACTTCGTTGACCAGGGTGTTCGTGACAAGAGCCCTATCACCGGCAAGGAAATCTTTACCTATGGTGGTGACTATGGACGTTATCCAGCCAGCGACTACAACTTCAACTGTAACGGTATCATTTCTCCAGACCGCCGCTTGAATCCTCATGCTTATGAGGTTCAGTACTATCTCCAGAATGTATGGATCAAGGATCTGGATGCAGCCAATGGTGCTTTCAATGTCTACAATGAGCATTTCTTCAAGAACATTGACGACCTGAAGCTTACAGCAGCTGTCTATGCCAACGGCATTCTCCAGTCTACGGTAGAGATTCCAGAAACCAAGGGAATCGCTCCTCAGACCACCAAGTTGGTGAAGAGTGATGCTTTGAAGGAGGCTATTGCCAAGGCAGAAGCAGAACATGCCAAGGAGGAAATTACCGTTAACTTCGCCTTTGCAAGCGATGGCTCAGAACCTTTGGTTGACAAGGGACAGGTGATGGCTCGCCAGCAGTTTGTCATCAATGGATATGAGTTTGACAGTGTTGATACTCCTATCGCAGCAGCAGCTCCTGCCAAGAAAGGCAAGGCTAAGGTTCAGACCGCCAGCAACCTGGAGGTAGAAGAAACCAATTCCTATGTAAAGGTTACAGCCAAGCGCATGACAGTTACTGTAGGTAAGTTGACCGGTATGATTGATTATCTCGATGTAGATGGTGAACCAATGTTGAAGTTCCGTGAGAGCATGACTCCAGAGTTCTGGCGTGCTCCTACCGATAACGACTATGGCGCATCCTTGCAGAAGGAGATGAGAGTATGGAAGAACCCACAGATGAACCTGAAGTCATTCGATAAGAGTGAGAGCCAGGATAGCGTGGTTCTTACTGCAATCTTCGATATGCCTGAGGTTAAGGCACAACTGGAACTCCGTTACCGCATCAATTCTGAGGGTGAAGTAGCTGTTACCGAGAAGATGACAACAGATAAGGAAGCTAAGGTAGCCGACTTGTTCCGTTACGGTATGCAGTTGCAGATGCCAGCAGCCTTCTCTAAGTTGGAGTACTACGGTAGAGGTCCTGAGGAGAACTACATCGATCGTCACTCTTCTGCTTTCATCGGAAAGTATGAGGCTAACGTAAAGGATGAGTATTATCCTTACATTCGTCCACAGGAGAGCGGCAACCATACCGACATCCGTTACTTCTCAATCTTCAATCCTACAACCGGAAAGGGAATCACTTTCGAGGGCTATGCTCCTATGGAGTGCAGTGCCATCCCTTACCTGGTAGAGGATCTGGATGCAGGCATCGAGAAAAATCATGCCTGGGGGCAGCACAGTGGTGACCTGGTAGAAAAAGGTCTGGTGCAGTTGCATATTCAGCAGCGTCAGTATGGTTTAGGCTGTATCGACAGCTGGGGTGCAAAGCCAATGAAGAAGTATCGCATGCACTATCAAGACAGAAGCTTCAGCTTTGTTATCAAGGCTAAGAAATTATAGGTATAAATAAATGATTAAATCCTGGGCAGCAGATAGTTGCTCAGGATTTTTTGTCAGATGCATTTCTTTTCCTTTTATATTTCACTTCTTACCGTTTCAAGTTCAAGAAAGGGCTGAAGGCCCAAAAGCTCCAGAAGCAGCACACCCTATCTTTCAGGGCGTGTGGAACTTACATGCGAAACTTGAATAAATAAGACTAACGTTTTGTGAAGAAAAAGTGGCAATATTACCAAAAATCTTTGTAAAGATAGAAAATGCTGATAAAAAGAAACTTCTATTTATAGCAACTCATAGATGGAAAATAAAATGGGTTTTTAATAATAATAACAGGTATTAGGCGTATTGGCAAATCGTATTTGCTTTTTACCATCTTTCGGCAGCACTTGATAGCGACAGGTGTTGAGGATAATCATATTATTCGGATAGCACTGGATGATATTGAAAATGTAGAATTGCGTGCTCCTCTTGTGCTTTACAAGAACATTAAGGTTAGGATGATGGATAGCGATTTGTATTATATTCTTTTGGACGAGGTGGAGTTCGTTCCTCGTTATGAAGAGATACTGATGTTGAGAATTTATAATGCAGATGTCTATATAACAGCGTTTTGTAGATAAAGATGGTAAATAGTAGCGCAAATAACTAGAGGTTGACTTTGGATTCATTCTTGAAGATTATTGTGGTGAAAGCTGACATCAAACCATGGAAAGATGAGAATGGAATTCTAACCATAGGTTTACTAGATTTCTTGATGGATGAAAATAGTTTGACGAAATTGTATAGATTTGCGCTTATGTGGTAGTAAGCTTGTTTGACAGGTAAGTTGATGTGTTTATACGATATGTATAAGGTGAAGTTAAAGTAACTAGCTACTATTATTTGTGCTAATTTTTTGAGTGAAAATTTGGTGTTGTTTAGGATTTTGATTAATTTTGCCGATAGTGTTAGTTAATTTGATGTTTAACAATAAAATTATAGATTTAAGAAACAGACAGAAATAGCGACGAAATACTTAGTAAGAGTTGGGTGTCGGCTCTCAGAGCCTAGCCTTTGATAATTTATTATTAACCCAAAAGGTGTTTCGTTTTTGACTTGAAATAAGATATTTAAAATATTGAGCTTTTAGCTCTTGTTCTCCTCAACAGAATACCGCCAATATTCACACAACGAGGAAAAGCAGCAGGGTAAGGTTCATGCCTCTTTAGGCGTGAGCCGTTCTGTGCTTGTGTTGTGTAAGGCCACTTGGCGGTAGCCGTGTTGAGACAAGCCACGAACGGTTCCGCCTTTTTTATTGACTTTATTTTATGAATAGTTTTACTAATTTATGTCGAAGTATACTATTGGCGTTGCTAATGGTGTGGCTTCCTAATGTCGTGATGGCAGCAGAAAAAAGTGATGACTTACAGGAGTTTATCACCAAGTCTGCCTCTACTTTGACACGTGCAAGTGATGTGATTGAGGTTGACCTCTCACAGTTTACAGCAACTACACGTACCAAGACTTTGGAGATTAGTACAGGTAAGGCTTATCGTTTTATCAATGGTACATTGACGGCGGACAATTCTTTTTCAGGAAGAATTATTTCCATATCTAATAACTCGACTGTCTATTGGTCCTCGAAAGCTATTATGCAACCTCGTTTAGTTCTTGAAAATGAAAGCAATGATTTTTATCAGAAAGGTGTAATTCTAGTATCTGGAGGTGTATTGTATATAGATGGAGGAACAATTAATTGTTATCCGTATAAAACAACTACGGGACGTTTATGGACAACATTAATTGCTACAGGTCAAGCTTCTACAAGAAATGCTATTTATGTAAATTCAGGGAAGGTAGACGGTGCTATTCGTGGTACTCTTTCAACTGATGAAATAAATTTTAATGGCGGTAGTACAGCTATAATGTGGTTTGCTTCAGGTGTCTCAGGAACAAAAGTGACAATTGGGGGTAATGCTACTTTACAATATTATTATAGACATTCTAAAGAAAAAAGAGTAATACCTAATATTACCGCTTCGCTTGCGAATAATATTATTTTTGAAGATTATGATTATGATTCGAATCAAAATATAATTGCAGAAGGTACATCAAAATATCAACTTACAGCAGCTGATGTTGCAAAGATGCAGTATCAGGTATATTTAGGTAATAAATATGATAAGGATTATGAGATTTATCTAGAAGACAATCAAGCTAAAATTCGCAAAAAAGGAGAAGGAGTTATAAATACAGCTGATGATTTACAAGCTAGACTTAATGCAATTGCTGCAAAAGGTTCTGCAACAAAAGCTAATCCTGAAACTATAGAAATTCCTGCAAGTGGAATCACTATTGATAAATACATTACTGTTCCAGAAAAGTGTCATGCCCTTTTAACAGGTGGTACAATAACGATAGCCAAGAATGTTTCCAACCATTATGTATTTAATCTCTATAAGGGTAACACGAGTTTGGAGTTTAAGAACATAAAATTTGATTGCAACAATGTTACGGATGTTAGTACTACATATTATAGTGGTTATTTCTTGTTAGGAAGTGATAGCTATACTAATAGTAGCAGCTTAACATTTGGAGAAGGATTTGAATTTATAAATGTAAATAATAAGAATAAAATTCAAGTTGCTTATTTAAGTGGAAAAGGTTCGTATGTAGATTGGAATTCTGGAAATTATGTTTCTGTAGGAACTATTGTTACAGGAGCAGGAAATGTATATGTTGATTATGGGCGAATTGAAAGTTCTGTTACTGCAATTGAGGGAAATTATGTTTCTATTGGTAAGGCAGAAGTCATAGGCTCAGGAACAGTTATACAATGCAATAGTTTGCGAATGCAATCAAACGATTCAAAAATAACCTGTTTGTCAAAGGGAGGAAAATTTGTATCTTTGGATACTTCTGATGCTTTTGATAGAGGAATTTTTGTTGGTGATGAATGCAAAATAGAAGTTCGCAAATTACTAGTAATGTCTAGGTATATGCCATTGACGGTATATTTGTGTGCGGATGCAAAATTAAGAACTTATGTGAACTCAACTGCAACAACCAATATTCTTACTATTGATGGTGATTGGGCAAACTTTACTTTAGAAAAGGCTTTTATGTCGTATGTTGAGCCGGATGAATATAAGTATTATAAATTTATCAATATCCCTGATGACCGTGAGATATATTATAATGAGAAGGCTCAAACTGTCTCCATCCGTAAAAAGGTATATGATGAAGATGATTTGCAAAACTGGATAAATGGTGGTGGCAATGGCGATGAGAAAGGAACAGAGGAAGACCCTAAAAACATAGATTTGCCTTCTGGTGGATGTGTGATTAATGCCCCTGTAAGTATGGGAAGTGGAAGCCCTGATGATGATTTGCAATGGTTTATTAATGGTGACAAAGGTGATGGAACCAATAAAGACTTTGTTCTCAAAGGTTCAGGTAGTTTTACCATTAAGAAATATACAACCTTGACTTTGACAAATCTCAATTTGTCAAATACTGGGTCTGGTTATATTTATGTTGAGGGTACTCTCGTCATTGATGTCAATATAAACATTGTTCGCCTCATTCGCCTTGTCCGTGTTCTTCCTGGTGGTCGTGTCATCTGGAAGGGTGCTAACGGTTCAGGATCAGACATCACAAAGGAGTTTTTCTATATTGAAGATGGTGGTGTCTTTGAATATAGTGGAGGTACAATTAGTGGTGGAGAATATGGCTTCCATAATGATGGAATATTGTATATCTATGGTGGAAACATCAGTGGTACCAAGTATGGTGGTTATACTTACTCTTTTGGTACTACGACAATCTTCGGTGGTACAGTTTCTGGCGGCTACTACAACGGTGGTAAGACCATTATTTCTGGTGGTACATTCATCGGAGGCGGCTCTGGCATCGGTGATTATGTCTATTGGAATGGCAAGGGTGGTACGACAACTATTACAGGTGGAACATTTGGCACAAGTGGCAATGGTACTATCTATAATGGTGGAACCCTTTACCTTGGTGGCGATGGCTATGCCTACGATTACATCTACAATGGTGCAAGCGGTAGAATTTATATTATCGGCAAGTTGAACATTATCATTCGCATTCATATCAATATTACGGACATCGTTCTTGATACTCCAATTATCTTGGGTGGAAGTGATTATGTTTTGACAGCCGAGGACATCAAGAAGATTCAGATTATCTTGCCTGATGGCTATACTTGGCGATATGATGCTAGTCGTGGTGGCATCATCATCACTTCTACAACAGGCATCAAGGATGTGACAGTTGATGCAGACAATAAAGTACAGTACTTCGACGCAAGTGGTCGAAAGATAGAAAAGTTGCAGAAGGGCTTGAACATCGTGAAAACAAGCGATGGTAAGACCAAGAAGGTTATGATCCAATAATGTAGTTTTGAAATTTTGATATAAATTAAAAGAGGGTGTGTCAAAGTCCTTGACACACCCTCTTGTTTTCAGCTGCATTTATGCTTATGCATTTCTTTTCCTTTTATATTTCACAGAACTTCTTACCGTTTGTTCAAACGTAAATTACGTTTTACTCTTCACTCTTCACAAAAGTGATGTATTTCTGTGAATACTAGCGAGTTAAGCGTGTGAAGAGTTGGCTGCACTCTTCACAACTCTTCACCACTCTTCACCCAAACAGAATTTTGGCTTCTTGGAAGGAGGCTTTCATAAATATTGGAATCGGAATAAGGCTCACGTAACCTTTAACAAAGGCTTAAGTAAACTTTATCTAAGGCTTAAATCATGTTCAAGTAAAACTTATTCCAAAGACAAATGAGGCTTAAACCAAGCTTAATAGAAGCCTAGTTCTTGTCTTAATAGAAGGCAAGGACTAGCCATAATAGATGCTAAAGACAAGCCTTCAAGGAAGCCGAAGCTAAATATAAAAAGGAGTCCGTTTCCAGTCAAAATGGTAAGCGGCTCCGCGTTTATACCTTGCATAATTCAAAAAAAGCAGTAACAGCTGATTAAACAAATGCTGCTACTGCTTTTTCCATCGGTCAGGAAGTAAGTCTCTATATTTTTCCAATGGGGTATTTGGTTGCCATTCTGCAGTCTTTTCTATTACGTCGCATATGTATTCAAACAGATTAA
>ERZ773165.842-NODE-842-length-21050-cov-84.817147_pt1 | contig 21050 bp, 27 predicted proteins | sample MGYA00581003_ERZ773165 | MGnify/ENA primary metagenome ERZ773165 (study PRJEB29015, sample SAMEA2737817) | human gut metagenome | biome: human gut; feature: human-associated habitat; material: faeces | place: China | collected 2012 ... | reverse complement strand
CGAGATCGCCCTAAAACCTACTCTTTCCGCTGCAAATATACAATAAACTTTTTAATCCCGCAAGAAAATGAGCAAGAAAAATCAAAATTATGATGAATTTATAGAAAAATTCAAGCCAAAGAAGACTACGGACGACTGCTATACCCCCCCCGTCTGTGTATGAAGCGGTACTTGGCTGGGCACTCGATCACCTCGATATTGGCGACCGCCCTGTGGTACGCCCGTTCTATCCTGGAGGAGATTTCGAGCACTTCGACTACCCCGGCAACTGCGTAGTGATAGACAACCCTCCGTTCTCCATCTTCTCGAAGATTTGCGACTGGTACGTAGAGCGTGGCATACCGTTCCTTCTCTTCGCACCAGCCATGAGCAGCATCAGGAAGAACGTCACCTATATCGGTGTATCATGTACTATCACCTACGAGAACGGGGCGAATGTGAATACCGCATTTGTCACCAACATGATGGGCGATATCATCTGCACCACTGCTCCCGACCTCCACGAATCCGTAAAGAAGGCCAATGATGACAACCTGAAGCAAAGCAAGAAGGCCATCAGAAAGCTTTCTTTCCCTGACTGCGTGCTTCGGGCCACCACGCTGCACACCATGAGCCGTGCGGGCGTTGACTTCTGTATTAAAAGAGAACAGGGCTGTGTGGTCGGTCAGGCGTGTGAAAGCAAAAATGGCGAGTTCGGAAATTCTATCCTGCTATCCGATACTGCTACAGCCAAGAAGTTGACAGCAGAGAAGTTGGCAGCAGAGAAGTTGGCAGCCAAGAAGTTGACAGCAGAGAAGTTGGCAGCAGAGAAGTTGGCAGCAGAGAAACTGACCCTCACGGAGAAATCCAAGGCAATTATAGCACAGCTGAACAGCCCCTATTAAGGCTGGGGCCCTATCCCTACTACCGATGAGCCTCAGTCTCTATTAGGGATGGAGCCTCGTCCCTATAGGGATGCAAAAACAATATTCTAACGGTGTTTTATCACCATTATATTCACATTTTAATCTTAAAAAGCAAATGATCAATTACAGTATTGCAATGCTGGGTAACCCTGCCAGGAAGCAGGACCCAAAGAAAGCCTACGGTGTGGCTCAGTACACCGAGAAGATGACGCTCAGCGAATTCAGTGAGCATATCTCAAGCCACGGCAGCACATACGATGCAGAAGACGTGGAAGCTATCCTCGGAAAAGCCGTGAAGTGTCTGCGCGAAATGCTCTTAGCCGGCAAGAAAGTGGAGTTGGGCAAGCTCGGAGAATTCTACGTCACCCTGCACGGCAAGGGCACAGAACTCGCTAAGGACTACAACCCTGCCACCTGTGTGGAGAAGGTAAACGTGGTGTGGACTCCTGGCAGCCTCTTCGAGAACCTGAAGAAGGAAGCAGCCTTCAGCTTTGTAGCAAGCCGCAACGAACAGGCAGAGGCTAAGCGAAAAGCCAAGGCGCAGAACGGCGGCACCAATTCTGACAATACATCTAACCCCGGAAACAAAGAAAACCCGGACAACAAGGAGAACCCAGACGACAAGGGTAATACCGAAAATAAGGGCGACACCGGCGACACCGGACAGGACAACGGAGGCGAGGATAATGAGTTATAATCCTCATATAGACATGGAAAGGGCTGCACCACGCTTGGTGCAGCCCTTCGTTTTCACACATATCCGACATAGTGAAACACAAAAATTAAAAAAATAAACCTAATAACTTAAAACAATCGAAATATAATATCTAAAAATAAGCGTATGCTCTTACCACGTTTTTAAATACTTTACCTTAAAGACATCCACATTCTCGAGCAGTTCCATGTGGCTGTGATTGGTGTCTGTCATATAAGGATAGCTCACCTGATACTCAGCCCTCGTCTCTATGTTCTGCAGGGCTTCCCAGATACTTTCTCCTATCTCGAAGGAGGCATGATAGGCTTCATCATTCCAGTCGGTCACCAAGTGGAGCCTGAGATCTCCACTTCCTCTCACACACTTCCCGAAGTCTGTATTCTTCACCACGTCCCAGCTGATTGTACCGAACTCCACGAACACCGCAGGACGTCCCCATTCACTTTCCTCATCTACAAAGGCGACATTCTCATTCCACAGGTCTATATGCTGCACTGCAGGCACCCCGTCTTCTATCGCCCTCTTGATATCCTTATATAAGTTTTCTCTTGGATCCATATCTATGATGTATTAATTGATTTCTACTTTTTAAGATCAAGATGATTGAAGTATTCTTCAAGCTCATCCTCGATAATCTTTGTCACTTCTCTCTCAACTTCCGGGGCCATGCCCAAGAACTGACGCTTCGGGATCTTAATGGTCTTACCCACCTTCATCAGCGCCATCGCCCGCCAGAACTCGGCATTAGGATTAAGATTCATCTTGGAAGTCCAAGCATAGAAGCCACCATCAGTCAAAGTGCGACGCTTGCCGCCCTGCTTCTTGGTCATTCCCATCGACTCATAGAACTTGGCTCGAAAATACCGCTTCATCTTCTCTGTTACCTTGATTTCTCCACCTTCGTTATGTATAGCTGCATAAGGAGAGGAAGAAAAGAACGTGATGGAGGTGGCATCGCTCCGGCTCCGAACGCTCTTCCTCAGGTCGCCCGAGGCTACGAGTATATGCCCGTCGCCTCTTATCGGACTTTTCCGTCTTGCCCATGCCTTGGTAAAGAACCCCTGGCGCTCGAAGTTCTTGTCGAACTCATCACCGATCTCCACCCTGATATCACTCAGAATATGTCTGATCACTACCGATAAATCATTATTTCCTGCCATATCCTTATCAGTTTTCAGTGTTCATAGTCCCATCCTTCAAACTTCAGGAAGGGTTCGTCGTCTTTAGGGATTTCATTACGAGGGTCGGCGCTCGCATTCAGCACATTATATAGCTGCCGCTCACTGATGGCGTACTTCGGATAGATGTACCGCCTCCAGATTTCACGATTGGATATGCCCATTTTGGCATATTGGTCGTATATCGCATTGATGTCAGCTACCCGTTTCTTGTAGCTAAGTCCGTTCCTTTGATGAAATTTCCGCAAAACAACTTTCCCTTCCTTACTTACTATTTACAAACGTTATAACATGGTCTCTTTGTTTTTCTACTCTTCTTCCTCTGACGCTTTCTTATCGTCTTTCGGTGCGATGAAGATACGACAGAAACTTGGCTCCATTCTGTGCCAGATGCCCAACTTCGGATCACGCTTGAAGAAGTAGTAATTGGTAGCATTCTTCTGCACCACATTCGACTCCTTGAAAAGCGCCATGATGTCGGCGTATTCCTGGTCGTTGAATTTATCCTCCAGTTCGTAGAGCTTACTGATACTCTTGTAGTCGAGATCTCCGGACTGGTTGCGCTCCAGGAGTGTCATTGCCAACTGGTACATCGGATCATTCTGCCCCTTCTCGCTTTTCTGCATGTACTCCTTCAGGAAGGTGACAAGGCGCTCGGCTGCAAGGTCTGCACGCTCGTCAAAACCCTTCACCTTATTGCAGCTTACCAGGAGTCGGAAGTTTCCGTCCGTAATGGTGTAATTGCGCTGGTCGTCGTTCTTTACCTGTCCGTACTGTCTCATGATGGACGTGAATGCCTCCACTTCGCGCTCAAGCCATTGTTTGAAGCTCTTGGTATCTGACATCACCGTGATAAGATTTTCCTCCACACGGTGCATGAAATCGGCTCGCAGACCCTCGTAGGCATCACGCTTGTCGATACGCTCATTCTTAGCCTCCGCGTTGAGTTGCTGACGGAGCGCCTCTTTCTGTTCGTCACTCAATGATGAGATATCAAACTGTCCCTGCTGAGTATTACCTTCAGCTGGGCTGACTTTTTCTTCTTTTTTGCTCATAACCTAATAGTATTACTTGTGATTGATTAATATTTTGTTCTTTATTCCCAAAGGATTCTTCCCTCTTCATTCTTCCTTCTTCACTTCCCAGTCCTCCCTTGCGCTTGATAGCTCTCAGTTTGCGCTCGAGAGCTTCAAGGTCAGAAATATCCAACTGAGCAAACACCTTGCCGCATATTCTCGGATGAGAGCAGAAATCATTGATGCGCTGCCAGTCTCCGGTGTTGACCCCTAACTCCTGCATCAGATGCAGACAGATGGAGCGGTGCCGCTTGCGCTGATCTCCATACCCGCACATGTTCTCGAGCGCCTTGCACATGTCGGTATATTCTCTCGTCGTCATCTCGCGAAGATGTGAGGTGCGACCCTTCGTGTACGTTGAAACGAGGGCTTCTTTCTGTTCTTCCTCATCTCCATAGTGCGGTACTTTCTTGAAGGCGGCATAAAAACGCCTGTAGTTCTTAACTGATCCTGCCATCCGTATTTCCCTTTAAATTGTACTACGTATATCATTCGAAAGCCGTTTTAATACTGTTCTATCATCTACGAAGCCGTTTACCTCTAAGACTGAACAGTTATTATTTCGTCGTTCGCAAGGCGGTACTCCAGGTAATGTTCACGGGCGATCTCGAGTATATAGCCAACACCTCCAGCCAGGTCCATCTCTTGAAGGATTGGTATATTATCAAAACAGAGGTATATTTTGCCCTCAAATTCTCTCGCCTGCAAGCGGCTAAGTGCCTCGCGTTTGATGTTTCGCTCATGCTTGAGCATCTTCTGGCGGTGAGCTTCTTCTGAGATTTTCTCCCACCATGCCTTGACGGCAATAAATAATTTCTTCATAATTACAAGTATTATTATTAGTTTATAATTTTGTCGCAGCTTTAGCGCTGCATTGTCTTTATCTCAAATCCCGTCGAGTATATAGTCCATACTGTTCAGGTATTCATTTTTCATCGCATCTGCATTCATATCGGACACCTTGCCCGCTACTTCCTCATAGATCTGCGACTGGTCCAGGTAAGAGAAGTCTTTCGTCTTTTCCCTGATGTATTCCATGATTTCATTTACTACCTCTTCCATAATCCTCAAATATTATTACTTGCCTGAATGAGTCCATCCTCCCATATCCTGAAGGTGGCTCCGGCTTCTCCGATGAATCGACCCTGGCAGACTGCCTCGTAGCCGACGACTCTTACTTTCACGCCCGCCATATACTTCAGCCTGACTGCAGGCTTGCCCAATGGCTGGCTCTTTGCTTCCTGCGAGATGAAGATGAAACTCTTTCGGGGAAACTCATTCACCAAGGCTTCTACCTGTGCGTATTCCCAGTGAGAGTACTGGAAGGAGTCCACGATGATGAACTTCGGACCCTTGCGCTGCTTCAGCATCCTTTTCAGGTTCTCCAGGTCCGAATCGATGCAGACTCTGAATCTGCCTTGCTCTTCCTCCATGTGAAACCGCTCGATACGCTCCTTAAAACTCATGCTCACTTTCTCTTCATAAGAGCAGTAGAGCACCACGCCGTATTCGCAGAGTTTCTTGGCGAGCTGCATCACGAAAGAGCTCTTTCCACCAGCCGAAGGTCCCGAGATAAACCAGGTATCATACATATCCGGCTGCCCGAAGCACCGCTCCCATTCTCCACCCCAGGGTATCGGCTTGTAAGTCATCTTCAGTATCTCCCTGGGACTGTATGCTCTTTTTGCCATATTTATCTTAAAAAGCAAGAATGCTCTTTTTACTTTTTTACCTTTTTACTTTTTTACTTTTAAGAGATTTTCAGTTTCTCTATCTCGGTATATACTCGTCTCAGTCCGCCTCGGGTCTGTCTCACGATGGTGGCGATGTCATATCCCTCCGGGGCGTTCACTTTTGCCACGATGGCAGCCTGCTTCATCAGGAACTTCTCGCGCTCCTTGCCGTCGTCGGGTGTCACCTTGCAGTATCGCCCACCGTAACGGCTCAGCATTTCGGTATATCCCACCTTCTTGCAGTCGATGCTTCGGTTGATCTTCTCCTTCAGTCCGTCGGCTCCCATCATATACCAGCCGCAGCAGTGCTCGGTGGCGTTCCAGAGTGCCTTGAGCTCTAAGAAGGCCTCATACTGCAGGTCGCCTGCCTCGTCGAGGATGATAAGCGGTGAGTCGATGGAGCGGAGGTAGTAGGTGAGGTCTTCATATACATCTCCGTAGGTTCCCTTGCTGTCAAGTCCGAACTCTGCCGCTATCTTGCGTATCAGGCGGCGCTTGGTCTTCACCTGCGAGCAGTCTATATAGGCGGCGTTCTTGTGGTTCTGTACGTAATACTTGGCGGTGTAGGTCTTGCCGATATTAGGCTCGTCGCAGAGGATCATCGAGAGGGCGGAACTCTGTGCGGTCTCCAACTGCTTCGTCACGATAATGAAAGTGTCGGTCTTGCCCGTCTTCCATTCTATCTCGTGGCGCAGACTTACGCCCAAGCGTCTGGCCAAGCGTATCCAGTTGCCGTCGCTGATGGTTCGGTCTGTCTGTCCCTGCTTTACCATGGAATAGACTGAGGTAGCCAAACCGAGCACCTTGGCGTGCTTGCTGTCACTGTCGAAGCGGACACGGTCTTGGGCCATCGCCGCCAAAATCTTCTTTTTCTGTTCTGTTGTTATCATTGCCATAAGTTTTTGAAGTTTATATCATGTCGATTGCACGCTGCAGGATATCTTCCTCGGTTTCGTCGTCCGTAAAGACGTCTATTGGCTCCGTGTCCGGCATATCTGCAGTAAGTTCTTTTATCTCTTCCGGTTCGTCGGCCTGACTGCCGGTCGTGCCGACGTCCCTTTCAGTCTCCATCGTTCCGAGAGCAGGAACCATGTTTTTATCTACGTAGGTATTGAACTCTCTTACCTTCTTCTGCTGATGATAGAACTTCCTGCGGTCTTCCTCGGTCTGTTCTGCCATCACTCGGTTGTAGGTTTCTACCTTCTCCACCTGGTCGATGAATCTGTCGCCCTGGAAGATGAACACATCCTGTGGCTTCCCGTCCTCATCCGGCAGGTAGTAGGCGGTCACCTTGTAGTTGTTAGGCGCTAAGCGCTCCAATACTTCGGGCTTGCTCAGCCACCAGTCTGCATAGGCTACTCTTACCGTAGAGTTTCGCCTTACCGAGGTCTCCACCTTCTCGCCGATATATCGGGCAAGGGTAATGGCATCGAATGGGCGCAGGTTCGGGTTGATATGCTCCATCAGCACGTCCCATCGGGTCATACCGGGGTATTTCTTCTGGTTAGGATGCAGTGTATGGTTCCACTCGTAGTTGTCGCGGCGGTCGTCTGCCACAAGCTCATCGAAGGTGAAGTACTGCTTATCCTCCCAGGTATCATTGCCCGCATCGCTTATCTTCTTGGATTCCACTCTGTATTTCCACTTGCCGTAGAATCGGCCGATACCTACGTGGTTGCGGTGAATGATGCGCCGCTTCTTGGCTCCGTTGAGGTTTTCCGCCTGTTTCTCCTGTGAGTTCAGTGGCGCACAGTAGCGCACATAGCTGAATACCGTTCCCTCCTGCAGCAGGGTGTACTTGTATTCCGACATCAGGTGGTTCTCCACCTCAATACCAGCCGGAATGCCCCAGCCATGCTTGGCTATCAGCCTGAACATCTCTCTGAAGCATTCCTTCACTAAGTTCTGGTCCTTATCCCTGGAATAGCTGGCGCCCAGCACGCACTGGCTTACCGAGTCGTAGGCATAGTAGGCTTTCACCCTCAGTTTCGTATCCTTCAGCTTGCGGGTCAGGTCCACGTCATCCATGGTTATCTGGCTCAGCGAGTATTCTCCGGCATGGCGGTGCATGTGAGGCATACTCTCGTGCATGAAGGTGCTCCAGCTCAGCTGACTCTTATCCCAGATAAGCCTGTTCTTAGGCTTGTTCAGGATGTTACGGATGGTGCTGTCGCTCAAACTCTTCGGGTTTCCGTCCTTGTCGCAGAAATCCTCCGGGTTGAACAGCTCGCCCGTCTGAATATCATATACGTCGAGCTCGCCGCATACGAAAGCATCATACAGGTCTTTCACCTGTGAGTTGTAAGGCTTGTTAGGAAGGCATTGCAGGCCAAGCACTAATTTTTCGGTCTTCACATCCACCTTTCGGGTGTTCTGGTTGCCGAACTTACCACTGATCAGTACGCCGTAGCCACCAATCTTATACTCATTCACCTTCTTCCGGAATCTCAGTGTCGATTCGGGTAGGGTATGATGATAGGTCTCCTTCAATACCTTGATGGTCTTGGCCATCATATCCCAGTCGTAGCGTTCGCCCATCAGCTTGCGGTAGGCGGAGGCGCGTTCGTAGAGTTTGATACAGGTGTTGAGTACCGAGGCATTCACCACATACTCCTGGATCTTCTCTGCCGACAGGTCCAAGCCCGTCTGCTGCCTGCTCTGAAAGTAGCACATAGCGTGCTGATCTACCTCATAATTGGAAGTGATCCATCCTCGCAGCCTTACTTCGGGACCTCCGGGAAACACTTCTTTTACAGCTTCCTTATATTTCGTTGGCAAGCTATCTACGGCAATTAACGCAATATTGCCTGCCCCTTTCCCTTGCCGCATGACATTGAGACTGTTTCGGCGGCACATTGACTTGTAACACTCGTAACTCATAATATTATGATTTACAAGGTCATTTATTGATACACAAAGTGTATTGCCGTAATATTCCATAACTATAACCTTTTTTTATTCTTCACTGGTGAAATAATCCCAGTTTCTACCCATACAGATGCCTACAGAGAGACATACGATGGCAGTAATCAGATACCAAGTAATGTCCATAATCTTCTTTTTATGATAATTAATCAGCAAGAAGGCTCTTTTTACCTTTTTACTTTTTACCTTTAAGCTGTTTTTTGGCCATTAAAGCCTTGCACTCCTGTACGTGCCCAGCTGCCTCATCGTTCCATGCCGATGCGTAGCGTTGCAGGGAGGCCATCTCGCTCACCCGGACGTTGTCCGCAGATACCATTTCCTTACCCTTGAAGAAGATGGTAGCATTGCCAGTCTTCTTATCAAACTCCAGCACCGCTCCGTTGGTGAAGTACTGTCTAAAGCTTCCCTCATGGTCGAAGAGTAGGGTGTCATCCTTCTCTGCCACCACCGTCTCCACGCCGCCGTTAATCTTGGCGTACTGGCGGATGCGCTTTGCCTTGTCGCTCATGCCCCGCTTAGGGTCGAAGGTGAGAGCAAGCCAGATAGCTTGGTCTGACACCTTGAAGGTCTTGCGTATTCCTTCGCGTACCTCCGTGCTTACGTCTATTGCTCTTTTCATATTCTAACAATATTATAATTTTATTCTAATGGTGGAGGAAGGCGGAGTCGAACCGCCATACATTCCAGCTACCTCCAAGTTACCGGGAAACGTTGCCCGGCTCGTTGTTAATCCTGATTCTTTCTACCCTTTGAAAACTAAACTTACGGCAAACATTAAGTATTTTTCGCTCAAAATGCTTATCTTTGCATCGAAATACATGTTTCACTTATAATAGATATAGCTTATGTATTTAATGAGAGCCATTGTTACAATCGATTCCCGCCAGATCGAATCTCGCAAAAGCCAGAATGATCTTTAAAAAGCACTAAGCCGTGTTTTGTCATTTTTCCAACCTTACGGAATAATTCCTGAGGATAAGACTGGCCAGTATCAATATTATTACGAGAACGAGGAAGCTGAGATGCTATGTTACTCAAACATTGCAGTCTCTGTAACGCTTCATCGACGGTGTGTAAACTTTCGAGAAGTTGCACTTTTATCTCAGATAGTTCAGACGACAGTAACCTGGCTTGACGATCCAAGCGGTTATTCATATCGTTGCCAAATTCTTGCACCGTATGTCTATGCGAAGAATGGCGATGCTTATGTTTTGCCATGATCTTTTCTTTTTATCGAGGGTGCAACCTTTACCAACGCACCCTTGTGGTTAAACACTCTATTTCTTCTCAACCTTATAGCCCTTACCTCGAAGGTAAGTCGCTACATACTCATCATCACCCACATCTTTGAGCACATCGAAGAGATATCCCTTCACATAGTCTGCAACTGCGCTTGATGATGCAAGCTCGATGTTCTTGGAGATAAACTCCACTTTCTTTGTTCTACCAAGGCCATTGAAGGCCTTCTCTACATTTTCCATCATTATAACTTTTTAAGTTCATAAATTTGCCCAGCTCGCGCTTTTTTAGTATCTTTGGCGCGGTGTTTATCTTAAACACGGTGCAAAGATAAGGAATAATTTTCAACCCTCCAAATATTTTGGGGATAATTTTCGTTTTATGGGCAACATTTTAACAAAAATACAGCAAATAGCCTCTAATGAGGGGATAACTATCGGCGCTTTCGAGCGTTCTATAGGAGCAAGTAAGGGTGTTCTATCTCGTGCTATAGCCAATGGTACGGATATACAAGCTAAATGGTTGGAGAAAATAGTTGAAAATTATCCCCGCTATTCTGCTTCGTGGCTTCTCGCAGGCGAAGGACCAATGCTCAAGACGAGTACTTCCAGCGCCCACGAAACACCATGCCCTGACGAAAAGGAGAGAAAAACGGAGAAAAATGGAGAAAAGCAGAGAAAATCAGAGAAAAATAGAGAATATTCTTCTCGAATTCATAAGCTGCCGGAGGGAAGCATTGAGGGTATTCCACTCATACCTACCAGCGCCATGGCGGGCGCATTCACTTCCGATATCTCCTTCATGGAGTACGAATGCGAGCACTATATCATACCAGACTTTAAGGGCGCCGACTTCCTTATCAGGGTAAAAGGCGACTCCATGCAGCCTACATACTACTCTGGCGACCTCGTGGCTTGTCAGAAGATACCGATGAACGACATCTTCTTCCAATGGAACAAGACCTATGTTCTCGACACCAATCAGGGAGCCATCATCAAGCGAGTACTACCGGGCAAGGATAATGATCATATCTGCATCGTCTCCGATAACGAGAAATACCCGCCATTCGAACTGGAGAAATCATATCTCCACGCCATCGCTCTCGTTAGAGGTATCATCCGTCTGGAGTAACCCCGTTTCATACCCACCTCCAGGATGCGTATCATTTTCCCGGCTCCGGGAAGATGGTACACCCCCAAAAAGTACCCCTAGTGTGTTCCCCCTCCCCCTCAAAAGTGCCCCTCAGGTGTTCCCCCTCCCCCTGGAAGGCGCGAAAATAGGCCAAAAAGCCCCTATATACTATATATAATAAGGTGTAAATGACAAAAGTCGAGGTCTGAAAAGGGTATGTTTCCTACTGATAAAGTGGAAAAAGTGGTAGTTTTCCTACCTCAGCTATCGGTATGCCGTTTTACCCACTTTTGACCCCCTAAGTTTTTTAATTTGACCCCCTAATTTGACCCCCTAATTGACCCCCTAACCTCAAAATCGACCATTTTGGACACAAAAAAAGGGAGCCGTAAAGCTCCCCGAACAACCCAAAATAATCCCCAAAATACCCCCAAAATCATCCCCGGCTTATAACATCATTCGAACACCGTCCGAACACCCCTAAAATTACGTTCTAAGCCCTCATTCTTCCTCGGCTGATACATCGCCCATTCGACCACCCGAAATGAGCGTAGATTGCTTTATTATAGCGCGTTTCGTCATTACTGTACCATTTCCACCAAGCCCTGCGTGCAGCAGATAATTCTTGGTTGCGCCTATCTCTTCTGCCGTCAATACGGTGTATATCGCCGAGATAGAGCTAAAATAGAAGTCTTTACGCCCTTCATGCTTGCCCACCAACAGGTGGACGTGTACTACTTTTGCCATTTCTTATCGTTTAAAGTTCCACATCGGGAGCCACGCATCATCTAAGCGCATCGCCCTCGTTATCGGTTGCAAATATACCAAATATTTATTATTTGGAATGTTTTTGCATCTTAAATATTCCTAAACCACTCATTTTTACACACCATAAGGCACAAAAAAAGCGGCTCACAGCCGCCCCGTATCATTATTAAGTCCTCACGCCCTTACAGTCTTTCCTGCATCATCAGCCCCCACACAGTCCGCCCCGGTACCTCAGATCCTCAAACAGGTCATTTACCCCATGTTAACCCCATGTTAACCTAATGTAAACTTTCGCCCTATCTTTTCCATCTCCAGGCACTCCAAAATTAAACCAAAATTAAAGCTATGTAAACGTTTCGTTTTGCACCCTCTTTTCCTCTCTATCTCTGTAACTCTCTGTTATTCATCGTCTTACCTCATTTTTCGTCTTATTCATTTATATACGCTTCGTTTTGTGCCCTTTATTCAACTATTTTTCCTTTCTTGATATAGATAGAAAGGGGCGTATTGCCACGAAATCCTTTTACGTCTTTACACAGTGTGGTGGTATTGATGATGTAAGTTCCGTCAGCTTCCTTGGTCATTACCTCAGAGTGTGAGCTTCTGGTTGTTGCAATCATGCTACTAACCATTCCCAGACTTAGTATTACCGCAAAAAACAATGTTCTTTTCTTCATAATTGTATTTATTGTATCCTATAATAATATGGCGCAAAATTACAAAATTATTCTGTAATAAGCAAAGCAGCATTTGAAAATCATCATTTTTAGGTATGCGCTAATTTGGTATTCCGTAGGTAATCTTCTTGGTATCCCATTTATCTTTTGGCTGCTCCGGCTCGTCAGGATAACCGATGATGATACCATTTAATGGAATCAGATTGCCAGGCAAATTCAATGTTCTGGAAATGCCATTCACTTTCTTCTGGATAGGATAGATGGTAGTCCAGCAGGCTCCCAATCCCATGGCATGGGCTGCCAGGAGAATATTCTCGGAAACTGCCGACAAATCCTGTACCCAGAGTTCCTTGCCCTGTCCCTCTGCCATACGGGTGGTATCAGCGCAGACAAAGATGAAGAGAGGTGTCTTCTTGATATCCTCTGCATGATACTTATTGGATTCTGCATATTTCTCGATATCCTGCTTGTCCTTCAGAACCACGAAGTGCCATGGTTGCAGATCATTCGCTGTAGGTGCTGCCATACCGGCACGGAGCAGGGCTTCTATCTTGGCATCCTCTACGGGCTGCTGCTTGAACTTTCTTACGCTCGTGCGGGTCATAATATTCTTCATCACAGCCTTTGCGCTTACATTTTCCTTTACTGCTTCCGGAATGCTGCCAGGAAGAGTAGTCTGTGCATTTGCTGAAGCAAAGCCCATAGCCGCCAAGGCGACTATGAGCATTTTGTTGAGTTTATACATACGATATATAAGATTTGAAAAATACATCATAATAATTTATTGTTTAAGAATTGTGATAGCCTTGAGCAAGTCGCCATTTCCGAAGGTCATGAATGGACTTGCCACACCTGTTTTTGCATCTATCTTGTAGATGGTTGGGGTAACGGAAGAAGTGCTCTCTGCACGGCTTCCACTCTTGCCGCCATGATTCCAGCTTCCACCTGAACCGCCACTCATGCTTGTAGGAGCAGCCACTGGCAGATAGTAGGCATCAGCGTAGCCATCGCCCCAGCCAAATGATACGGTAGAGGCATCAGGCAGTCCGGTTACCCATGTCAGGGTCTTGGCATCCATATCCACAACAGCCATCTTGCCAGAGGCATCCATGTTGCCATACTTGTTCTTGTCGAGATAGAATTCCAGCAGGAACTTGCTGCCACTGATGTGGAATGCCTTGCGGAAACGATAACCATCTGATGCGGCAAAGATGTTGAACTGATAGTTCTTGTCAAACTCTGTCTCACCCTTCTTGATGCGCAGGGCACCCACCTTGCTGTCTGTAGCGCTGGAACCTGAGAATACATAGATGTTGCCATTATCATCGGCACCGCTCTGGGTGTAACGCACAGAACGCATGGCTCCCACTGATGTGCCGATGCGATCGTCGTAAATCATCTTCTTGATATTCAGACTATAATCGCAGATGGCAACAGCGGCAGAATCACGATTGCTGTAATTCACAACCATTGCCACCTGGTTGTCGCCCATATCAACGATATTGGAGATGTTAGGGTTTACCTCATCGATGGCATACTGGGTAAGACCTACCGCAATGTTGTTGTAAGCACCATTCTTATCCACTACCATGGCGTATGGCTGGCTGATCTGTGCGGCGTAGGAATATGTGCCAAATGTACCTGTGTTACCGAAAGCGGAAACCAGGACAGGTGAACCCACTTCTGCCATCTTGCCATTCTCTACCTGATAGCTGCGGAGACCTGCCTTCAGACTGCCGATACCTTGAGCAGAAGCACCGCGGGCATAGATATAGCCCGTAAAAATGCCGCTGGTCTTATTGTAAGTAACCTGAGTAAAACTGTCATAGCATTTCACGGCATCTGCTGCGCCATACACCGTCTCATCATTCTTGGCAGTAGAAAGATCATTGTAAACCTTCATATAGACACCACCGGTAAGGTCGGTATTAGGGTCGCCGGAAGTTACGACAAAGCTAACCTCTTTTGGGTCGATGACGGATGCACCGCCACCATTTTCGTTGTTGTCATCATCAGAGCATGAAGTAAATGTCATGCAGGATGCAAGCGTCATGAGCGCTGCTGAAAAGAATAATTTTTTCATAATTTTTTTTTGTTTCTTGTTTGTTATTGATATGAACTTTTTAATTCCTGATATGAACTGATTAGTTCAACTTTCCGAGTGTTCTGATTTCCGTTACGCCCTTGATGCTGATACCCTTGGTTGCTACACCAGTCTCTGGATTCACCTGATAGATAGTTGCATCCTGGCCAAACTGGGTGATAGGGAGATAGAGAATTCCGTCGGCATACATCGGAACGCCTCCGGTCTCTGTACCCGATGTGATGAGATTCTTCGTAGGGATGCCGCTGAGCCAGGTGAACTTCTTGCTCGCCATATCTACGATGGCAAACTGATGGCCGACTGTCATGGTGTTGATATTCTTCTCGTTGTAGATTTCGAGCAGGAACTTGCTGTCTGTTATGTACCATACACGTCGGAACTTGTAGCCATCGGCAGGAGTCTGAATGTCGAAATAATAATCTTTATCAAATTCCTCTGCTCCCTTGTTGATGCGTAGAGCACCAGCCTTGCGGGTGGTTGCGGTATTGAATGCGTTGGAGAAAACATACACCGTACCATCGTTGGTCTTGAATACTTCGTGGAGAACCTGAGAGCGATACTGGCCGGCAGCATAGCTGATACGGTCGTCACGATAAACCTTCAGTATGTTCAGATCCTTATCCATCTTTGCCACCCATACGCTATCAGGATATTTCACATCGCCAATGCTGGAGCCATCACCGGTTCCCGTCTGGTGGAATGCAGACTGAACCATCGCTGTAAGGAAAGTTCCGTCGCCATTGTCGATGATGCTGGAGAAGGTGACCTGCTGACCATTGCCTGTGATGTCTTCCGTCCAGATGGTCTTGGTATGATCGAGTTTCACTCCGTCTGCAGTGATGTTCCAGAAGGCGAAGGTGGCTCCGTCGTTTCGCTTGCCGTCGGCAGAAACCTGACCTCCAACACTGGTCAGCAACTGGTTGTTGAAGAAGCCGTAGTTGGAGAAGCGGGTGTCGATGCGGAACTCACCCAGTTTGGAGAACTGAGAATCATCCGATGTCCAGCGCAATCCATATCCCAGTCCGGCAAACTGCTGCTGATAAACCATGCCGATGGCATCGTGGTTGTTGAATATCCAGGTATATTCTGTCTGTGGCAATTCCATGATGTTGTTTCTGATGTCAAGATTGCCTGCCGTCAGACTGTTGGTCTGCATGATGTATTCTGTACCATTGTCGGTCTTTACGGCAATGAAGTAAGAACCCTTTCCGTTCTTTACTGCTTCATCAGAACCCGAAGAGGAACCGTCTCCATTTTCATTTCCCGAGCCACTGTCTGCACCCGAAATATCATCGCTGCTGCTACAGCTTGTAAGCCCGGGTGTGATTCCGAAAAGGCACAAGAATAGCCCTGTCACTGCCATTCTTGACAGTGATAAATAAGTCTTTTTCATTCTTTTAAACGTATGTTATTGATTAATTATAATGTATTCTGAATCAATATTTTCCTTAGATAATACCCTTACTATTGCTTGTAAAATACATAGCGGAACTTGATGCTGAAACTGCGCCCCGGCTTTTGCAAGCTATAGTTGTCGTAGAGTAGGGCATTGGTGAAGTTGTTTGCCTCTATCGATACGTTGTATCTGCCGCCTTGTATCGCATACACCAGGTTGGCATCATGGCTCCATTGCTCTGGCACATAGAGTTTAGCACCCTCGCTTGCCCATGAGCGGAAGAACCGGTGTACGTATCTCATGTTCCAGCCTATGGTAAGTCGGTTTGCCTTGCCCAACACATGCTTGAAAGTATAGCTTGCATCAGCACTGCCAAAGGTATAAGGCAAGTTAGGCACACGGTCGCCATAGGTTACCGATTCTGCCCTGATACTGTTGAGTCGCTCTCTGTCGCGGGTGTTCTGCATGGAGAAGTTTCCACCGATACTTGCCACATCCTTATAATAGTAGTGCAAGCCCAGGTCCATTCCCAGTCCCAGCACCTTGCCGTGGTTGGTGCTCACGGCTACTCCCTTCTGTCCGATGGCTCGGATGATGTAATCCGCTACGTGGCGATAGTTGAAGCCTGCATCTGCACTCAGGGTATGTGCATCATTGAAAGTATGCTGATAGCCCAGGTTCAGATTTACATTGTCGCTCTTCTCCGGGCGAAGGGTGGCATTGCCATCCTCATAATCGCCATCACCAAAGAGCTCACGGTCGGTAGGCAGACGATAGGTTCGCTCATACGACAGCTTTATCTGTAAGTCTTTGTTCTGTAGGAAGTATGTTCCTGCAGCACCATAGCCCAAGGCATCGGTAGAACGTTCCTGCTCCTGATAGTCAGCACGTCCAGATGATGCGATATTCACAGGTCCTCTAACATGTGAGTCGTAGTACTTCAGGAAAGCTACCATGTTCCAATGCTGGTTGGGGATAAACTTGTACGACAGTCCTAAGGTGTTTTTGGCATTGATGCGGCGCATGAAGGTGGCTGCTGAACTCTGAACGCTATTGGATGCCGCATTGGTGGTGCGGCGGCGATAATGGGTATAAGTATCGTTAAGCGTAAAGAAATGCTGGTCGCCAAGATGATAGGTCAGGTTGGCAACAGTAGCCAGGGTGTAACCCTTGAATTCGGCAAGCGTTGGAACTCCCTCGCCCTGATAGGCATTTACCTTATACTCACCCGTCCAACTATAGGTGCGGCTGAGCGTATCCACATTATTGGTCTTCACCATGTCGTAGCGAGCCGACAATCGGAAGTCCAAATCTGGGATAGCAAGATTTCGCTTCTCATAGAGCATAGAGGGAGTCCATCCTTGCGCTGTGCGATATTTGCCGCCAAACACGATTTTCATCAGATTGGCGTTCTGTATCTGTGCATATTCATGGCTATAGTTCAAGCCGAAGACGAGCTTGTCGGCCCATGTCTTATCTACCACACCCAGCTGGAAGATGACAGCCTCGTTGTGGTATCTGTCGTGGAACCGGCGGAACCACGCCTCTTCGTTGCTCACCGCATTGCTCTCAAGATCAGTCCATTGCGTCTTTACCTTATAGTCGTTGTCTGAATAGTTCTGATAGGCGTTCAGACGGAGCATAAGCCCCGATTTGCCCGTCCATCCAAGAGAGAGATTACTGCGATGGGTATTGAATGAGCCATAGCTATAGCTGGCATCAACGTATGTATGCGGAGAGTGGTCGGTCACGATATTGATGGCACCTCCCAGGGCATCTCCACCGAAATCTACGGGTACGACACCCTTATATACCTCGATGCGGTTGGCAAAGCTCGCAGGTATATTGTTGATGCTGAAACTGGATGATGCACCATCCATCGGCACACCATCGATAAAGAGTTTCACGTGCTTGCCCGTAAAGCCATTCAGGTTGATGCTTGCGCCAGAGCCAAGACCTCCGTCCTCACGCACTTTCACGCCCGATACGCGGTCGAGAACATGCGCCAGGTCGAGGTTGGTGTTGCGCAGGCGACGTGTATCTACTGCCATGACATTGAATGCCGACGAGTTGACACGCTTTACCTGGTTGCCACGAACCACTACTTCGCCCAGATGCAGGGTTTGTTTTAACTTGTCACCATGCAGATTTTTTCTATAGTTATCCTGCTGATGTGACTTACTGAAATCATTTTTGAGGGAGTCTGAATTGTGCTGTGCCCATGCTGCCATCGTCATGATGAGCATGCATAGAGCCAATACGCCCCTACGTATATAGTTGCTTCTTATCATATCAAAGTTATTTCCGTTTTGCTGGAAAATAATTTGTGGTACCATAAGGAGTAATTATACGTCGGGCCTAGCACATTCTTTAGGGATATAAATATAAGAAGGTATTTTCACCTTATTATATAATATGTAAGGAATGATATGGGCAATGACTGTTTCTCGCTTATCCGTTGCTTTTATTCCATGCTTTCCGGCTGAGGCTGGAATATATGCCATTCCTGCCTCGGTCTTGTTTGCGGGTGCAAAGGTACTGACTTTTCTGGAAATATGCAATACCTAAAAATGATGATTTTATTTTTGAAAGTTCATACCAAGTAAAAACCGGCCGTCAGAATGCATCGTTTATATGCGTTCTAATGACCGGTTTATTTCTATTTCTTTTTCTTTAAAATAGAATATTGACTGTATTTCAAGAGCGAACCTGTAGGACAGACAAAGCGACAGTATGGTCGCATGATTACCGTTGAGAGTGCCACGAAGGTTATGGCGATGGCTATGACCACCCATGATGCTGACTGGAATACAAAGGCTGAGAAGGGTTCATAATCAATCCAGTCGAACCATATACCCGTCCACAAGCACAGCATGAGTATGGCCCACAGAATCTGGCGGAACATATCCAGTCGTCTGGCTGTCGTTGGTTTCATTCTGACTTTATATCCTACGCATTTTCCTGCAAGTTCCTGCAAAGAACCGAAGGGACACACATGCGTACAATAGTATGATTTCTTGCCGAAGAGTGGATATACGAATGCCGTGATTAGCATGATGACCGGCACTATCAATGCCACTACGTTCATGCCATTTGACATATAGCTGACGATTGATGTATAGTTCAGAAAAGAACCGCACCAGAATCCAAGCACTATGACATTCAGGATTTGCTGAGCTATCCTATATCGTCTGTTCTTAATGAAAAGCGGTACGATGGCTGCCATGAGCACAACAATCAGTCCGACTATAGCCTTGGCAGAGAAATCAAACTCTGACCATACTGAAGTCTTTACAGGATTCTTGGCTGCATATTGAAGTCCTCGCTGCACGTTTCCGATGATTGCCTTCGAAGAGAACGTCGCACCAGACACGGCGTCCACCTTCATCTTCTGTGCATCTTCTATCGTCTTGCCATTCCATTTAGAGAGAAGCGCAGAAGCCTCCTTAAAGAAATCGGGAGACTCTGAATTGGCAAGTGCTCTGATACTCTTTACCCTACCATCCTGCAAGGTAATCTCCAATGGCACTATGCCTCCGTAGCCTACAATGTCTTTTCCAAGTTCTGTAGTATTCAATTGCACGGAACCATCCTCAAGTACAGCCATTGGCTCTGTCTTTGGCGAGACCGTCTGTTGCTGATTCACATAGCGTCCTGCCACCTTGCCATCTCTACGGATACTGACGGCCATTACCATCAGCACACATATCAGCAAACAAAGCAGTTGTTGTAGTTTTCCTGAATAATTACCCATCATTTTTTTCATCGGATTATCTCTTGTTATTCTTATTATTAATTTATATACACAAAAAGTATGATACTAAAATGGAGTTAATTCAACACGAAGAGAGTCATGGTTTCTACCAAAACCATCATTTGGACTTCTAAAATTCGAGATGGTTTATTGTATTAACGGTATTTAACAACAAAAAAAAGAATGACATTGTTCGCGAATTCAACAAGCAAGTGCAGAATTTCTGCATTATTCGGTAAATACCATTTATAATTATCGTGCCAAGGTAAAGAATGGAGCCATCTGTGAAAGAGATGAATTTGAAACAAAGGTAAAGCAAATCGTAATGAGATGATATTCGGTATAAGTTTAGTGCAAACTTATACTGGGTACAAAAATAATAGGTTCCTTGATGGAGTTTGATAATCTCCAGAGGAACCTTTTTGATTCTATTTCAGTTCAAACGCCTTTTTAAGTTTCAGCTGATCGGAAGCATTTCCGACGAGCGCCTCAAAATTGCCTGCTTCAGCCTTCCAAGATGCAGCTGTTTCATCATAGAAGCTGAGTGCCTGCTTGTTGATGGTGATGTTTACATCCTTGCTCTCTCCCGGCTGCAGGTAAACCTTCTGGAATCCCTTTAGCTCCTTGTAAGGGCGATCCACAGAAGCCTTTACATCATGAATATAGAGTTGGATGGTTTCTGCACCGGCACGTTTGCCAGTGTTCTTTACATTCACTGTAAAGGTGATAGAGTCATTCTGATTCATCAGATTCTTGTCACAGCGGAGATTAGAGATGGCAAACTGGGTGTAGCTCAATCCGTGTCCAAAGGCGAATGCTGGCTTGATGTTTTTCTTATCAGTCCAACGGTAACCTACGTAGATGCCTTCCTTATACTCCTCATCAATGATGTTGCCCTCAGTCTTGGCTCCACCTTCTTTGCGCCAGGTTCCCGGATAGGTGTTTAATGCGTGGGCACCCACTTCCTGCAATGAGTTTACCCATGTGAATGGTAATTTGCCGCTAGGATTCTTGTCTCCGGTGAGGATAGAAGCCAGAGCTTCACCGCTTTCACTACCGATAAACCATCCCTGTATGATGCCAGCCACTTTTTCTTTCCAAGGCATAGCCACGGCATTACCCGAGATATTCACATAGATGAAGTTCTTATTGGTTTTAGCCAAAGCCTCTATGAGTTTGTCTTGAGCGTATGGCAATTCGAGCTGTTTGCGGTCGTGACCTTCGCAATCCTGATAATCGCTCTTGTTCAAGCCGCCAAACATCACCACGTAATCAGCATGCTTGGCCTTTTCTACGGCTTCGGCTATCAGCTCAGTCTCGCTGCGTTTGTCCTCCAGATTCTGTCCGGTAGTTACGCCATTGTAATTTCCGCTAACATCGCCTACATAACCTCTGGCAAACTCCACTTCCACATTATCTTTTTCCAGTCGTGATTTTAATCCATCGAGT
>ERZ773165.838-NODE-838-length-21114-cov-3.214398_pt1 | contig 21114 bp, 16 predicted proteins | sample MGYA00581003_ERZ773165 | MGnify/ENA primary metagenome ERZ773165 (study PRJEB29015, sample SAMEA2737817) | human gut metagenome | biome: human gut; feature: human-associated habitat; material: faeces | place: China | collected 2012 ... | reverse complement strand
GTGCAAGCAACCGATTTGCCAGACGAATCGCCATATCCCGTTCCGGATAAACAACTTCTGCCCCCAGCAGTTCCAGCACACAGCCTTGTTCTGCACTGGTTGCCTTGGCAATGACCCGCTTCACACCCAGCTGAATGACGTTCAGTGTTGCCAAGATACAGGTGTCTATCCGTTCTCCGATGCAGATGATGACAACATCACAGTTATCAATCCCGACTTTTCGGAAATTCTCCTTAGAAAGCTCCTGCACCACATAGGCGTGGTCGGTAAACGCTGCCGCAGAATTGATTTTTGATTCGTTTTCGTCAATGATAATCAAATCTTTTCCGGATTCCGAGAGGGTCTGTGCCAGTGCATAGCCAAACCGTCCCAATCCGATAATTCCATACAATCCGTTTTCTGTTTTCACTTTTTTTCCAAACACAATGGTTCTCCTTTCTTCTGTCTGATGTTTCCTGTAAGTCCATTGCTGCCATTATCCAACAGAAATGCTTTCCACTGGCAGCAGAATGGTTTGCCGATGTTTCCGAAACCAGAGCGAAACCACAGTTAATGTGCCCAGTCTTCCGCCAAACATGGCAGCCATCAGCAGCCACTTCCCAAATGTGGCAACAGAACTGGTAATGCCGGTTGAAAGTCCCACAGTACTGAATGCCGATGCGGTTTCAAAGAGCAGCGACAAGAATGGCAATGTCGGATTTAACAGGCAAAGAATAAACGAAATGGCAAATACAATGCTAATTGCTAAACTGCAAATAACCATTGCCTGCTGTACCGTCCCAGCTGAAAACCGTTTCCGGAATGCACCGGGCTGTTCTCCCCGCGGATATGCTACAATTGTTCGAAACAGCACAAAAATTGTGGTGACCTTTACGCCGCCGCCAGTAGACCCTGGTGATGCACCGATATACATCAATACAGAAATCAAAAGCTGGCTGGCATTGGAAAAATCACCCACATTCGCAATTGTCAAGCCTGATGTTCGGGAAGTGATGCCCATAAAGAACGCATTCACCCAGGAAAGCGAGTCGCCTTCAATTGCTTTCAGTAACAGCGAACTGGTGAGATCCAAAAATCCGGAAGTGGTCAGCACAACTTTGGTATGTAAACTGAACTTGTGAAACCGCCGATTCCGCAAAATATCCAGAATGACAAAGAATCCAAAGCCCCCTAAAATATTTTCTGCAATGGTCAACAGCTGTAACCCCACATCATTTCGATAAGAGAGCAATCCGCCTAAAATATCAAACCCCGCATGATTAAACGTGGAAACGCTGTGAAAAATCGCAATTCCCAACGCCGGAAGAACATCAAACTGTCGGCGAAATAAAAACCATCCCACAAATGCTGCGGAAGATTCCACGGTAATCGTTGTAATCAAAACTGAACGAATCAAAACCTGTACATCTTTCATCGTTGGATAGTTCAAGGCTTCCTGCACCAGAACCTGATCCCGCATTCGCAGCTTTCTGCCTGTAAACGCAATCAGCCCTGCACCAATGGACGTGATTCCTAAACCGCCAATCTGAATTAAAATACAGAGCACAACATATCCAAACGTGCTAAAGGTACTCGCCGTATCGACAACCGTTAACCCCGTGGTGGATACGGCACTGACTGCCGTAAAGGCAGCATCGAAGACCGAAAGGTTACCCGGATTTCGCTGCGAAACTGGCAGCAACAACAATCCAGTCCCAAGCAGCATCATGATAAGAAAGCCCAGTGCAATCAGTTGTACGGGTGTGACCGAACGCTTTTTATGCGTCATTTTTTGTTTCCTCCGAACGCACATGAAACTGAGAGACATTTTCTAAATCTTTCCTTTTTAAAAAACAGAACTGCTCGCAGTCACTTTCTGCACCTGGAGCAGTTCCGTTGCAATCATATCTGTTGTTTCTTATGCTTTCTTAGCCATAGATGCCTTTGTGACTTCTACAATATGCTCTGCACATAGACCAAATTCTTTCAGCAAATCCACTGCTGGGCCAGAATGTCCGTATTCATCATTGACCCCAATTCGTACTACTGGAACTGGACAGGTATCGCAAACTGCTTCTGCAACTGCTGCACCCAGTCCGCCGATGATGCTGTGTTCTTCGACTGTAATCAGCAGTCCCGTTTCTGCGGCTGCCTTTGCAATCAAATCAACATCCAGCGGCTTAATGGTATGGATATTCAAAACTCTTGCAGAAATACCATCTGCTGCCAGCTGTTCTGCTGCATCCAGTGCTTCAGATACCATCAGACCGGTTGCAACCAATGTGACATCCTTGCCTTCTCTCAAGGTGATGCCCTTTCCGATTTCAAACTGATAAGTTTCCGGATCGTTGAAAATCGGAGCTGCCAGTCTGCCAAATCGCAGATAAACTGGACCTTCCATTTCAATGGCTGCCTTTACAGCGGCTCTTGCTTCTACATCGTCTGCCGGATTCAAAATGGTCATGCCCGGAATGGTACGCATCAGGGCAATATCTTCGTTGCACTGGTGGGTTGCACCGTCTTCGCCAACCGAAATACCAGCATGGGTTGCACCGATTTTTACATTCAGGTGCGGATAACCAATGGAATTCCGAACGATTTCATAGGCTCTGCCAGCGGCAAACATTGCAAATGTGCTGGCGAACGGAATCTTTCCGGAGGCTGCCAGACCAGCTGCAACCCCCATCATATTGGCTTCTGCAATACCGCAGTCAAAAAAACGTTCCGGATATGCTTTCTTAAAGATACCCGTCTTGGTTGCAGCTGCCAGGTCTGCATCCAGTACGACCAGATTCTCATAGGTTTCTGCAAAGTCCCGCAGTGCTTCGCCGTAGCTTTCCCGTGTTGCTTTCTTTTTTGTTTCGCCTGCCATGTCTTAACCCTCCAGTTCTTGCAGCTGTGCGGTCAGTTCCGCCATTGCCTGTTCATATTCTGCCTGATTCGGTGCTTTGCCGTGCCAGCCAACTTGATTTTCCATGAAGGAAACGCCCTTGCCCTTTACGCTCTTCTGCACGATGACAACCGGCTGTCCCACAATCTGTTCTGCTTCTGCAAACGCTGCTTCAATCGAATCAAAATCATGAGCATCCATCTGAATGACATGCCAGCCGAATGCTGCAAACTTTTCCGGAATCGGTTCTGGAGAGCAAACTTCAGAAAGCTGTCCATCAATCTGCAAGCCATTATAGTCTACGATTGCCAGCAGGTTGTCCAGATGATAATGCGATGCAAACATCGCTGCTTCCCAGACCTGACCTTCTTCAATTTCGCCATCGCCCAAAATGGTATAAACCTTATAAGCAGCGTTGTCCAGCTTGCCAGCCAGAGCCATACCACAGGCAACGGAAATGCCCTGTCCGAGCGAACCGCTGGACATATCAATGCCCGGTGTATGAATGCACGGGTGACCCTGCAACATTGCACCGATGTGCCGCAAAGACTGCAATTCTTCCTGTGGGAAGAAACCACGCTGTGCCAGTGTTGCATACAATGCCGGTGCACAGTGTCCCTTAGAAAGTACCAGCCGATCCCGATCTGCCATTTCCGGCTGTTTCGGATCAATGTGCATTTTTGCAAAATAAAGATACGTCAGCAAGTCGCTGATGGAAAGCGAACCGCCCGGATGTCCGGACTTTGCACAATAAGTGCCTTCAATGACACCCATCCGCACTTTACAAGCAATCGCTTGTAACTTTTTCTTTGTGATTTCCTCCATGGAAATTCCCTCCGTTGTTAAAATTTTGATTGTATCCATAAAAGCAATTCTAAGATCGCCTTTTGATCACAAGTATGGGTTAAAATATGGTCTGCAATCGCCTGAATGGCAGGCTGTGCATTTGCCGGAGCAACACCATAATCTGCCGCTTCCAGCATCGCACGGTCGTTTTCATAGTCCCCAGCTGCTATGACAATAGACGGGGATTCTAAATGAAACCGCTTTCGGTATTCCACCAGTGCACTGCCCTTGGAAACCTGTTTCGGCAGCATCTCATAAAAGCTGTCGGATGACTGAATGAAATCTACATCTGTCCAGTTCTGTGCCTGAATAAACGCTTGCAAGCGAGGCATATCGGACGGGTCAACCGCAAATAAAATCTTCATCCACGGAATGTCCGGCATGGTTTCCAGCGTGCAGTATTTCGGCGTTACCTGACAGATGGCAACGTGCTGCTGCTCATAGATGGTATTCTGAATGACATACGTTCCATCTGCACAGAGAATCTCAGAGCCTGCCTGCGGAAATTCCTTCAGAACCGCAGCTGCCATTTCTCTGGCGGATGCACACAACGGCTGTTGATAGAGAATCTGTTCGGAAACAGGGTCGTAAATCATTGCCCCATTGAATAAAATCATCGGCTCTTTTACGGACAACTGTTCCCAGTAGGTTCGAGCAGATTCAATGGTTCTCCCTGTTGCAATCGTAAAATGACCACCCTGCTGGACAAACTGCTGAATGCCGTCTCGCAGGTCATCCGGAATCCGCTTGTCAGATGGCAATAATGTTCCATCTAAATCCGAGAAAAGCCAAACATCGTTCTTCATGGCTGCACCATCCCTTCTGCTTCTGTAAACCGTAGTTTTCGCAAAGCTGCCTGAAAATAATCCGGCAGCGGACTGGTAAATTCCATATATTCGCCCGTGGTCGGGTGCATGAATCCAATTTTTCCGGCGTGCAGGCACTGCCCTGTCAAGTTCGGGAACGGCTTTCCATACACATCATCACCCAACACTGGATGCCCCAGATATGCCAGATGCACCCGAATTTGATGGGTTCTGCCCGTTTCGAGCTGTAACCGCAGATGCGTATAGTTGCCGGACTCCGCCAACACGGTATAATGTGTAATGGCATCCTTGGAATTTTTCTGCGTGACACACATTTTTTTCCGGTCAACGGGATGCCGCCCAATCGGTGCATGAATCGTTCCGGACTTTTCCGAGAATCGCCCGATGGCAATCGCCTGATAGGCTCTTGTGAATGTATGTGCCTGAATCTGTTCCGACAGTTTCAAGTGAGCGTGGTCGTTCTTTGCCACCATCAGCAAGCCGCTGGTATTCTTATCAATGCGGTGCACGATGCCCGGACGAATCACGCCATTGATACCGGAGAGCCGGTCACCGCAGTGATACAGCAACGCATGTACCAGCGTTCCCGTCAGATTGCCGGGGGCAGGATGTACCACCATGCCTTTCGGCTTATTCACCACCAGCAAATCATCATCTTCATAGACAATGTCCAGCGGAATTGGTTCGGGTACAAGTTCCAGTGAAACGGGTTCTGGAATGACAACCTGCACGACATCACCGCTGCGAATTTTATAATTCTTGGAAACGACTGCACCATTGACGGTGACATCGCCCTGTTCCATGCGAGTTTGAATCACTGAACGGGTCAAGTCTAAGGTGTCCTGTTCCGCCAGCCATTTATCCAAACGCTGCCCGACTGCTTCCGGCGTAAACGTCAACGGTTCTTTCATGCAGAACCTTCTTTCCGGTCGGATTTTTTCGAGCTGCCCTCTAAAAAGAGCATATAAATTGCCAGCAGGAAAACGCCGACCACCACGCAGCAATCTGCAAAGTTAAACACAGCAAAATGAAACAGCCGAACATCCAGATAGTCAATGACTTTTCCATCCCGAAATAAACGGTCAATCAGATTTCCAACGCCGCCTGCAATAATCAATGCGGAACAAATCGGAATCATCTTGGAACGCTTTCGGTATTTCACCATGAGCACTGCACAAATTACCATCAATAAGACGGTGACAGCGATTAAAAACCACCGCATTCCCGAAAAGCTGCTGAATGCTGCACCCTGATTTTCCAGATAGGTCAGGTTTAAAACTTCTTTTCCGCCAATCTTGATAAACGGAATGCTGCCTTGTGGCTGTAATGTATGCACAGCCCAATATTTAATGAACTGGTCAACCCCGACCAGCAAGACGATGCAGATACAAGATAGGATCATCAAGTGAAACGCTCCTCCCTTTCCAGCTGAGGACAAGAACAGCCCGCCGCACAAAACCGGCAGGCTGTCATCTTTATCATCGTCTTTTATTCAGAAATGACGTGTGCACATCTTGCACAGAGTGTCGGATGTGTCTTGTCTTCGCCGACCGTTGTCGAATACATCCAGCAACGCTCGCACTTTTCGCCAGCTGCTGTTGTAATGAGATACTGATTTTCTGCTGCATCGGTCTTTGTTACCGTTACGCTGGATACAATCAGAACCTTTTCGAGCAACTCTCTATTTTCAGAAAGAATTGCATAAGCGGCATCGTCTGCAACGGCAATTTCCACCGCAGCTTCGAGCGACTTTCCAATTACCTTTTCATTCCGCTTTTCTTCGAGCATCTTGTTGACATCCAAACGAGTCTGATAAATCAGATTCCACTTTTCTGTGAATGCATCGTCTGCAACCAGACCGCTCTTTTCCGGCATCTGGTTCAGGAAGACGCTTTCGGTGTCATCCGCTGCACCGTGCGGCATAAAGCCCCAGATTTCTTCTGCGGTGAAGGAGAGTACCGGAGCGAGCAGTAACGTCATACCACGCAAAATGCGATACATGGTTGTCTGTGCAGCCCGTCTTGCAACGGAGGTTTCCTTTTCACAGTACAGACGATCCTTGATGATGTCCAGATAGAAGTTGGACATATCGGTCGTGCAGAAATTGTGAATGCTGTGGAATACCACATGGAAATCAAAGTTGGTATACCCTTCGTGTACCTTGTCAATCAGCCGATCCAGACGAATCAATGCCCAGCGGTCTAATTCGTGCAGCTGGTCATCGGAAACCATATCTGTATCTGGATTAAAGCCTGCCCCGTTGCCAAGGTTGCCCAGAATATATCTTGCGGTGTTCCGAATCTTTTTATACGCATCGGAAAGCTGCTGCAAAATTGCCTTGGAAATCCGGATATCAGAATGATAATCGGAAGAAGCAACCCACAGACGGAGAATATCTGCACCGTACTGCTGAATGATTTCATCCGGCATGATGCCATTGCCCAAAGACTTGGACATCTTTCTGCCTTCGCCGTCTACAACCCAGCCATGCGTACAAACTGCCTTATACGGAGCTTTACCCTTATAGACAACAGAAGTCAGCAGGGACGACTGAAACCAGCCACGATACTGGTCAGCACCTTCCAGATACAAATCTGCCGGCCAACGCAGGCAATCATACTGTTCCATAACCGCAGTGTGAGAAACGCCGCTATCAAACCAAACATCCATGATGTCATATTCTTTGGTAAATTCCTTGCAGCCGCATTCGCAAGTGACGGACGGATCAATGAAGTCCTTGACATCCTTTGTCCACCATGCATCTGCACCTTCTGCACGGAACAAATCTGCAATGTTCTTGATGGTGGTGTCGTTGATGATTGGCTTCTTGCAATCCTTACAATAAATAATCGGGATTGGCACGCCCCAAGTTCTCTGACGGGAAATACACCAGTCGCTGCGATCCCGTACCATGCCCTTGATGCGTTCTTCGCCCCATTCCGGAATCCACTGAACGGATTCGATTGCACGGATGGCATCATCCTTGAAGCCCTTAACGGAACAGAACCACTGTTCGGTTGCACGATAAATAATCGGCTGGTGGCAACGCCAGCAGTGCGGATACTGGTGGACAATCCGTTCAGTTGCCAGCATTGCTCCACATTCTACCAGCTTTGCAGCAATTGCCTTGTTTGCCTGCTGGGTGTCCATGCCTTCAAATTCGCCCGCTTCTGCGGTCTGCTTGCCGTGTGCATCGACGCAGACCAGAATGCCGATTTCATCATAATTCTTGCAGACTTCAAAGTCTTCTACACCATAGCCTGGAGCGGTGTGAACACAACCCGTACCACTTTCCAGTGTAACATGGTCGCCGACAATGACCATGGAATTCCGGTCATACAGCGGGTGCTTGGTCTGGATGTGTTCCAGTTCGCTGCCCATGAATGTGCCGATGGTTTCATAATCGGTGATACCAGCTGCTTTCATGGTCGGTGCAACCAGTTCTACTGCCATACAGTAATATTCCGAACCAGCCTTTACGAGGGTGTATTCATAATCAGGGCCAACGCAAACAGCGAGGTTGCCCGGAATGGTCCAGGTGGTCGTTGTCCAGATAACGAAGTAAACCTGCTTCGGGTCAATGCCCAGCTTCGAGAACACGCCCTTGTCATCCATTACCTGGAACTTTACATAAATAGAATCACATGGATCGTTTTCATATTCAATTTCTGCTTCTGCCAAGGCAGTCTGGCAATCCGGACACCAGTATACCGGCTTCAAGCCCTTGTACATATAGCCACGCTTTGCCATTTCGCCAAAGACTTCTACCTGTCTTGCTTCATATTCCGGCTTCAAGGTCAGATATGGGTCACAATAATGTCCCAAGCTGCCCAGACGCTTGAACTGCTTCATCTGATTCTGAACGTGCTTCATTGCAAAGTTCTTGCAGTGCTTCCGCAGTTCTATCGGAGAAATCGCACCGTTTTCCACACCGATGGACTTCAATGCCTTCAATTCAATCGGCAGACCGTGGGTATCCCAGCCCGGCACATACGGTGCACAAAAGCCACTCATGTTCTTATACTTAATGATAAAGTCTTTTAAAACCTTATTCAATGCTGTACCAAGATGGATTTCCCCGTTTGCGTACGGTGGACCATCGTGTAAAACATACATCGGACGACCCTGATTCTTTTGAACCATCTTTTCATACAGGTCTTGTTCTTCCCATTTTCCCAGCACATCGGGTTCTCGCTTCGGCAGATTTCCACGCATCGGAAATGCTGTTTTCGGCAAGTTCAATGTTGCATTATAATCCTGTGCCATATCTGTATCTGGTTCTTCCCAGTTTGTTTTCGCCGGAAAGAACCCTCCTTTCATTGAATTACCTTTTGCTGCCTGTTGTGCAGGCAATTTTCAAATACGATGAAGTGCGGCTTGTTTACGCATCCTCGTCTTCATCATCGCTCAAATCGCCAAAGTGCGAATCATAAGAACCCTGAATGGTCTTTGCAGAGAACTGCGAAGAGGCAAACGGGTCAGAAGTCGGAGCGGATACCACCGGGATTTCCTGTTCTGGTACTTCTTCTTCCGGTTCATCCTGCTGCGGTGTAAAGCCAAATTCCAAATCATCTTCTTCTGGCATGGTTGACAGCATCTGCAAATGTTCTTTATACATATCAAACAGAGCCTTCTTGAAGTCTGCAACCTGCTTTCTGGCATCTGCCAGAGCCTGATGTGCTTCGTCAATTTCTGCCTGATTCTTTGCCAACAGGGCTTCATGCTTGACGGTTACTTCGTCCATCATGGCATCTGCACGCTTCTTGGCATCGGCAATAATGCCGTCAGCCTTGGCATTTGCTTCGGCAATAATCCGGTGACCTTCCCGCTGTGCACCCAACAGGGCATCCTTCAGGGCATCTTCGTCCCGCATATATTCCCGGACTTTGTCTGCCAGCACCTGAATCTTTTCGTTGCTGTCTGCCATTTCCTGTTCGGCAATTTCAACTTCCTGTTCCAGCTGTGTCAGAAACTCGTCAATGTCTTCCTGCTTATAGCCAAAAGCAGCTTTTTCAAATCGAAGTTCGTGAATTTCCTTTGCACTAATCATTTCTGTGCCCACCTCTCATTTATATTGTTCAATGAAAATATGCAGCCTTCCCTTTTTAGAAGGTTCGGATACGGAAATCAGCTGGAACTTGCCGCTGCCCCGTATGACAAAAATATCACCGGTCTGCATATGTTCGGATGGCTGCAAAACGGTGTGACCGCTTCGCTCCATGTAACCTTGTTGAATGATTCTGACCGCCTTTTCCCGGCTTTGTCTGGTAACCACTGCCGCAATTGCATCGCACCGAAGAGAAGACACCGTTCCATGGTGTTCGATCCGTTTCCGGACGGGAACAATGGAGAACGGTTCTGTATCCGTGCAGCGAACGCCGCCACGCCCTACCTTTTCCAAAGACTGCACCAGCAGTGCAGCTGCGGCATCGGTCGCCCAAAGCTGTGCTTTTCCTTTTTCAATCAGAATATCGCCGATGGTTTCCCGTTTCAGTCCGCAGCCCAATGCTGCCCCTAAAAAGTCCCGATGCTCCAGTGTTTGCAGGTTAGAATAGCGGATGGTGACGCATCGACATCCAACCCAAGCCGGATCGAACTCCAGAAAATCCGGATACAAACAGCAGCATTTTCGCTCTGCCTGTTCATAACCGCCCCAGAACTGATACGCCAATTCCGCCTGCCGCTGCAAAAATGCGTCCGCAGCGGCACACTGCATTTCATCCAGAAACATGGTGCAATCGGGTGCACAATCCCGCCGACAGCGGTCGGCGAGGTCTTGCAAACGGGAAAAGAAAACCGATTCCGATTCTGTTTCTCTGCGATTCATCACATAATCAAACCGTTATTTTCCAGTTCCCCCACGAATTCATCACCAACGAATCCAACATTATACGGGGTTACAATATAAGTCTGGTTTGCAACCGGCTTGATGTTGCCGTTCTGTGCATAGGCAACGCCGACCAAGAAGTCAATGATGCGTCTTCTGTTGGCTTCGGTTGCGGATTCCAGATTCAGGACAACGGTCTTATTTGCCATCAGATGGTCTGCAATTTGCTTTGCATCAGTGAACAGTTCCGGCTTTACCAAAACCACTTGCAGCTGAGTCGTTGCCTTGATATTGACCACACGATTATTTCTCGGTGGTTCGTTGGGAGCTGGTGCTGGGTTCACCGGCGGTGTGTAAGAAGATGCACTGCTATAAGCAGAGCTGCTGCTTTCATAAGAAGAACTCGGCTGAGGCGATGGTGCAGCTGCTACCGGCTGTTCCGGTTCTTTTTTGGTGACCGGTTCGGTCGGTTCTGCATACTCGTCTTCGTTCGGCATAAAGAAATCTTTCAATCCATTAAAAAAACTCATAACAATCTCCGTTCTCCGCACGTTCTATCTTTCTTTTTCTCTGCCTGACTGCCAATGTGCGGGTTCAGTACAGGAAGCCTGTTTTTTTCTATGTCACAGGTTCATTTTATCGGTAGACTCTTGCACCAAAAAGTGCTGAGCCGATTCGTACCAGGGTTGCACCATACTGAATGGCTTTTGCGTAATCGCCGGACATGCCCATAGAAAGGATGTCCATATCTATATTATCCATGTTTTTGCTGCGAATGTCAAGATATAAATCTTGCATTTTTGATAGAAATTTCTCATTTTCTCCGGCTGGCGGGATGGTCATCAAGCCTTTTACCTTCAAATTCTGGAAGGTTGCGACTTCTTCGAGCAGCGGCACTAACTGTTCCGGTGCGATTCCGCTCTTGGACGTTTCATCACCAATGTTGACTTCCACCAAAATCTCCTGCACTTTTCCAACACGGGCAGCCTGCCGGTCAATTTCTTTCGCAAGATGTACCGAATCCACAGAGTGAATCAGTGCCATATCTTCAATGATGTATTTGACTTTATTGGTCTGCAAGTGTCCAATAAAGTGCACCGTTGCGGACGGATCATAAAAGTCCCGCTTGGAAAGATATTCCTGCACCCGATTTTCCCCCAGCAGGGAAATACCGCAGTGAATGGCGTGATTGACGGCTTCCGGTGCAACCGTTTTGGTCACTGCCATGAAATCCACATGGTCAGATGGCTTCCGGTATTTTGCCTTTGCCGCTTCAATCTCGTTGTAAATCCGGTTATAGTTTTCCGTGATATAATCAAAACTATTCTCCATTTACATCTATCCCCTCTACAATAATGGAATCATAAAGAATCAAATAGCCGTCACCGGCATTCAGTGAAGACAATACATAGTCATCGCCTTCATAGATGACATCCAGTTTTCGGAACGAAACGGTTTCGCCGTCCATGACATAAACGCCACGGTAATTGACTTTGGTTGTCGTTTCTTCACCAGTCAGTACGTTGGTAGAAGTTTCCTCCAGCTCTTTGAACCGGATGGCACTTCTTGGCACTTGAATGCCCTCATACTCACCCTTGATGATTTCGACCCGTTCGGAACGGTTCTTTACGAAATCCGATGTCATATAATCACAGTGCAATACAATCAGCGTTTCTTTTGGGTCGCTGCTTGTCCGCAAATCGGTAATCACCGCATTTGCTGTTGCACCGGAATTTGCCAGTTTTAAAGTGACTTCATCATCCACCTGATATTCCAATGTGGTATTGTCAATGACACCCACCATATACCAGCCGTAGCTGTCAATGGTTTTTCCCACAATCGTATCGCTTTGCAGACCATTGTTATTCTGCACTGCTTTGATGTCATCAATGGTCAGCTTGTCGATGTTGTCGGTAGTCAGCTTGGATTCATATCCATCTGCATAGCTGACAAAATAAACCGGAGAAGCTGCCTTTACGGTATCCCGTGGGGCTTTCTTGGAATTTTGCAGCTTGGTGATTTCTTCCGAAACGGCAGTTGCCTGCTCTGAAAAGTTTTCTGCACCCTGATTGACGACCAATTGATAGGCACTCAAGGCGATCTGGAAATCACTCTTTGCAGTCTGCAAGCCAGACAGGTTTCCGCTGTCTTTGCAGTAAGTAATCTGATTATAATAGCGTTTCACCTGCGAGGACAATTCTGCCGGCTGGGCATTCTGTAAAATGCCGGGGTTGGAGATGCGATTCAACAGGTTCAATTCCTGCTGCAACGCTGCGATTTGCTGATTTGTTTCAATGGCGGACTGGTCGGCATAAATTTCCGCAATCGTTCCGCCCTTTTCGACCTTTCCGCCGTCCGGCACGTTATAACTAATCGCACCAGAGCCGTTATAGGTCAATACGGTTTCATCTCGCACATAAACCCCCTGAAAGGTTTCCGATTGTTCCGCCGTGGCAGAAACTGCCGTTTCTGTCTTATACTGCGTGTCCACAAAGTGGTAAAAAATCGTACCAATGGTGGCAATGATGGCAATCGAAAGCACAATCAGCAGAATGTGCATCATTCTTGTGTTAGAATCCATACCTCAATCAATCTTCTTTTTCTGCCGCATCGAGAATCGCAATGGGGCGAGTTGGTTTTAATGTGGAGATGGCGTGCTTATACACCAGATTCTGTTCTCCGTTGCATTCCAGGATGACAATGTAGCTGTCAAATCCTTTGACAATGCCCTTAAACTGAAAACCATTCATCAGAATAATGGTCACCAGGATTTTTTCTTTTCTTGCCTGGTTTAAAAATACATCCTGTAAGTTCATCATTTTGTTCATTGTAACTGCTCCTTCCTACGCATCCGGTCTTTTTCTTCTCATTTTTCTGTTGTTTCAAAAAGACCTATTCTATTATAGCACAAGAATTGCTGTTTGGCTATAATTTTCTTGGATTTTTCTAAGATTTCTTTGTTATTGTTAAATTTGTACAATTTTATCCACACGACATCCGTTCTTTTTCTAAACCAAGTGAGTTGCCGTTTGGCATATCGCCGGGTTTCCTGCTTTAATTTGTCGATACAGGCGGATAAATCGCTTTCTCCGGTGAAATAGGGAATCAATTCTTTGTATCCGATGGCATTTGCTGCGGTCTGCTTTGGATTGGTTTTCCAGACGGCATAGGACTCTTCCACCAGTCCATTTTCCACCATCAAATCCACTCGCCGATTGATACGGTCATACAGAACTTGCCGGTCTTCATAGTCCAGCCCGATGATACAAGCATCATACGGGGAAGGCTGCGTGCGGCTCTCTGCTTTTTGTACGCTGAACGGCTTGCCAGACAGCAATGTCACTTCCAACGCCCGCACCACTCGCACCACATTATTCGGATGAATCGCTGCAGCAGCGACTGGGTCAACTGCTTTTAATCGCTCGTGCAGGGCTTCCGTCCCGTGTGTTTCTGCGTAGTCTGTCAGCTCTTTCCGCAGGGCAGCATCCTGTTTGGTTTCTGCAAACTGCACATTGTCCAGCAGCGATGCAAGATACAGCCCTGTTCCACCGACCAGAATCGGCAGTTTTCCGCGTTGGATGATGTCTGCAATCGCCTGTTCCGCCAGCTTCACATAGTCCGCAACATTAAAAATGGTATCCCGTGGCAGAATATCAATTAAGTGGTGCGGAATGCCCTGCATTTCTTCCGGTGTTGGCTTTGCGGTTGCAATGTCCATGCCCTTGTAAATCTGCATGGAATCCGCTGAAACCACTTCCCCGTTGTATACCTTTGCAAGTTCTACGCCTAGGGCAGTCTTTCCGGAGGCGGTCGGCCCTACCACAGCAAGAATCGGGATTTTTTCTTTTGTCTGCATCTCATACCCTCTTAAATTGTTTTTCCAGTTCATGTTTTTTGATAACAAACATCACCGGTCTGCCGTGCGGACAATGCCGAACCTGTTCATCTGCATAGACAATCTGAGCCAGTTCCTGCAATTCCGCCAAATCATTTTTATCATGTGCCTTAATTGCTGCCTTGCACGCCATGGTGTGCAGTAAATCATCTAAATATGCCGTCTGCGGATTGATTTTTCCAAGTGCAAAATTGTGTGCGATCTCCATGACAATTTCATCAATGTTCAGTGACTGCAAAAAAGTTGGAACAGCCATTGTCCGCAAAAAGGGCGGATTGGAGAAGTCAAACGAAAAGCCCATATTTGCCAGCTGTTCGGTCTGCTCCTGCATCAATGCAAATTCATCCATTGGCAAGAGCGTTTCTGTTTTCTGCATCAAAAGTTGCTGATATTGTTTGGCTGCACCGCTTTTCAGCCGTTCAAAAATCACCCGTTCGTGGGCAGCATGCTTATCAAAAATCACCAGTTTCTGTTCCGCTGGGATTTCTGCCAGAATATAATTCTGAAACACTTCCCCAATCACACGGATTTCCGGTAAAATCGTCTGCTTTTCCGGCAGTGACTCCGGAACAGATGGTTCTGATGCTGTGGTTGGCAGTGGGAGAATCGTTTCCGGCAATGCAGTTGCTTCCGGCTGCGGTTCAAGCTCTATGTTCTGACCCAATTCTAATTCTGATTCTGTATGCTCCGCTTGCGGATTCTCAAGGGCTGCCGGACGGGTTTCCTCCGGCATCAATGCTGCCATGGTTTCCCCGATGTCATAATGATATTGCGTCGGGTAAATCGTCTGCGGCGGCGGTGGAGATTCTACTTCCGGCTCTGCCTTTGAGGCGAACGGGTCAGATGGCTCTTTCAAGTGCGGCAATGTCGGTTGCTGCATCGGCGTGGAAACAGCTGGCTGTTTTGTCCAGTCCTGTGCAGCATGGCGGAACTGAAAGTCATAAATTAGTCCATTTTCGAGTAATGCATTTTTCACCGCAAAAAACAAACTGTCTGCCACATTTTTCTCGCTGGTAAACCGGACTTCTGCCTTTGCCGGATGGACATTGACATCCAAATCCACGGGTAGCATCTCCAGCATTAACACACACGTTGGAAACTTTCCAGTCATAATCAAATTTTGATAGGCACTTTCCAGTGCAACACTGCACACACGAGAACGAATATACCGTCCATTGATGAAAAAATGCTGAAATGTGCGGTTCGACTTGGAATAAAGCGGCTTTCCGACATAACCGCTCACCCGTAAAAATCCATCGTCATACTGCACGGGGATTAAATCATGGGCAAACTCTTTCCCAAACAAGGCATAAATCGCAGCGTATAAATCGCCGTTGCCATCTGTGCAAAATTCCATTCGATTATCCCGAATCATTTGAAAGGAAATTTCCGGATGCGATAACGCAATTTTCTGCACAATCTGGCTGACAGCGTTGGCTTCTGTCACATCTTTTTTCATAAACCGCTGCCGTACCGGAACATTGAAAAACAAGTCCCGAATGAGGATCGTTGTTCCATCCGGACAGCCGCCCTGCTCCGGTTCGCCTGTCGGCGTTCCGCCAATCATCTCATAGTGCGTTCCATAGTCATCTTCTCGGCGTTTCGTCAGCAGGGTCACTTTGGAAACCGCTGCAATAGATGCCAACGCTTCCCCTCGGAATCCCAACGTATAGATGGATTCCAAATCTTTGCGTTCGTGAATCTTACTGGTTGCATGGCGGAAAAATGCCGTCGGCACATCTTCCGATGCAATGCCAGAGCCATCGTCTGCAACTCGCATATAAGTTGTTCCGCCGTGCTTGATTTCGACGGTAATATGTTTCGCCTCTGCATCAATTGCATTTTCAACGACCTCTTTCACAACAGAGGCAGGCCGTTCTATCACCTCTCCGGCTGCAATCAACTCTGAAATTTCTTTGCTCAACACTGCAATTTTTGACACAGCCGTGCTCCTTTCTGTCTATTCCTGCGATGCTGTCAACTCCGCAGCAAATTCATTACTTCTTCCAGAACCTGCCGGCATTCTGCATCGGAAAGTTCCTGTAAGTTGGTCTTTTTCAGCATCTGAACCGCTTGTTCCTGCTGCATCGCAGCAAAACTATACTGCATATCGTCTGATTGTTCCGGCTTCTGATTCTGGGCAGCGGTCTGCTGTTCCATCTGCCGCAGCAGAACTCTGGCACGCTTGACGACTTTTTCCGGCAGCCCTGCCAGTTTGGCAACTTCAATGCCATAGCTGTCATCAATGCCGCCCGGCACAATTTTCCGCAGGAATCGAATGGTATCGCCATGCTTTTTCACCGCAATACTATAATTTTTCACACCCTCAATGGTATGTTCCAAATCAATCAATTCATGGTAATGCGTTGCAAAGAGCGTTTTGCAACCAATCTGCCGACTGTTGCAAATATACTCTGCAACGGATCGGGCAATGCTGACACCATCAAAGGTCGATGTGCCCCGTCCGACTTCATCCAGAATCACAAGGCTGTTTGGCGTTGCATATTTCAGGATGTCAGAAACCTCATGCATTTCCACCATGAACGTGCTCTGTCCAGCTGTCAGGTCGTCCGATGCTCCAACTCTGGTGAAAATCTTATCTACAACAGAAATTTTCGCATAATCTGCCGGAACAAATGAGCCAATCTGTGCCATCAGCGTAATCAATGCCACCTGTCGCATATAGGTCGATTTCCCTGCCATATTTGGACCAGTAATCAACAGCATCCGATTGGCTTTGTTGTCCAGATAGGTATCATTCGGCACGAAAATGTCATCGCTGAGCATCCGTTCCACAACGGGATGTCTGCCGCCACGAATCTGAATCACGCCATCCATGGCAATTTCCGGCTTTGTGTACTGGTTTTCAATTGCAACATTTGCGAATGCTGCCAATACATCCACCTGTGCAATCGCCGAGGCGGTTTCCTGTACCTGCTTCAGCTGTGCAGCAAGGCAATCCCGAACTTCTACATAAAGCGATTCTTCCAGCCGCAGGGCTTTTTCCTTGGCACTGAGAATATCGTTTTCTGTCTTTTTCAGGTCTGGTGTAATGAATCGCTCGCAGTTGGTGAGTGTCTGTTTCCGGACGTAATCATCCGGCACTAAATCATAGTAAGAACGGGTCACTTCAATATAATATCCGAACACCCGATTGAATCCAATCTTCAAGCCTTTAATGCCAGTACGTTCCCGTTCGGACTGTTCCATCTTTTCAATGATTTGATTGCCGCCGTTCATAATACCCCGGAGATAATCCAAATCCTGATGGAAGCCCTCCCGAATCACACCGCCATCCTTGACAGAAACCGGAGGATTCTCCACAATTGCACGGTCAACCAAATCGGCAACCATATCCAGATTGGAAATCTGGGAGAGCAGTCTTGCCAGCAACTTGCGGTCTGCAACCTTTTCCAGTTCTGCTTTTAATGCTGGAATCTGTCTTGCCGTTGTTGCCAGTGCTTTCAAATCTCTTGGGGTTGCCGTCTTATAGAGCACCCGTGTCATCAGGCGTTCCAAATCATAGACAGAATCTAAAATCGACCGCACTTCCATCAAAACAACGCTTTTCTTGACGAAAATTTCCACGGCATCCAATCGAGCCATGATTTTTGCCGGCTGAACGAGCGGCTGTTCAATCCATGTTTTCAGCATTCGCTTTCCCATGGATGTTTTTGCGGTATTCATCAGCCAGAGCAGCGAACCTTTTCGTTCTTTGCCCCGCAGCGTTTCGGTCAGCTCCAGATTTCTTCTTGCATTGAAATCCAGCCCTAAATAAGCATCATCATCATTGACTGTCAGGGAAATAAATCGGGCAATTTGATTCTTCTGGGTTTCCTTGATGTAGTCCATCATACCGTAAACAGCTGCTGTTTCTGAACCCGTTTCCGGCAGCTGTAAATAAGACAATTCCGGCACTTGGAACTGATGGCACACAAAATCATGATTGCGTTCTGCGGAGAAGCATTCTGCATCTCGCATCGTGACGACACACTGCAACCGAATCTTGATGAACTCCATCACGCTTTTCAGCAACAGAGCATCTTCATTCATCAAAATTTCTGCTGGTGTATAGCGAGAGAGGGCATCAATGACATTTGCCTCTAAATTCTTCTGTTCCGGCAGCAGAGCAATAATATCCCCCGTGGACAAATCTGCAAAGCAAAGTCCACAGTCGCCGCCCTCTTCAAAATACAGGCTGCAAAGATAATTGTTCGCTCCCTCTTCGAGCAAGTTGCTTTCAATCAGTGTCCCCGGCGTTACGATTCGGATGACATCCCGTTCCACCAGTCCCTTTGTGGTGGCTGGGTCGGTCAGCTGTTCACAGATGGCGATTTTATAGCCCCGTTCCACCAGCCGTTTCAAATACATATCCACGCTGTGATACGGAATCCCGCACATCGGGGCACGTTCTTTCAATCCGCAGTCCCTGCCAGTCAGCGTCAGTTCCAGTTCCCGAGAAATCCGGATGGCATCATCAAAGAACATTTCATAAAAATCTCCCAGCCGGAAAAACAGCACGCAGTCCGGATATTTTTCCTTGAGTGCAAAGTACTGCTGCATCATCGGAGAGAGTTTTTCTTTTTGTATCTCCATGAATCCTGCACCTCAATCAGTGGCAGCCGCCGCAGGCGGAACAATCGCCGCTGCACTGGCTCAAATCCGGATGACAGGTGTCCGGATCTTCTCCCTGCAAACAGAGCGTAATAATGGCATCAATCTGCTTGGTCATGCTGTCCATCTTATCCTTGGCTTCCTGAAATGCAACCATATTCGGATTTTTCAGAATCTCCGTATAGAGGGCATCCAGTTCTTTTTCCAGAGTCTGCAAGGCTTCTGCATTTTCTTCCGGATCTTCGTCCATCTTCCGCTGATAGGACATCCGTTTCATATTGAATGCACCGATTTGTTCCTGCAAAGCCGTATCGGCATCATTGTTTTGTTTTGCCTGCTGATACTGCTGATAACGGGGGTCTGCCTGAATACATTTTCCCAGTGTCCGTACTGCTTCCTCGACTGTCATTTTTGCACAGCTTCCTTTCTCTCATCATCTAATAATCTGCCGCTGACTGCCCAGTTTTTCGACTCGGTAATCTGCACAGAAACAAAAGTTCCGATTAAGGAACGATCGCCCATAAATTCCACAATGATGGCTTCGTTGCTCTTGCCGAACAGCCAGCCATCGCCACGCTTACTGTCGCCCTCTACCAGAACCCGCATGGTTCTGCCCAAAAACCGTCTATAATTCTTGGTGGCGATTTCTCGCTGCAAGGTCAACAGCCGTTCCATTCGCTGCCGTTTTTCGGCATCAGAAGTTGCATCCGGCATATTGGCAGCCTTTGTTCCGCTGCGTTTGGAATAGATAAATGTATATAGGTTATCATACTGAACTCGCTGAATCAAGTCCAGTGTACCCTGAAAATCTGCTTCGGATTCATTCGGAAATCCAACAATTAAATCGCTGGTCAGTGAGAAATCCGGTCGGCGTTCCCGAAGATAATCGACGGTTTTCAAATATTGTTCCACCGTATAGCGGCGGTTCATGGCAGACAAAATGGCATCGCTGCCGCACTGTACTGGCAAGTGCAAATGCTGCCCTACTTTTTCACAAGAAAGAATCGTATCCAGTAATTCCGGTGTGGCATCCTTCGGATGGGAGGACATAAACCGGATGACAAATTCACCCTCCATGGCGTTGATTTTCCGCAGCAATTCTGCAAAGGAAATCGGCTGTTCCAAATCTTTTCCGTAGGAGTTGACGTTCTGCCCCAGCAGGGTGATCTCCTTGTAGCCCTCAGCGGCCAGCTGGCGGACCTCGGCGAGGATGCGGTCCGGCTCGCGGCTGCGCTCCCGGCCCCGCACATAGGGGACGATGCAGTAGGAGCAGAAGTTGTTGCAGCCGTACATGATGGACACCCACGCACGGGTGCGGCCCTCCCGCACCACCGGCATATCCTCGGCAATGGAGCCGTGCTCGTCCTCCACGGAGAACACGCGGCCCCGGCGGGTATAGACCTGATACAGAAGCTCGGGGAATTTCCACAGCGCCTGGGGGCCGAATACCAGATCCACATGGCGATAGGACTGGCGTACCTTCTCCGCCACCTCGGGGCGCTGCGCCATGCAGCCGCACAGGCAGATGATCTGCTCCGGGTTGGCCTTTTTCGTGTGGGTCAGGGCGCCCAGCGTGCCGTAGACCCGCTTTTCCGCGTGGTCACGGATGGCGCAGGTGTTCAGCACCACGATGTCCGCCTCCTCCGGCGCGGTGACGAAGGTGCAGCCCATGGCCTCCAGCATGCCCATGATATGCTGGCTGTCCGCCACATTCTGCTGGCAGCCGAAGGTGTCTACCAGAGCGCGGACGTTCTTTCCGCGCTGGGCGTGCAGCTCTCTTATTTTCCGTTCGAAATCCCGCTGACGGAGCGTCTGCTCCTCCGGGATCAATACCTGTTTTCTGTCCAAGTCGGGCCTCCCTGCCCCGATGTGGATACGGGGCGATATTTGAATACGATATTATACCACGCGGCGATGCGCAATACAAGAAAGCCGCGGAATAAAAGTTGCAAACCGCGGGCAAATGGGATATGATGGGGAGGAATCTCAAACAGGCAGGGAGGATGCCCTATGTGGTATGTATTGCTGCTGGCGGCCTGCGTGGCAGGCGACCAGCTGTTGAAGTGGTGGGTGACGGCCCATCTGGAGATGGGGCAGTCCGCGCCGCTGCTGCCGGGCGTGGTGCAGCTGACGCGGCTGCACAATACCGGCGCGGCGTGGAGCAGCTTTTCCGGCAAGACCGGGCTGCTGGCCATCGTGACCATCGTGCTGATGGCGGCGGTGGCGTGGCTGCTGG